>Ga0222714_10005931_pt1 | contig 11487 bp, 16 predicted proteins | sample C33_3DmetaG_FD_165048 | JGI IMG/M metagenome (GOLD analysis project Ga0222714, IMG submission 165048) | Estuarine water microbial communities from San Francisco Bay, California, United States - C33_3D | ecosystem: Environmental > Aquatic > Marine > Unclassified | place: USA: California... | reverse complement strand
TTCCGTGTGCGAATGCGCCTGACCTCAATGTTCCTGCCCACGTCGGGTAAGTCCCTGTACTTATGGTGTTCGGTGGCATGCCACACATGGCCGTGCCAATACCGGTTCGTGTGCTTGGCGACAGCCAGTTCGCAGATCGCAGCCGCTACCACGGCCGTCCGGTCGTCCTCCATGTACTCGCTCTTGTAATGCGGAGCGTTCGACTTCGTCCAGTTCATCGTGTACCGGCGAATGCCCACATCGCAGGCATGGGCGTACTCCCAAGGCTCTAGATCGACCGTGATCATGGGTGTACCCTACCGGTTCACCACGCAGGGGTCAAGAGTTTCGATGATCCTCACACGCCGTTTGATACCGGTGGTCGCTCACCTTCAGTTGTCCGGGCTTGCCACACGCCTCGCAGACCATCGAACTCAATGCCTCAAAGTGGTTGATGAGGAGACGGAAGATCTTCTCGTACTCCACAGGCGCACCTTCGGTCGCGGTGTAGATGGCGTAGAACCGGAGCGTCCCAAACTTCTGCTTGACCTGAACCACCTCGTAGTCAGGGGCGATAGCCGTCAGCAGAGAGTCCAACTCGGTGACAAGGGGGCGCCAACCCTCCCCGCACTCATAGACGTTCTCGGGGATCATCCTCGAAGTCTGGTGTTGCACTGCAGGCAGAACTCGGCCCACGGGTAGTACCTACGCATGTTCGTAGGGTGCTGGCAGTCCAACGACTCACCGGCCTTGTCATTGAGGGCGTCCCTGATCCATTGAGACATAGAGACGCCCGCCTTCTCGGAAGCGCGCTTCCATCGCTCCTTGTCAGCCTCGGGCGCACGGATCAACACCTGCTTCTCAGCGGGGCCGTCATCCTCCTTCAGCATGGGGGCTACGGACATATCCATCGTTTCTACGACCTTGTCCATCGCAGCCTCTAGGTTGTCGGTTTCCTCATTCATCGTCTTCCTCAACGATCTCGATAACTTCCGGCTTGCCTTCGGTCAGAGCCTTGATCTCGTCTCCGGCCAACACGCCCGACTTTACCATGATGGCTAGCAGTTCACGGGCTTCCGTCTCGGGGTTGAAAGTTGACGCCGGCAAAGCGTCGTTCCCACCGGCCAGCGAGACACGGACGTTCTCGGAGATTTGGCCCTGCACGTCCATCTGGACATTCACGTTGTTCTGTTCCATGCCCAGCAACTTCGACCGTCGATCCATGATGGACAGCACTTGCTGGATCGCCTTGATGTCGGGTTCCACCGAAACCTCCGACCCGTCGTCCAGGGTGACCTTGCGATGTTGCGTCATCGGCCAGATCGCCTGCTGGAGGGAGTCCAGTCGTTCCAGTTCCATGCGAAGAACCTCGGGGTAGGCCATGAAAGCCTCGCGGTTGAGTTTCTCCAACTGACGATTGATCGACTTCGAGACCACAGCGGGGCTCACACCGAAGCGTCTGGCGATCTCGTGATGGGCTACACCAGCCTGTCGCATCTTGAACATTCGCAAGTCACGCTCAGCCAGGAACTCACGGGTTGTCACCTTGCCAGATTTCTCTTCACTCATCTCATGTCCTCCCCCACTCGACGACCTCAAATGGGAACTTCTTGCCCCTTTTGAGAACCGCCGGGAAGTCTCGAACGTCACGGGCCCCTCGGAAGTGACCCACCTTGTACACGTATTCTCCCACATGAGACGGGTCTGGCTGTAAAGCAAGTCCGAATTCAGGCCAACGTGACCACACCGCCGACCCGAACGGGCGCAGGTCACGGGTGGACATACTGTTCCCCAGGGGAGCATGGTGTTCCAGCCACAAGCCCACATTGTAGATCTGTCGGATCGTGTCAAGGTACTTGGCGACTTCAATGGCGATTGCTTCAGAGGTTTTAGTCCCGGGATCTACGAAGGACTTGTACAACGGCCCCATCACGACAAGGTCGGGTTGTACCTCTTCGATGTGGTTCTCCAAGATCAAGCGATCTTGCGAACTCAAGAGATTTAGGCCATCGGGCTTGATCAGCAGGTGTGCGTCCATCTGCTTCTCGTACCCCATCGACTTCGCGGCTCCGACAATGCTTGCCGACGAACGCCGAATGATCCGTTCCGGGTTTTCCAAGTCCACGGTGAGAGTGCGAATGCGAGGCATCCGTTGGAATGAGAACGGGTGTACCCCGAACGAGGCGAGGATCGCCACCTGTCGTGCGAGCATCGTTTTGCCCACGCCCTCAGCCGCGACCACGATGACACGTTCCCGCCGTTCGATCAACCCCGGAATGAGCCAGTCGTATGAGTCATCGACCTGTTCTTCGACGAACTCACCCCAGTTCACCAGCCGACCGGCATCGATATCCGGACTCGACCCACCCGACGACAACAGCAACGACGCCTTGTTGAGAATGAAGTTGGCCGACTTGTCCTGTTCGAGAAGTTGCCTCAGTTGAGCGAGCGTCTCCTCCGCCGGCGACAACGGGGCCGCCTCGTCTTCAGGGGGAGACTCCGTGATTTCCTCAGGACGATCAATTTTAGTGGGGTCAATCTGTACAAGTTGATCAACCGTGCCACCGGCCTGAACGTGATCAGTTATGTCCTTTTCTGTCGGGCAGACGAATAGCGCAACATCGCACTTTGCCTCTTTGAGTCGGTCGTGGACTTCGAGAGCATGTCGGAGTCCGACCTCGTCGTTGTCCGCAATGACGTCCACCGTTGCCCCAGCAAGTGCGTTCGTGTGAATGTCGAGCCACTTACCGGCTCCCCCCGGCATGGTCGTGGCAACTCCACCCATCGCATTGATAGTGTCGGCATCTTTTTCTCCCTCTACGACGAATACTGACTCGCCGTTTGCCTTGGCCCGAAGCACCGCAGGCAAGTTGTACAGAACTTTCGGTGTCTCACCGAGTTTGTAGTCCCAGCCACCACGTCCATCGGGTCGGCGTTGCCGGAATGTCTTGCGCCCTGTGTTCTCATCAACGAACCGAACCTTTTGGAACAGCAACGTGCCGTCAGCGTCATGAAAGTCATACGAAGCGACGAACTTGAGTTTCGCCGGTTCCTGCTTCGGGTATGTGGGACTGAAGTCCGAAACACGGGGCTTGGAACCCGCAGGTTTGAGTGCTGAAAGTTCTAAACCAACCGCAGAACAGATTTGCTCAGCCTTACAGCCAGCGTTCCTATGACAGAACAGCAGTACTTGACCGTCATCGTTCTCATGGATCGACAACGATGGGTTCCGGTCGTCGTTGCGACACGGACACCGTGCTTCCCAGCCGTTACTGGAAGTGACGACACCATTCAGGCGTGACAGAAACTCCTGAGTGTGTTCGAACACTAGATGACACGCTTCCGGCGACCAAAGCCTCTTTCGTTCTCGTCCAAACCACCCCAGATCCCATGCTCTTCGGGGACTGACTGTGCGTACTCAAGACATTCGACCCGCAGAGAACAATTGCGACATAACGCCTTCGCCAGGGCCGCCTTGTCACGCACTTCCTTGAGGTGAACACCCTCGGCCAACCGCGAATACGGGAACCAATAGTCCGTCGGATAGCCCCGACAGGCCGCAAACTTCGTGCTAAACACTTCCCCTCCTTGTGAGTCGTTCTACATCGCCCGCCGAAAGAAACAGTACTGCCCCCTGAACCTTCGGCGATCCGGACGGCCAATGTACCGACACATCAACCGCTTCCAACGGTATTCCTACAATTTTTGCGAGTTCGGCTCGTATTCTCGCTACTTCTACTTCGCCGGTACTAAACGTGTCATCGAAGTGATCATCGCTCGGTAAAACAAAAGATGGCTTCGGTGCATACTCCGCAATTTCTTTTGCTTTCTCAGCGGAACGCTTACACCACACGCACGCTAACTTCGGTGCTTTCGATGCGCGAGGACGAACTTCGACATGACCGCACTCAAGGTGATGGTGATACCCGATGTTCCCCCACGATCCGATCTTTCGGATTTCGACAACCGCACGCTTTGGTGATTTGCGATGCTCCGTCGTCATGACCCGCAACATTAGTCCACGGGTGTGCGCAAGTGTGGGAACGCGAAGAGCCCCCGCCGTGGAAGCATCGGCAGGGGCTCTTCTTGTGCGCCAGTTCTGCCCGGGGTAGAAAGGAAAGACCCCCGACTGGCCGCAACTACTTTACCGTATCAGAACGGTTCGTCGGCAGTACTCGCCTTTCGCGGGCTTGCGACCTTCGGTGCTGCGGCGCCGTCAGTCCCGCCTCGCTTCTTGCGGGTGACGCTTTCGATGCTTCGAGTCTGGAGTGCGACAGCATCAGCCACCAACTCCACGAAGTTCTTCTTCACGCCTTCCTTGTCTTCGTAAGTGCGCTGGTCGAGTCGTCCGTGAACGATCACGCCCATGCCCTTCTCCAAGACGTTTGCCGTGTCCTCGGCGACATAACGCCAGCAGGTGATGTTGAAGTACGAGGTGTCTTCCTTCTTCTCGCCTTCGCTGTCCTGCCAGTAGTGGTTCACGGCGATAGAGAACGACAACTTCGGCGTTCCCTGGGCCGTGTACTTCAACTCTGGATCGGTCGTGACATTACCGATCAGGGTTGTGGGTGACTGGTTGGCCATTTTTCCTCAATTCTGGGGGCGAACCCCCGTCGTGTGTGGCCCCATCGTAGTCGGGAATTTTCTCCAATGACAACCAAACTTCGAAATTTCCTGTAGCCTCCACAGCCATGAACGCTTATGCCCAAGAAACGCTAGCCGTGATCAACCACATCAAGGAGATGCTTCTCGCATTTACCTTTCTCGACGACGTCTCGGAGGCCGACCTCGAAGACCTCAAGGACGAGGCGCAACTCAAAGCCGAACTCATTTGGGAGTCCATGGGTGGTGTGGTCATGGGTCGTGGCGCCGGCGCCGGCCTCATTCAGGTCGAACTGGAACTCAGGGAGGTCGAACCGTTCCTGACTCGCAAGGCGAACGAGACGTACATTCCTGAGGAAGAAATCTGACGCATCGCCCCTGCGTGTGGGGTATTATTTCCTAATAACCCCTAGATTCCGTTACAATCCTGTAACATAGATCCCTACATAGCCTGCCCAGGCCCGCCGTATCCCCCGACATTGGAGGTTCCATGTTTAGAGGCGTCGTGTTTGCCATAGCCGGAGTTCTGTTCACCGCACCGGTGGTCGAGTCGGCTCTCGGAAGTGTCGAGAGTCTTCAGGCCCCCGGGCAACCAACCACGGTCACGGCGCCCACCTCGCCTCCGGCCCCTTCAACAACGGCGATCCCTGATCGTGAAGATGGGCCCATCACCCTCCCGCCGGCCCCGGATCTGTCGGACGTCGATTTCGACAAGGTCGGTCAGGTCATTGAGGAAGAACAGGTCATCACCCGTCAGATGGAAGTCGATGAGGCTCGCATGATCTACGGGAAGTGCGGAGAGTGGCGTGAACTCGCCCTCATGATCGGCTGGCCCGCCGAAGAATGGCCCACTCTCTCCTATGTTCTTCACCGTGAGAGTCGCTGTAATGTTGGTAGCCACAATAAGACCGACCCGATGTCAGGTAGTCGTGGCCTTATGCAGATCAATGGTTTCTGGTGCAAGCCGAGCAAGTACTGGCCAAACGGCTGGCTACAAGCCCAGGGAATCCTGACAAGTTGTGACGATTTATACGATCCCGAGACGAATCTTCGTGCTGGTCTGGCGATATGGTTGTACGGAGAGGACAAGCACGGGTGCGGTTGGCGTGGCCCGTGGGCAACCCCTTGTAGATGAGATGAAGAACCACGAAACTGACTACCGCAAAGCCGTCGCCCAGTCGAAAACAGCGAATGATCTGCTTGCTTGCATGATCGAAGCCACTTGCGAGAGGTTCGGGGTGGTGACGCTGGCCGGCCTCGAACGGGGCCAACAGGCTGCGGCTATCGAGCATCTGGATCGCATGGGGGCATTCGCTTTCCGCTACAGCGCCAACCGCATCGCTAAAGAAATGTCGATCGCTAAGCCAACAATGTACAAGTACTTGAAGGAGATCTGCTTTCGTTTTGATTAGAATGAAAGCATGAGTCACGAGATCGAGATAAATACTGACGGGTCAGCACGAATGGCCTACAACGCCGAGGGGGGAATCCCGTGGCACAGGCTGGGGACGCCCATGAAGGGTCTCCAGACGGCAGAGGCCATGCTGTCAGCGGCCGGCGCCGACTACGACGTGGTCTTGACACGGGTGTGTGCGGTCGATGACGAAGGTCAGGTGCTTCTCAATCCCGATGGTTCGCCGGTCTTCATCAACAATACGCATGGAACGATCCGTGTCAATGATGATGGGACTTTTTCAGGACTTGCCTCCGTCGGAACACGCTTCGTCGTTGAGCAGAACAAGGACTGCCTCCTCCGTGCGCTTGATGTCGTTGGCGCATCAAAAGGTGAGGCCGTCGTTGACACATGCGGGGTTCTGAGAGACGGGGCCGAGTTCTTCGCTACGTTGGACTTGGGTGCGATCATCATTGACCCAGCCGGCGTGAACGACAAGATCCAGCGATACCTCCTGGTTCGCAACGGACATGACGGACGTACCCCAATCACTTTTGCGAATACGCCGATCCGTGCGGTGTGCCGGAACACGGTCATCATGGGCATGGCTAGTGCGAAGACTGTTTTCAAGGCAAAGCACACACGCAACGCCGATCAAGCGATGGAGCAGGCGCAAGAGATTCTCGCCTTCTCAACGAAATGGGCAAAGGCCTTCTCTGCCGAAGCGGAACAACTTCTCCGCATTCCCATGATTGCCGGTAGTCGCCAGTTCGACATGGTGTTCAACACAGTGTTCCCTAACGACAAGGGCATGAGCGAACGTCAGCGCAAGAACCGAGACGAAATCCAAATGACCATTCGCAGTCTGTACTCAAACGCTAAGAACGCCGGCGGGTTCGGCTACAACGGTTGGTCTACATACAACACTTTCGTAGAATACTTTGACCACCACCGTGATGCTGGGGCGGACGAGCGAGCCGGGGCCTCCATGGATCTGACGTCATGGGTGTCGAAGAAGAAGCAGGTCGTCCATTCAGCAATCCTTTCACTGGCTTGACGAGGTCATCTTCTACAATTAGATTGACCAGCCGAAACGGGGGTTGCCCATGGAAGACGATGAAGTCTCGCGCGAAGAATTGATCGCATCGATAGGCGAGTTCATGACCTCAAATATGGACATTTCCTCTGTCTATAGGTCGCATCTTGTCGAAGCCCTGGTTACACGGGTATACGACGAGTTCGGCGACGAGGGCCTGTGCGACATGATGCTCAAGATTGACGAGCGTGCCAACTGGGTGTCCGACATCCTCCTCGAAGGCCCCGATTTGGACGAGGAGATGTTCAAACGGCACATGACCTACGACCACGACATTCTCGAAAAGGCTCGTGGGACGAAGGCCATGACTGAACTCAACAAGAAGATTTGGCGACTGCGACGCAAGTACGCACGCCTCATTGTTGACGAGGTTGCGGAAAACACCAAGCAAACCTCTGAATGAATCGCTTTCTCAAACGGCTTGTCAGCCTTGTTCCGCCGTTTCCCGGGACCGACGCCGAGGCTCAGACGAACATCAACGGCCATCACTGGCGAGTTGTGCGTCTCCACGAGTTGTATCCCGAAGCCCTAGACGAATGGCCCCCAGTCGTCCACTGCCACAAGTGCGGTGTGCTTGCCGACTCCGAACAGTCGAAGTACCCATGCGGGCAAAAGCCACAACCGATACCCTTGGCCTTTCTTCCCCGGAAATAGCAAAACCCCCCTCCCGCATGGAAGGGGGGAAGGGGGTTAGGAGGAGGGTTCTGCTGGCTAGTTAGAGGCTCCACACTTCCTTGTGTAGAGCCCCAACCTCTTCCGCCTGCTCTTCGGTCAAGCAGATGAGTGAGTGAATGACCGAGTCAGTCGAATCGCCGGTTGGGCTGTTGTACCAGAGTTGGACTTCCTTGCCCAGTACCAACACGCCTGCGAGACTTCCCTTGCTGTATGTGGTGTTCGTTGTCATGTGTTACACACTACAAGTTATAGGAGAGTTTGTCAACCTCTAATCCAAAAAATCTTCGATCATCTCAAAAATCATCTCAACCTGGGCATTCTCTCCGTGAGATGACGCTCCATCGGTAGCCTCGCCCACGACGTTCCTCTTACGCTCAATGACTGAATAGATCTCTTCATCTACTGTTCCAGCCGTCAGCATGAACGTAGCCGTTACCGAACCGACCTGCCCAATACGATGACAACGTGCAACAGTCTGGTCAACATCGGCAGGCGTCCACGGGAGTTCCACGAAGAGTACGTCTTGTGAAGCCGTCAACGTGTGGCCCGTCTTGGCCGCTTGGATACTTAGGACGATCACGGGTGATTCTTCGGGAGATTCCTCTTGGAAACGACGCTTCGCCTCCTCTACGTCCTCAACGGACATACCTCCCTGGATCTTCAGCCCTCCGAACTTCTGCGCCAAAAGGTCAACAACCTCACGATGGTGCGCTGCGACGACGACTTTGCGGGACTCCTGGAGCCGCGCTTCGATCCACTCCTCAACAGCAGGCATCTTGGCTTTCGCCGACAAGCGACGCAGAACGGACAATCGGACAAGGTGTTCATGTGATTCAGCCGCAAACTTAGCCCGCACGCCAGCCGACTTAACCGGCAAACCCAGTTCCCGTGCGATTTCTTTCGCCCGTTCCACCAAGTACGCCACAATGTCACGTTCGGCTTTTGTGTACTCCCGCATCGGCGCCGCAGCCCCGTCCACCAGCACCGTTGAGTTCCGAATGGGTGGCAACTCTGACATCACCTGGTCTTTGGTTCGCCTGATGTAGCAGGTCGCACGCAACTTCTCATTCAGTTCGGCCAGGTTGGAGTGGCCTTCCAAGTGCCATTGTCCCCATTTGTCACGGAAAGCGGCGCAGTACCTCCTGTAGAAACCCCACAATCCACCCAACTTGTCCAACTGCCCAATGATCTCCAACTGGGGGGCGTACTCCATCGGACGGTTAGTCACCGGCGTTCCGGTCAACAGGAAGACCGGGGCCTTGGGCGCCCCAGATTTCACTACCTTCTTGGAAGCACGGGTTCGCTGAGCGTCTTTGTTCTTACAGTAATGGGACTCATCGAAAATAAACGCCTTGTACTTGACAAGCGCAGAGGAATGTGCTTGAATATTGCTGTAGCCCATGACGACAACGTCAGCGTCTCGCACCCACTCTTTCCGAGATGTAACGCACTGTACCGATCTGTGTGGGAAGAACTTGTTCCATTCCTTCTTCCAGTTCAGTACCAAGTTGGGGGGACACACCACCAAGCACGGGAACACATCTTCCGTCTGAGATAAGTACTCAACCGACGACATGGCCTGGATCGTCTTGCCCAACCCCATCTCATCGGCGATGAAACAGCGTCGTGTCGTTGTTGCGTAAGCAACGCCCGCACGCTGGTACGGAAGTAACTCCCCAGTTAGCCCAGGAACAGTGATGTCGGCGTCGGTCTGCTTGCTGGCTTCGTATCTTTCCTCAAAGCGACCACGCTCCGTGTTGGCCTTGCCCACGACCTCTGGGGAAACCTCAATGCGAAAGCGTTCAGCCCATTTGATCGCCTCGTCGAGCGCGGTAACCGGGGCTCGCCACGCCCGCGTCTTGGTGTCCCATGTGACTCCGGGGATTTGTTTGACCGAGCGAACACGGACTGGGTCGTACCCGAACGACAAACACACATACCCCTTGTCGTCCAAGTACACACAAGCGGGTGGGTTGGGGTCGGCGGGGATCGTCAGAAGCATGACGTCATCGTCGATGGTGAAGCCCCGTTTCTGGGCCCACTCCCTGATCCGCCCCAGTGACTTCATGGGTGCTGTCCACACCAGGTTGCGCTTGTCCCACCGTGCGCCTTCGATCTGTTTGATTTCCTTGACTTCGTCAGCGTCGTAGGGGAAATCCAGAACGAGAAGATCGTCGTTGAGGGAAAGCCGTTTCACCATTTAGAGAGACGTTACCTTCTTGTTCTTGACTGGATCGCCATCGCCCGGCCCCCTTGCGTGGCCCTTGATCCATTTGAGTTTATGAGAGTGTGGGCTGTCCACTGGGCCAAGCGACGAATAATACTGGTTGCGCCAGTGGCCTTTGCACCAAGTCCTGTACGCCAACTTCGTTCCGATGCCCGTGCCGGCCCCGCTCCCGTGTGATCTGGAGAGACGAACGACGTTGACCCCAACCTTGCCACCAGTCCTTGACTTGACCTTTTCGGACGAGCGACGAAGGCCTCTGCCGAAATCCGTCGGCTCTGCCGGCTCCCTGTCCAGGATTTTCTGCCAGAACATTCTCATCGTGGCGATGAATAACTTTCTGTACGAAGCGAGGTGAGGGGGCAGATTCATAATGTCAGGTTCCCCCTCTAGTTGATCGCCTCGCAAGTAAGTATCAGATTCGCCCCACTGCGTGTTGAACTTGAACGTATGAACGTCCATCGGGAGCGGGTAGATGGGATCGTTGTTGACGAGCGTTGACATTTGCTCAATCGGCTTGCTCTCGCTAACTGCATGCAAAAGTTCCAAGTAGCCGGATTCTTTCAATTCCAGAAAGAAACTGTCGGGATTTACCCCAATCGCCCCTGGCCTAATCGGGAGATCCAATTCGTTTTTTGGCATAGCGCCATCTTCGTCTCTCTCCGCAGGAACAGCCTCATGAATTTTCCCGTTACAGACAAAATTGAACTTGAGTGGGCTGTTCCCTGGGTGGCGTTGGGCGATGCCAAAAATTGCCCTGGCGAGACCGATCGCCTCATCGTCCGGAGGTATTGTCGTGGCCTCTAGCGTGAGAGTTATCTCCCCGTGTTTCTCCATTGAGGGGTAATACACCTTCTGGTAGTTCTCGGTGTCTGTGAGAGGGAAAAACACAACAGTGTCATCCAGCGTGTGCCAACAGAAGCCACGCACATAGAAATCGATCGATTCCTCCCATGTGCCGAAGTATGGGTGGAAGTCGTGGGTGAACAACGGCGTCTCGAAGATCACCGTGCCGGACGGGGCTATCAGATCGTCTGGATGCAACATCTCCGGAGTCATGACTTCTGCGGCAGATTTGATAAGTTCCAGAACTTCCGTAGGCACGTAAGTCGTCTCTTGGCTCAGGCACTCCTGCTCCATCTGGAAATACTCCATCGTGGCAAGGACAACATCCCGGAACTCCTGATGAGTCCTATCCTCCCAATGCACGAATCGTGGTCGGCCAGCGCATGTCATGCCATCGCCGATAAAGGTTTTGCCGTATTTGGCGACAGAGTTTGACATCACCAGGTTTGCCATGTGGCCGAACTCGGGCATGTCAACGATGACCCTCGGAATGCCCGACTTCTTGTCGATTGACCATTGGTAGGCCCACTCGAAGAGTTGCTCCCTGGTCGGGGCCGGCGAGCCTGACGCCACCAAGATGCGGGTGATGCGATCCAGGCGTTTGTCCTGCGCTGTGACCGCTTGCGAGATAGAGCGTTCGTATGCCATGAGGCGATCTTACCCCCGTGTAAC
>Ga0222714_10005929_pt1 | contig 11490 bp, 7 predicted proteins | sample C33_3DmetaG_FD_165048 | JGI IMG/M metagenome (GOLD analysis project Ga0222714, IMG submission 165048) | Estuarine water microbial communities from San Francisco Bay, California, United States - C33_3D | ecosystem: Environmental > Aquatic > Marine > Unclassified | place: USA: California... | reverse complement strand
CGTGGCGCGCTACGAACCTGACGGCACGATCACCGTCATCGCCGACAGTTTCGAAGGCAAGCGCCTGAATTCGCCCAACGACGTGGTCGTCCATCCCGACGGCAGCATCTGGTTCACTGACCCGATCTTCGGTATCAGCACACCCTACGAGGGCAATCCTGCCGAGTCCGAAATCGCACCCGCCATCTATCGTGTCGACGCCCAGAGCGGCCGCATCGCCAAGGTCACCGATGACGCCACCATGCCGAACGGCTTGTGCTTCTCCCCCGACTATTCATTGCTGTACGTGGCTGATCGTGGCGAGACCCGCGTGTTCGACGTGGACAGTACACGGCTGCGCAACGGTCGCACGCTGGTGCGCATGACAGGGCCGGGCGGTACGCGTTCCGGACCGGACGGCATCCGCTGCGATGCCCGCGGCAATGTCTGGGCGGGCGCCAATCCCGGCGTGATGGTGGTATCGCCGGAGGGCGACCAGATAGGCATGGTCCGTTTGCCGGAAGTCTGTGCGAACATCTGCTTCGGCGGCCAGAAACGCAACCGCCTGTTCATGACCGCCAGCCAGTCACTGTACTCCCTGTACCTGGCCGTTCAGGGAGCACATATCTGCTGAATGATCACTGCGCGGCATGCAGTACAACTTTTTATGAAAACATCCATTGCAATTGAAAGGCGTTATTACTTGAGTTTCACCACCCATTACAAAAATCATTCCGACCGCCGGCCAATCCGGTACTGGTGCCTGTTGGCCATTGCGGGATTGCTGACCAATGCTGCCCTGGCACAGCCGGATATCAACTGGAGTCTGGTTGATGAGTATTGCACCGAATGCCACAACCTGAATGACTTTGCCGGTAACACCGCGTTCGACCTGATGCCCCGCGATTTCCTGGCGGGGGATGCGGACACCTGGGAGCTTGTCATTCGCAAGGTGCGCACCGGGATGATGCCTCCCGCCGGCAAACCGCGTCCGCCCCGCACCGAGCTGGACACGTTCACTCATGGGTTGGGCACAGCGCTGGACGCCGAATACTCACTGGATCCCGATCCCGGCAGTGAGGGACTGGCCAGGCTCAACCGCCAGGAGTACCAGAATGCAATTCGTGACCTGCTGCAGTTCGATGCCGTGCATATTATTGAAGCCATTCCGGCAGAGTCGGCCGGCGAGGGATTTGACAACAATATCGACCTGCTCAGCGTGTCGCCGACGCTGATCGACGCCTACGCCAGTGTGGCCATGCGCATCAGCCGTGAGGCCGTTGGTGATCTGTCCCTGATACCTTCCGAAGCCGCGTTTGACGCCAGCACCGGGACCACAGAGGGCTTGCCGCTGGGAACGCGGGACGGCCTGGCGGTCACCCATAACTTCCCGCTCGATGCACGCTACCAGTTTGATATTGGCGTTGCCGGTGGCGGGTTTTTCGGCGGCAATGCCTTTTGTAACGAAAACTATGCTGTGGTGGTGAGTATCGATGGTGAGCTGCTGGAACTGGAAGATTCCCAAAGCTTCCAGCTGCCTATCAGTGCCGGCGCCCACACCATTGCCGTGGCCCTGCAAGATGTCGAGCGATGCATCGGCGTTGATGACTATTTTGACAATTACAATATCCTGGGTTCGATCAACAGCATCAGGATCAACGGACCGTTCGACATCAGCGGCGCCGGCGACACGCCCAGCCGGCGCGCGATTTTCAGTTGCTATCCCCGGACCGAAACAGAAGCCAGCGCCTGCGCCCGCGAAATCCTGACCCGGCTGGCTACCCGGGCCTGGCGCCGGCCGGTGGCATCCGACTCCGATGAAGTGAATGAGTTGCTCGCATTTTATGGCAAGGGCGAGGCGCTGGACGGTTTCGAGATGGGCATCCAGTATGCCATCGCCCGGTTGCTGATGGACCCGCGCTTCCTGTACCAGGTCGAAGACGAACCGGCGAACATGTCACCGGGTTCCATCTACGCCATCAACGATTTCGAGCTGGCATCGCGCCTGTCTTTTTTCCTGTGGAGCAGCATTCCTGATGCCGAGCTGCTTGAGGTGGCCGGCACCGGGCGCCTGCACGAGAGCGATGTGCTTGAATCCCAGGTGCGGCGCATGTTGCGTGATGACAAGGCGCAAGCGCTGGTCCGAAACTTTGCCGGGCAGTGGTTGATGCTGCGTGAACTGGTTAATGCCGAACCCGATGACAGGGCGTTCAATGCGCAGTTGCGGGACGCCTTCAAACAGGAAACCGAATTGCTGTTCCTGGACATCATGCGCCAGGACCGCGGCATACTTGACCTGCTCGACAGTGATTACACCTGGCTGAACAGCCAGCTGGCCGCCCATTACGGCATCAGCGGGGTCCGTGGTGAGTATATGCGCCGGGTGCCGTTGCCGGCTGACAGCCCGCGCCGGGGCCTGCTCGGACATGGCAGCATCCTGACCGCCACCTCGGTAGCCAACCGGACCTCGCCGGTCGTTCGTGGCGCCTGGATCGTGGAAGACCTGATGGGCGCGCCCGTGCCCACCCCGCCACCGGGTGTGGAAACCGACCTGACCAAGGAAAGTGCAGAGCCGGGTGTCGAGGTCAATACCCTGCGTGACCGCCTGGAACTGCACCGGGCCAATCCGACGTGCGCATCCTGCCACCAGATCATGGACCCGATTGGCCTGGCCCTGGAGAATTTCGATCTGGTCGGCCGCTGGCGGACACAGGAAAACGGGTTCGACCTGGATACCCAGACCAACCTTATCGACGGCACCGCCATCGACGGCCCGGTGAGTTTACGCAATGCCCTGCTTGAAAGGGGTGATGCCGTGGCTTCAAGCTTTATTGAAAAAATGCTGAGTTATGCGCTCGGCCGGCACTTGCATGCACACGATATGGCGGCTGTGCGCCAGATCGCCGGGAAGTCCGCTGAAAACAATTACCGTTTTTCTGATATCGTCCTGGGTATCGTGGAAAGTGACCCCTTTCGCCTGAAAATTGCCGAAGCTCCTGCCACGGACGTGGCAGGACGTTGATCGAGCCGGGAGAACCATCATGAATTTCCTCACCAAAAAACACCTGTCCCGCCGCCATTTCATTCGCGGCGGCGGTAGTGTCATCGCCTTGCCGCTGCTGGAATCGATGATTCCGGCCGGGGTTGCCGCCCAGAACCTGGCGACACCGACGACGCGCCTTGCCTGCATCTATATCGCCCATGGCGCGGTGATGAAGTACTGGACGCCCACCACCGAGGGGACGGGATTCGAATTCCCGCAAACCCTGAAATCCCTCGAACCATTTCGCGATCGCCTCAATGTGATCAGTGACCTGCGCCTTCCGGCCGCCTATGGTGATGATGCCTCCGCCGGTGCCAACCATACCCGTTCTTCAGCCACATGGCTTACCAACGTGCCGGTCGGCACGGGACCGTCACCCACGTCCTTTGACCAGTTTGTTTCCCAGTACATCGGCCAGGACACGCCGATTCCCTCGCTGGAACTGTCGCTCGAAGACGGCAGTTCCATTTCCTGGCAGTCGCCGGAGACGCCATTACCGATGGAGCAGAATCCGCAGATCGTGTTTGAGCGCCTCTTTGGCGACGGCAGTACCGCCGAGGAACGACTCGCGCGCGCCGAACTCAAGCAGAGTTTGCTGGATGCCGTCGTGGATGACGTTGCCCGTTTGCAGCGCACGTTGCCTGCCGCCGACCAGTCACGCCTGGAGCGCTACCTTGAGGACGTGCGCGAGATCGAGCGGCGCCTGCAGCTGGCCAGTGCTTCCGGTGTCAACGATCTCGATGTCCCGGGCAAGCCGATAGGCATCCCTGACAGCTTTGTCGCCCATTCGAAACTGATGTTCGATTTGCTGACGCTGGCCTGGCAGGCGGAGATCACGCGCATTTCCACGTTCATGGTTGCCCGGGAGGTAAGCAACCGGGTATACGGCGAGAGCGGTGTCAACGAACCCTTCCACAACCTGTCGCATCACTCAGAGGTTCCTGCGAACATCGAACGGCTGGCACAGCTCAATGCCTTCCATACCCGTTCGACCATCGCCTATTTCCTGCAGAAACTCAGTGAAACACCGGATGGCGACGGCACCCTGCTGGATCATTCCATGGTGCTGTACGGCAGCGGCATGAGCAACTCCAACCAGCACGACCACGACCCGTTGCCGTTGCTGCTGGCTGGTGGCGCTTCCGGTCGTCTGCAAGGCGGACGCCACATCCATGCCGGTCGCGGGACCACCATGGCCAACCTGCTGGCGGGCATGCTCGACAAGCTGGATATCCCGGCGGACTCCTTCGGCGACAGTACCGCCGTCCTGACTATCTGAGGGCAAAGTGATGAAACGACACATTTGCTGGATCGCTGCATTGGGTAGTGTATTGCTGCCCCTGGCAGTGCAGGCGGACGAGCGGCTGCCGGTTGCCGCCATGCAGCGTGAAATGGAAGTGGTCCGCCAGTTGCTGGCTGAACGCGGTGCCGATGTCAATGCGCTGGGGCCCCATGCGACACCCGCCTTGCACTGGCTTGTCCATTACGAGGAACTGGACCTGGCCAAACGTTTGCTGGATGCCGGTGCGAACGTCAATCAAGCGAACGGGCTCGGGGTGTCGGCACTAAGCCTGGCGATGGAAAATCGCGACGCCGACATGGTGCAGTTGCTGCTTGTTCACGGCGCTGATACCAATACGCCAGATGTGGCGGGTGAAACTCCCCTGATGCAGGCGGCACGCAGCGGTTCACCGGAGGTCGTCAAGGCGATCCTTGAAGCCGGCGTCGATGTGGATTATCGCGAACCGCACCGCGACCAGACCGCCCTGATGATCGGTGTGCGTTCCCGCTCACCTGAAGTGGTGGCATTACTGCTGGAGGCCGGGGCCGATGTGAATACACAAAGCCTGGCCGGTGAGCCGCCGGAGTGGCGCTTGCCGGAAAACGTCCGTGCATCCCACGGCGTTGGCGTTAACTGGGGGGGATATCCCGAGCGTGGCCAGCGTGAAGCCGTCGGCGGCGCCAAGACCCCCTTGCTGTATGCGGCGCGTCAGGGTGACCTGGCCATCACCAAACTGCTGGTGGAAGCGGGTGCCGACCTGGAGGCGGTGGACGCCAACGGGGATACGCCGCTGTTGACCGCCATCATCAACGCTACGGTTGCCGTACAGCCGGGCGTTGCCACCGAGCATCTCGAGGTTGCCTGGTACCTGATCGAACAGGGTGCCGATATCAACGCCACCGACTGGTTTGGCCAGAGCCCGCTGTATGCCGCCGTCGATTTGCGCAATGTTGAAATGCGCGGACCCGTCAGTGATAACGGCATCAATCGCGAGGCGGCGCTGGCCCTGGTTCGCGGCCTGCTAGAACGCGGCGCCAACGCCAATGTGCGCATCGCGGAAGTGCTGCCGGTGCGGCGGTGGATCACCCGCCTGGGCAACCTGCAGTGGAACGATGTCACCGGCCAGACTGCGTTTCACCGCGCCGCCTTGTCCGGTGACGTGACCACCATGAAACTGTTGCTGGAATACGGCGCCGATCCCAATATCACCTCCGCCAACGGCACCACGCCGCTGATGGCCGCTGCCGGTGTCAACTGGACCGTCGCCCAGACCTACGATGAAGGGCCCGAGGCCCTGCTCGAAGCGGTGAAACTGGCTCATGCACTCGGCAACGACATCAATGCACAGAATTCCCTTGGCCTGGCCGCCGTACATGGCGCTGCCAACCGCGGCCTTGACGACATCATTCGCTGGCTGGCGGCCAACGGTGCCCGACTCGATATCGCCGATAACGTCGGGCGCACTCCGGTGACCTGGGCGCACGGTGTTTTCCTCGCCACGCATCCGCCGGTGGATCGTCCGGAGACCGTAGCCCTGATCGAAAGCCTGCTCGCCGAAAAAACCGGCGCTGATCCCAAATAATAAAAACCAGGAGATTCACCATGAACGTCAATCGCCGCAACGTGTTGCTGGGCATGGCCGCGATGGCTGCGCCGGTATCGCCTTTTGCGCTGGCACAAAGCAGCGTATTGCCGCTGCGCACGCCGGGCCTGGATCACCTGGATGTGATCGTTCCCGATGTGGAAGCTACCACCCGGTTTTACATGGGTCTGTTCAATACGGAATTGCACGCCCAGGAATTCCGGGGCGGCTACCGTTATTTCGTGTTGCTGAGTCCGCTCAATGAAGCGCGTGAGGTAGGCTATATCGCCGTGGGCGCTTCCAACGGCCGTGGCAGTTACATCGGCCATTTCTGTACCTCGGTGCATGACTGGCGCCGTGACGGCGAAGCGATCATGACCGAACTGGGTGAGCAGTTTGCCGCCGGCGGCTTTGGCGAGTTCCCGGGCTCACGGGGTTTCGGTGCGTTGTTCAGCGATCCCGACGGCATTGAAATCCAGTTCCTGCCGGCGCCGGACACGCTGGTGACGGCGGCCAACCCTTCGCAACTGGTGCCCTGGCACCAGGGACTCGTTACCCCCCACGGCGTGCAAAGCGTCCTGTTGCGTGTACGCGATCTGGAAAGGGCGTTGGACTGGTACGGCATCCTCTACGGCACCCATGCCTGGACGCCGGACAGAAGCCGGGCGTATTTCGAGTTCCCTGACTCTGGCACACGACTCTATCTCGAGCAGGCCCGTTACGAGTTCGGGCAGGAGCCGGGCATCGTGCTGTTCGGGATCAAGGTCGATTCCTTCGACCGCGTCGCCGTGAGTGCAGGGGTCGAAGCCCTCGGTGGCACCATCCTGGCCGTGCCCGGCAACGACCAGTTGCTGCGGATTCAGGACCCGGACGGCAATATCGTGCAGCTGCATCCGCAATAGGACGAGGCCGGAATAAACGCGCCGGCTACCTGCTTGAAGATCAACCGGAATGTAGTCATTATTGCCAGCCGGACATCAAAAGTCTTATAAAAAAACTAAAAAAGGACTGGGGGAAAATCATGAATTCAAGAATCCTGGCTGCGACCGTGTTGACGTGCCAGTTGGTGCACTTGTCTCCTGCAGTGCTCGGGCAGGATGTGACATCCGAGGTGCTCGCCCATGTGGAAAGGGCGCGCGTGCTGGCCGGTGATGATCATGCCTTCGTGTTCGGCCAGTTGTGTGCCGGTCCCATCGAGTATACCGGCGCCGCGCCGGTCACCGGCGAGGTGCCGCGTGCGCTGCCCTCCAACGACCCCGAACGCGACTGGTATGCCGAACCCGTGCAGGTGTTCGATGATCTGTTCTTCCTTGGCCAGACCGTGTTCTCCATCTGGGGACTGCGCACCTCGGAAGGCATCATCCTGGTCGACTCCATTTTCGATTATTCCGTTGAAGCCGAGGCCATCGACGGATTGCGCAAGCTCGGCATCGATCCTGCCGAAATCAAGTACGTCATCATCAGCCATGCCCACGGCGACCATTCCGGCGGCGCGGGCATCCTGCAGCAAAAGTACGGTGCGCGTGTCGTCATGTCGGCCGCCGACTGGGACCTGTATGAAAATTCCGGCCGCGAAGCGATCAAGGCTACCCGCGACATCGTCGCCACCGACGGCATGAAGCTCACCTTGGGTGACCATACCGTGCAAACCTTCCTCACTCCCGGCCATACCCATGGCACCATTTCCACATTGCTGCCCGTACATGACAACGGTGAGGAGCATCTGGCGGCGGTCTGGGGCGGCACCCTGTTCAACTTCCGCGATGACCCGGCTGATCCGCGTGATTTGCGATTGCGCGATTACGCCCGCTCCGCCGTGTACTTCCAGGGTGTGATCGGTGGCGCCGGTGTCGATATCATCCTGTCGAACCATACCGCCTACGACGGCTCCACCGTGAAACTCCCGGCGCTTGATCAGCGCCAGCCGGGAACCCCGCATCCCTATGTCATCGGCAACGATGCCGTGCTGCGTTACGTGAAGGTGGCGGAGGAATGCGCGCTGGGTGCACGAATTGCCGAAGCCGCCGAATAATACTGGAAGGCATGCCGGAGTAATTAGATGTTCAGGATGGTAAAGGCGTTACTCCCGGTTTTCCTGTCTGTCAGTCTGGTTATGGCTGCATTCGCGCAGGATGCACTGCTGGCGGGTGCTTTCAACGAAACCCAGGCGGTGCGCGGCCAGGCCGTGTATTACCAGCACTGTCTCGCCTGCCATGGTGAATCGATGAACGGTGTGGACCAGGCGCCGCCGCTTACCGGTCCGCAGTTTGGCAGCAACTGGCGGGGAGAAACGTTGTGGGCGCTGGTTGAGCGCATGATGACAATGCCGCCGGACAAACCGGGCACACTATCGCGACAGGAGCTCGTGGACACCCTGTCTTATGTGCTCTGGTACAACGGCCTGCCGCTGGGTGATGTCGAGTTGCCTGCGGAACAGGATGTCCTTTCAGGCATGACATTTGAATTACCGCCCCTTGGCGAGTGAAGACAGGAGAGAGTGATGAGTCGATCGCGTATTTACAGGACAACACTGGCGGCATGGGTTATCCCGGCCGTGTTCGCGGTGACGCCGGTGATTGCACAGTCTGTCATTACCCCAGAGCAGGCCGCCGGTGAATGGACCACGTACGGTTCCAACCTGGCGAGTCATCGCTATTCACCGCTCGACCAGATCAACGCGGACAATTTCAAAGACCTGCGCGTGGCCTGGAGCCTGCGCACGGATTTTCTCGGTCCCCGTCCTGACGGCCTCTACGGCGCCACGCCGCTGTACGTCAACAATCTGCTGTACACCACCGCCGGCTGGCGCCGGTCAGTCATTGCCATGGATCCCGCCACCGGTGAACTGGTCTGGATGCACCGGGAAGACGAAGGGGAACGCGGTGTCGTTGCCGCACGACCGGGTGCGGGACGTGGACTGTCCTGGTGGCAAAGCGCGGACGGCAGCGACCAGCGTATTCTCTATGTTACGCCGGGCTACCGCCTGATCGCCCTCGATGCCAATACCGGCGAGAAGATCGAAAGCTTCGGCGACAACGGCGCGGTCGACCTGAAACAGAATTTCGACCAGGACCTCGACCCGCTCGATCCCGGCATCGGCCTCAATGCCACACCCCTGGTGGTGGGGGATGTCATCGTCATTGGTGCCGCCCACCGGCCGACCGGCGATGTGCGCAGTACCTGGAGCGCGAAAGGGTATGTGCGGGGTTACGACATTCGCACCGGCGAGCGCCTGTGGATATTTCACACCATTCCCCTGCGTGGCGAATTCGGCTATGACACCTGGAACGGCACGGCGGAGGAAAACGGCAATGCCGGTGTGTGGGCCCAGATAAGTGCCGACCCGGAACTGGGCCTGGTCTACCTGCCGGTGGAAATGCCGGTGGCGGATTACAACGGCTACAACCGACCCGGCGATGGCCTGTTCGGTGAATCCCTGGTCGCAGTGGATGTGAATACCGGCGAGCGCAAATGGCATTACCAGTTCGTCCACCACGGCCTGTGGGACTGGGACCTGCCCTGCGCGCCGATCCTGTTCGACTTGCAAATGGACGGTCGCACCATCAAGGCGGTGGCGCAACCGAGCAAGCAGGCTTTCCTGTACGTGCTCAACCGCGAAACCGGCGAGCCGATCTGGCCGATCGAGGAGCGCGCCGTGCCGCAATCGGAAGCGCCTTACGAGGAGACCAGTGCGACCCAGCCGTTTCCCACCTGGCCGCTGCCGTTCGACCGGCAGGGCGTGAGCCGGGACGATCTCAACGACCTGACGCCGGCACTCCGGGCCGAAGCGGAGCAGGTCATCGAGCAATTCCAGCTTGGGCCGATCTTCACGCCGCCGGCCGTGGGACGCCCCGGCGGTCCGCTCGCCACCCTGATGCTGCCCCACGCCGTGGGCGGTGCCAACTGGCCGGGCGGCAGTTTCGACCCGGTCACCAACAGGCTGTATATCCACTCGCACACGCAACTCATGGAACTGGTCAACACGCCGGAAGACATGGAACCGTTCAATCGCGGCCCGGATGGTGGTGCGCCGCAGACCGTGGCCCCGCCGCCAAACCTGGCACCGGCCGGCGGCCTGGGTGCGCGCCGCGTCAGCACCTTCCTGCAGGGAACCATTCCGCTGATCAAGCCGCCCTATGACCGCATCACGGCCTACGACATGAACACCGGCGATATACTCTGGCAGAAAACCCATGGCACGACGGAAGACGCCATTCGCAACAATCCCGCCCTGGCCGGCGTGGAAAATGTCGACCGTCTCGGCTCTTACGGCCGCATCTTCATCGGCACGCTCACCACCGCCACGATGGTGATCGCCGGGGAGGGCGCCACCCATACCAACGAGCAGGGTGAAACCGTCGCGCTGCTGCGGGCCTACGACAAGGACACCGGCGAGGATATCGAGGGCCGCATCGAGATGCCGGCGCGGCAGACCGGTTCGCCGATGACGTTCATGCACGACGGCAAGCAGTACATCGTATTGTCGGTCACACACGCCGGTGCCAATGTCGGCGGCGAGATCATTGCCTACGCCTTGCCGTAAGCTGTTAACAATTAAAAAGTAACAGGGGTCAACATGAAACGATTCAGCATTTGCCTGGCGCTGCTGCTCAGCGGCGGCATCCAGGCGCAGGCGGACAGGCCCAATGTCATCTTTATCATGACCGATGATGTCGGCTACGGTGATTTGGGCAGCTACGGTGCGCCAGATGTGAGCACACCGGTGCTGGATCGCATGGCCGCCGAAGGGGTGCGTTTCACCGATTTCTATTCCAATGGTCCGGTTTGCTCCCCCACGCGTGCGGGCCTGATGACCGGCCGCTACCAGCAGCGCTACGACGTGGAATTTCCACTGGGATCGAGCGGGGAAACTGTCGCCAGCCGGGGCGGCCATGGCCTGGCGGCGGAAGGACATTCCCTGCCGTTCCTGCTGAAGAATGCCGGTTACAACACGGGGCTCGTCGGCAAATGGCACCTGGGCTACGAGCCGGATGAAGTGCCCGAGGCCCACGGCTTCGATTACTTCTTCGGTTTCAAGGCCGGCTACACCGACTATTACCAGCATACCAACGGCGAAGGCGGGCCGGATCTGTGGGAGAACGGCCAGCTGATCGAGGAAGAAGGCTACATGACCGACATGATCACGCAGCGTTCCATCCGTTATATCAACGAGCATGCGGATGCACCTTTCTTCCTGTCCATCCAGTACAACGCCGCGCACTGGCCGTACCAGGTGCCCGACATGCCCTCGGTGGCGATTCGCAACGCCGCCCATCTGCAACCCCACGAGCAGGGCACCAGCACGCGGGGAGCTTATGTCGCCATGCTGGAGCGCGTCGACCAGGGCATGGGCGAGATTTTCGCCGCCTTGCAAGCGGCCGGAATCGACGACAACACCCTGGTGATTTTCACCAACGACAATGGCGGCGAGTGGCTGTCCCGCAACGCACCCCTGTTCAATCGCAAGTGGTCGGTCTGGGAAGGCGGCATCCGCGTGCCGGCCATCATGCGCTGGCCGGGCGTCATTCCTCCCGCCCAGGTATCGGAGCAGGTGGGTATCACCATGGATTTCACCGCCACTATCCTCGCCCTGGCCGGGGCCGA
>Ga0222714_10005924_pt1 | contig 11500 bp, 10 predicted proteins | sample C33_3DmetaG_FD_165048 | JGI IMG/M metagenome (GOLD analysis project Ga0222714, IMG submission 165048) | Estuarine water microbial communities from San Francisco Bay, California, United States - C33_3D | ecosystem: Environmental > Aquatic > Marine > Unclassified | place: USA: California... | reverse complement strand
AAGCGCGCGCGAAATTGCTGTCGAGGAGGTTCCTTGGGTGTCCGGAGCAGGCGTTGGACAGACCGCCATTGAGCTAATCATCACTGGACGGGATTCACCTGCAATCAATGACTATGCCCAATTGTTGGCAGGCAAACTTGCTACGCAATCCAATTTTGTCGACGTGCGATCAACCTACGAAGGTGGGCGTCCAGAGTTGCAAATTGTGGTAGATCGCGACCGAGCGGCAGATTTGGGTATCTCCGCTCGCAGTTTGGCTGCAGCGTCTCGCACCCTAATCGGGGGCAGTGATGCTGGCACATTTAACGATCAGGAGCGTCGGTATGATGTGCGGGTTCGCCTTGATGAAAGCGCGCGGCAAAGTCTATCCGATGTCGAAACACTGCCATTGCGAACAGGGCAAGGAACGCTGGTCGACCTCGCTTCGGTGGCCACGGTTGAGGTGAACCAAAGCGCCGCAGAAATAGAACGGATTGATCGATCTCGCCAGATTTCAGTGTTGGCAAACACGGCTCCTGGTGTGCCTTTAAGTGTCGCCGTTTCACAGGTTGAAGATTTGCTAGACGCAAACCCGCCGTCCGCTGGATTGGCCACGCAAATGGAGGGTACTGCTCGCCGTTTGGCCGAAACGAGCGAGGCCATCATCTTTGCCTTCGGGCTGGCGCTGGTCGCGCTCTACATTGTGCTGGCGAGCCAGTTCAACAGCTTTGGCCAGCCGATAATTATCATGCTGACCGCGCCGCTATCATTCTCCGGTGCCTATTTCTTGATGTGGGCAACGGGTGAAGAGATGAGCTTGTTTGCGCAGATTGGAATGATTGCTCTGATGGGTATTGTGATGAAAAACGGTATCCTGTTGGTCGATCTCGCCAATCAGTATCGCGACCGGGGTGCCGAGGCTGGCGCTGCGATGCGCAACGCCGCCCCAGAGCGTCTACGACCGGTGCTAATGACAGCGCTGGCAGCAGTCTTCGGAATGCTACCCGTGGCGCTCGCCCAATCCGACGCTGCCGAATGGCGCAACGCCATGGGGTTCATAATCATCGGAGGTTTAACGACCTCGACCTTCCTCACACTGCTCGTCGTTCCTGCAGCTTACGCGACGGCTGCCGACTTGAGCGGCAGCGTAAGCAAGCTGCGCGGAGCACTTGCGAATTTCAAATTCAATAAATCAAGCAAAGAGGCCTAGTTACGGGCGCCATTGAATAGTCTGTCCAAACGGTTGCCTGAAGTGAGATAGAAAATATAGATGCCCTTTCTGCGTCAGCGAGGGTAAAGCTCGCGAGCACAAAGCGGAATTCTCCGCTTTTCACCCCTGTGTCGGTCATTGAGCGCTGGCTGACGATATGCCGAGAGCGGAATGGCAGCTTTTGGCATCTCAACCTACTGGATCAGACATCCTGCAATCGAACCAATCGCGAACCCCGTCCAGCATGACTACCCTCAAGATCGCCGCCCAAGACTCTCGACGATTCTGCAATCTCCGATCACCTCTCCCTGACAAGATCGCGCCATCTGGCTGAGTTCGGTACGCAGCAAATTCAGATCAGCAATTTTGCGTTCAACTTCTTGAAGCTGCTGCTGGACAAGTTGATCGACATCTTCGCATGGTTTTTCGTCGTGATCGGAAAGGGCAAGCAGTTCTCGCACCTGCGCCATGTTGAAACCGAGTTTGCGCGCCCGCCGAACAAAAGTAAGCGCCGCCAGGTGCTCGTCGGAATAATCGCGGTAGTTGTTATCGGTTCGATCGGCAGCGGGCAGAATACCCTCGCGCTCGTAATAGCGGATCGTTTCCGCCTTTGTGCCAGTGGCTTTTGCCAGTTCGCCGATACGCATCGCTTGACCTTGTAGTTACTACAAGGTGCATATGTGCTCGCGACTCGAACATTGCAAGGAAACCGGCATGGGCAAATCCTGCTGCCAGACACCAGAACCCGATCAAGCTGCGCACAACAATCCGCGTTGGCGATTGATCTTGTGGATCGCACTGATCGCGAATGCGGCGATGTTCGTGGTCGAGATTATTGTCGGTGTTGCTGCCGATTCCCGCGCGCTCCAAGCCGATGCGCTCGATTTTTTCGGCGATGCGGCGAATTACGCGATCAGTCTCGGTGTCGCTGGGATGGCGCTCGCTTGGCGCGCAAAGGCGGCGCTCGTGAAGGCCGCGACGATGCTCGCGTTTGGTCTGTGGGTGATCGGATATGCGATCTACGGGCTGATAGTCGGCTCGAACCCTGAACCGCAGACGATGGGTGTCATCGGCACGCTGGCCCTGCTGGTCAATCTCGCAGTCGCGCTCTTGCTGTTCCGCTATCGTGAGGGTGATGCGAACATGCGTTCAGTATGGATCTGTTCGCGCAACGATGCGATCGGGAACATCGCGGTGCTCGGTGCGGCTTTCGGGGTGTTCGGCACCGGCCAGGCATGGCCCGACCTGCTGGTGGCCGGAATTATGGCGTCCCTTGCCATCTGGGGCAGCGCCGAAGTTTTCAATCAAGCGCGTAGTGAACTTTCCATGAAAGAAAAAAAAGCGCGGCCATGAGCGTCACTCGCAATGAAAGGTTGGCGTGGCTAGGTGCGGAATACGCCACCTATCGTCAGGCGCGGTCAGATGGTGACATCGCTGGTGCCTGGCGTCATCTTGAGCGCGCCCACATCGTATCCCAGCCGCTATTGCTTGAACATTTGCGCTCTCATTGGCTGATGTTGAAATTGGCGATGCGCGAGCGCGACCTTGCCGAAAGCGCGGGGCAGGTGCTGCGTCTTTTGCTGGTAGTTCCGGGGAATTTGAGTGGGCGATTGCCGACCGGAAACAGCGGGCGCGCAGGCGTCAGCGCATTGCGTCCGATGTCCGTTTCCCAAGATCTTGAGCGCTTCGTACAATGATGCTGGCCGGATCGAGACTTCTTCGCTATCAGACCGCTATGCGTCTGTTCGTGACCCTTTTTGCTGCCATGGCCGTTCTTCTGTCTGCCAGCCATGCCGGACCAGCGGGCGCGCATGATTCCAATTACGTTCAGACCGCGTCACATACCGTCGATCATGAACATGGAAGCAGCGGCGATGCCCTAGGTGGCGAGCAGCACGATGGTCATCATCATTGCCCTAGCGCTGCCGCTCCCGATTACAGTGTTGCGGTCGGCGGGGATTATTTTTCCAGCTCGCGGTTTTCCCGGCCCAACATGACCCGGCTCGATTCAACGACGCGGGCTCCGCCTCTCACTCCTCCCAAGGCCTGATCGCATGTAGCGGTGCGCGGCGTATCCGCGCACCTTTCTTGTGGTAATTTGCCAAGGGATACTTCCCGATGAAATCGATATTGTGTGCGTCCCTGCTTTGCGGGGTCGCGGGGCTATGGTCTGCGCCACTCGCAGCCCAGTCGCTGACGCTTGATGCGGCCATCGACCGTGCCGTTGCGGCGGCTCCAGAAATGACAGCGGGTCAGGCGTCGGTCGATGCCGCCCGCGCCGAAATCAATCAGGCGGGCGTTCGTCCCAACCCCACGCTGGCCGTGGAGGCCGAGAACTTCGCCGGCACTGGCGGCTTCAGCGTGCTCGAGCAGCCGGAAGTCACGGTAACCTATGAGCAGCGCATTGAACGCGGCGGCAAGCGTGAGGCGCGCCTCGGTTATGCATCGCGCGGCCTTGATCTGGCTGAAGCCCGGGCGCGGTTGGCGCGGCTGAATCTTGCCCAGCAAGTGCAGCGCGCTTTTATCGACGTGCAGATTGCCGACCAGACGGTATGGATCGCCGAGCGGCGGCTCGAAACCGAGACTGCGATGCAATCCGAAGCCCTGCGCCGCGTGCGCGGCTACCGCGATCCACTATTCGTAGAGACGCAGGCGGCAGCCCGGGTAACTGCGGCTGAACTTGCGCTAGAACAGGCGAGATCGCGTGCGGACGCCGCGCGCGATCTGCTTGCATCTTTCTGGGGCGGCGAAGGCGAACAGCTCGAAATTGCAGACGCGATTGCCCGACCGACTGTTGCTGCAAGCCTCGCGCAGGCGGATGCGGATTTGCGCGACGCGGCGGTTGCAAGGGCGAGTGCCGGAGTGGTCCTTGAGCAATCGCGCGCCACACAGGATTACACCCTCGGTAGCGGCGTACGGTTCCTCCGGGAAACGAACGATGTTGCGCTGGTGGCGGGAATATCCATCCCGCTGGGCCGGTTTGACCGTAATCAGGGGAATATCGAGCGGGCACAGGCCGAACGGCAGCGCCTGCAGGCAGAAGCCGAGGCCGATCGTCTGGCGCGTTTGAGGCGGCTCGCTGCACTGCGGGCGGAGGCCGCTGCCGCTGCGCGCCGTGCGAATGGCTTGATGCACGATGTCTATCCGCAGGCCGTTTCAACATTGGAGCAGGTCCGCGAAGGCTACAATCGCGGCGGATTCCGCTTCTCCGATATGCAGGCCGCCGCCGACGCCATCGTCGACGTGCAGCAGCAATGGGTCGAGGCGATGAACATCTTTCGCGACGCCCAATCCGAAATCGACAGACTTACGGGCCGCTTTGACGTGGCCGAGGAGACACTCCTATGATCAAGCAATTCCTAGTCCGCCTGATGCCGCTCGCCTTTCTCGCTCTTCCGCTCGCGGCCTGCGGTTCCGGTCCCGAGGGCGCGGAAGCAGAGACAGAAGCCGCCGCCGAGATGCCCGAAGGCCCGCATGGCGGCCGTCTGCTGACCGATGGCGATTTCGGATTGGAGGTCACCATCTTCGAGGCTGGCCAGGAGCCACAGTTCCGCATCTACCCTTACTGGGAAGGCGAGCTGCTCGATCCAAGGAAGGTAAGCCTTCAGATCACGCTCAGCCGCCTTGGCGGTCAGGTCGATAACTTCGCCTTCAGCCCGCAGGATGATTTTCTCACGAGTGAAACGGTGGTCACAGAACCGCACAGCTTCGATGTTGAAGTCGTCGCGGTCGTGGAGGGCAAACGCAGCAGCTGGACTTACGAAAGCTACGAAGGGCGAACGACCATTACGCCCGAGGCTGCGGAACAAGGCGGCATTGAGATTGGCACCGCGGGTCCTGCATCGATCGGCGATGCGCGTGAACTTTACGGAACGGTCGAACTCGATCCCTCAGCGAGGTCCGAAATTCGTGGTCAGTTTCCCGGTCGCGTGGTTTCAGTGACCAAACAGGTCGGCGATTCCGTCCGGAGCGGCGAATTGCTGGCGCGGGTTGAGTCTTCCGAAAGCCTGCAAGTTTATCCGGTCTATTCCACGGTCAGCGGGGTCGTTGCCGAACGCGCCGCTAATCCCGGCAACATGACCGGGGGCGAACCACTTTACGTCATCACCAATCCGGGCGCTACGACAGTGGTGTTCAACATCTTCCCGCGTGACCTTGGCATCGTCAGGCCCGGCATGCGGGTGGAGGTCGAAGCGCAGGACGGACGGGCAGTGGGTGCAGCGACGCTCGGTCAGTATCTGCCTGAAGGCAATGCGCAGGCAGGGACGGCTCTCATCCGGGCATCCATTCCCAATCGTGGTGGCTGGATCCGGCCCGGCATGACGATGCGCGGCCGCCTGACTGTCAGTCAGGAAAGCGTGCCGCTGGCAGTCCGAACTGAGGCCATTCAGCCATTCCGGGACTTCCAGGTCGTCTACGCCAGATATGGCGATGAATATGAGGTGCGAATGCTCGAACTCGGCCGCAGAGGTGCAGATTACACCGAGGTGCTTTCGGGCATCGATCCGGGCACACGCTATGTCACTCAGGGCTCTTTCCTTGTGCGCGCGGACGTCGAAAAGTCCGGCGCCAGTCACGATCATTGAGGAAGGAACCACACAATGCTTGAACGTATAGTCGGACTTTCCATTCGCCAACGCTGGTTCGTCCTCGCGGTCGTAGGCCTGCTGTGCGCGCTCGGCGCGTGGAGCGCGCTGCGTCTCCCTATCGATGCAGTGCCGGACATCACCAATGTCCAGGTCCAGATCAACACCGAGGCTGAAGGCTATTCGCCACTCGAATCCGAACAGCGGATCACCTTCCCAATTGAAACCGCAATCGCGGGGATTCCGAACCTCGATTACACCCGCTCGATCTCACGCTATGGCCTTAGCCAAGTCACCGTCGTGTTCGAAGACGGCACCGACATCTACTTCGCCCGTCAGCTCATCAATGAGCGAATTCAGCAGGTGAAGTCGCAGCTGCCCGGTGGCATCGAACCGCAGATGGGGCCGATTGCCACCGGCCTCGGCGAAATTTTCATGTTCGCGATCGAACCCGAACCCGGCGCGCGTAAGCCAGACGGCAGCGAGTGGACGCCGACCGATCTGCGGACGCTGTCCGACTGGACGGTGCGCCCGCAGCTCCGCACCATTCCCGGCGTTGCAGAGGTCAACACCGTGGGCGGTTACGAACGGCAGTTCCACGTTACGCCCGACCCGGTGCAGCTCGCAGCGCTTGACCTGTCTCTGTCCGATGTCGTTACCGCTCTGAAAGACAACAATGCCAATCGCGGTGCAGGCTATGTCGAGCGCGGGGGCGAACAGATCCTGATCCGCGTGCCGGGTCAGGCTGCGGACGAGGGCGATCTCGGCAATATCATCATAGCGACCCGCGGCGGCGTTCCCATCCAGGTGTCCGACGTCGCGCAAATCTCGATTGGCTCTGAATTGCGGTCAGGCGCGGCGACCGAAAACGGGCGAGAGATAGTGCTGGGCACGGTTTTGATGCTGACCGGCGAAAACCCCAGAGTCGTGGCGCAAGCTGCGGCAGACAGGTTGGAACAGATTACCGCTACATTGCCGGAAGGGATTGTTGCCCATCCGCTGTATGATCGCACCGAACTGGTCGAACGAACAATCGAAACGGTCCAGAAAAACCTCGCTGAAGGGGCGCTGCTGGTGATCGTGGTCCTGTTCCTGCTGCTGGGCAATTTCCGCGCGGCGTTGATTACTGCAGCCGTCATCCCGGTCGCCATGCTGATGACCCTTTCAGGGATGCTAGCCACACGGACCTCGGCCAACCTGATGAGCCTGGGCGCACTCGACTTCGGCCTGATCGTCGATGGCGCGGTGATCATCGTGGAAAACTGCCTCAGGCGGCTTGGTGAACGGCAGAAGCAGCTAGGGCGGCTGCTCGACCGAGACGAACGCTTCGGCCTTGTCGCATCGGCCAGTGCCGAAGTGATCCGCCCGAGCATCTTCGGTATCATCATCATTACAGCGGTCTATCTGCCGATCTTTGCGCTTGAAGGGATCGAGGGCAAGACCTTCCACCCGATGGCGATCACTGTGGTTCTGGCCCTTACTGCCGCGATGATCCTTTCGCTCACACTAGTCCCGGCTGCCATCGCGCTGTTTGTAACAGGAAAGGTTGAGGAGAAGGAAAACCGCGTAATGCGCTGGATTTCGACACGTTATGCGCCTGCGCTCGACAAGGTCCTCGCGCGGCCCAAGCCGTTCGTTGCCGCTGCAGTGATCTTGGTCGCCCTTGCAGGGTTTGGAGCGACGCGGCTGGGCTCTGAGTTCATTCCGCAACTCGATGAGGGCGATATCGCCATGCACGCGCTGCGCATTCCCGGGACAAGCCTGTCCCAATCGATAGAAATGCAGGAGGCGCTTGAGGAGCGCATTCGGCAGTTCCCCGAGGTTGAACGGGTGTTCGCCAAAATCGGGACCCCCGATGTCGCGACCGATCCCATGCCGCCTTCGGTGGCGGACAATTTCATCATGCTGAAACCGCGCGAAGACTGGCCTGATCCTCGCAAATCGCGCGCAGAGTTGGTCGCCGAGCTCAATGAAGCGGTCCAGTTGATCCCAGGCAACAATTACGAGTTCACCCAGCCGGTCCAGATGCGGATGAACGAGCTTATTGCGGGCGTTCGGGCCGATGTCGCGGTCAAGCTGTTCGGGGATGATCTCGACCAGCTTATCGCGAGCGGACAGGAACTGGAAGAAATCGTTGGCAGCATCCCAGGTGCGGCGGACGTGAAGCTGGAGCAGGTCACCGGTTTACCGGTGCTGTCGATTGTCCCGGACCGCGCGATGCTGGCAAGCTACGGCGTCAGCATGGCAACGGTGCAGGACATTGTTGCCACCGCCACCGGCGGGCAGCAGGCCGGGCAGATATTTGACGGCGACCGGCGTTTCCCCGTGGTCGTCCGCCTGCCCGAGGATTTACGAACCGACCTTAATCGTCTGGGTAATCTGCCCGTTCCGCTGGCGAACGGCAGCTCGGTGCCGCTGGAGGAACTGGCGGAGATCTCGCTTGCGGCCGGCCCCAATCAGGTCAGCCGGGAAAACGGCAAGCGGCGCGCGGTGATTACCGCCAATGTTCGCGACCGTGATCTCGGCAGCTTTATCGACGACCTGCAAGCCAGAGTGGACAGCGAAGTCGAACTCCCCAGTGGATACTACGTCGAATATGGCGGGACCTTCGAACAGCTGCAATCTGCAGCCACCCGGCTGTCGATTGTGGTGCCATTGGTGCTGCTGCTGATTTTCGGTCTGCTCTACACACTGTTCAAATCGTGGCGGGACGCAGGGATCGTGTTCACCGGCGTGCCGCTGGCCCTGACCGGCGGGGTCGCGGCGCTGATGCTGAGAGACATTCCGTTCTCCATATCGGCGGGCGTGGGCTTCATTGCGCTGTCGGGCGTGGCGGTGCTCAACGGCGTTGTCATGCTGACTTTCATCAATGATCTGAGGCAACGTGGTGAGCATCTGCTTGAGGCCATTCGACATGGCGCGCTGACACGTCTGCGCCCGGTGTTGATGACCGCGCTTGTCGCCTCGCTTGGCTTTGTGCCGATGGCGATCAATGTGGGTGCAGGTTCGCAAGTCCAGCGACCGCTCGCGAGCGTGGTGATCGGCGGGATCATCTCCTCCACCATCCTCACGCTGCTGGTGCTGCCGGCTCTGTATCTGCTGGTTCACCGCCGCAAGGAGGAGCCGGATGACGATCATACAGAGACGGCTGAAACCCGGCCGATCCCTACCACCTGACAATCACTTCGAATTTCTACGACAGGAGTTCCTGCATGCCGAATTTGGCAATATTGAAACCGCCCGGCCTTTCCCGGCATCTTTGGGCCGCTCTGATTGTGGCTGTGGTGCTGTTATGTGCTGCGGGAGAGGCCTGGGCGCATAATGTCGCGGAAGGCGACAAAGGCTATATTCAGGAGAGCAGCGGCGTGCTGTTCTGGCCGTTCGTCTATCTAGGTGCCAAGCATATGGTGACTGGTTACGACCATTTGCTGTTCCTGTTCGGCGTCATATTCTTCCTTTACCGGATGAAGGACATCGGCATCTATGTGACGCTGTTCGCCATTGGCCATTCGACCACGCTGCTATTCGGTGTCCTGACCGGGATCAGCGCCAACGCCTACATCATCGACGCGATCATCGGCTTGTCGGTCGTCTACAAGGCGCTCGACAATCTCGGCGCCTTTCAGCGATGGTTCGGTTTTCAGCCCAACACTAAAGCTGCGACATTGATCTTCGGTTTCTTTCACGGCTTCGGTCTTGCGACCAAAATTCTCGAGTTCGAGATCGCCGAGGACGGCCTGATTGCCAACCTCATCGCGTTCAATATCGGGGTGGAGCTTGGCCAGCTGCTCGCGCTCGCTGGGATTCTCATCCTGATGGGCTTCTGGCGCAAAACAGGAAGTTTCATGCGTCACGCCTTCGCCGCAAATACCGTTTTGATGACCGCAGGCTTCATGCTCGTCGGCTTCCAGCTGGCCGGTTACGCCGCCAGCTAAGACAAAGGAAAATCTGCTATGTTCAATTCCCAACGACCCGACCCCGCCGACCTCCCCACCACCGGGCAATTGCTGCGCGCAACAGCGATTGCAGCCGCTGCCGCAGGTGCCATTCTGGTGACGACCATCTTGCCCAGCGAGTATGCAATAGATCCGACAGGCATAGGTCGCACTTTAGGGCTGATCCAGATGGGCGAAATCAAGATGCAGCTCGCCGAAGAAGCCGCAGCCGACGCGGCGATGGATACCGCCGCCAGCCAGCCCATGGCCGCCGCGCCATCGCCTGCGTCGACCGTGCAGCCCGCGCCAACAAACGACGGCGATACGCGCAGCGACGTAACCACCGTTACGCTTGCCCCCGGTGAAGGCGCGGAGATCAAGGTCGCGATGGCCGATGGAGCGCGGACCGAATTTGACTGGTCGGTTGAGGGCGGACACGTCAATTACGACACCCATGCCGATGCCCCGGGTATTTCCTATCACGGCTATGGCAAGGGCAGGGAGTCGACCGGCGAAAACGGCACGCTCGTCGCCGCATTTGATGGCAATCACGGTTGGTTCTGGCGCAACCGTTCTGGCGGGACTGTCACCGTCATACTGAGAACAGATGGCGCCTACACCGAGATCAAGCGGGTGGTCTGACATCATTTAACTCTAACCAATATGGGGCGCGTTTCCCTAATCGTGCACGGGAGATGCGTGATCCAAACCTGTCCTGCACTTCAATCTGCGGGGCGGCGGCTTTCGGCATTCCCAGTTCGGACGCGAATGTCGTTAAGTAGGGCGCAAAACTGACTCTCAGTTTCAGCCAATTCCTACCTTCAATCCAGCAATTCACCCATCTTGACCTTAAGCGCCTTGGCGATCCGCTCAACCACTTCGATTGAAGGGTTGCGCGCGGCACGTTCTAGGTCGCTGATGTAGGTGCGGTGGATATCGGCTTGGTGGGCAAGCTCTTCCTGGCTCCAGCCCTTGGCATGGCGCAGCGCGCGTAAGTTGCGGGCAAGGCGATCGTGAACATCCACACTTGGGTGATGCGCTGGATGTCGACGATCGATCTACAGACGATCAGTGACATTCGTGCTTGACTTGGGTGGGCCTTCCAAGCGTTAGTCGGTGTTACTGATTGTCTACATAGGGTGCGCGCGTGAAGTTTGAGCCAAGCCAGGTGCAATATATCAAGCTGGGTAAGGGCGGAGCCTGGGCACGTGAAGCCATCGATAAAGGCACGCTTCCCTTTGGTTATGCTCAAGTAGATCACGATCTATGTGTTGCGGGCGCTTGGGATCAAGTGCGTGACCAGCTGATTGCGGCAGGATGGAGCAAGCGTGGTGCCTCCAGCGCGCTGCGCGAGATCAGCCGGTTCTACAAGGATGACCCTGAGACGCTTTGGATTACCTTTGCCGATGGGCATTTGTGGTGGGCGTTTGCCGACGGAGATGTAACCTATCACGGCCAGCCAGCATCAGGGTCCGATGCGCCAACACGGTACCGCCAGATCATCGGTAATTGGCGCAACACCGCGCTTGATGGCACGCCGCTTACATTGCGCACGCTAAGCTCTGCTCTGACACGCACAGCAGGCTATCGCGGCACTATCTGTGATGTTGAAGCGCAGGCATATCTGCTTCGCCGCATTCGCGGACAAGATGATCCACGGATCGCTGAGGCGCGCACGCTTCAAGAACAGCTGATTGCTACCACAACCGATCTCGTGCTTGATCTCGACTGGCGTGACTGGGAGATATTGATCGACCTGGTCATGACCCGTGCCGGCTGGCGCCGTGTCT
>Ga0222714_10005923_pt1 | contig 11501 bp, 13 predicted proteins | sample C33_3DmetaG_FD_165048 | JGI IMG/M metagenome (GOLD analysis project Ga0222714, IMG submission 165048) | Estuarine water microbial communities from San Francisco Bay, California, United States - C33_3D | ecosystem: Environmental > Aquatic > Marine > Unclassified | place: USA: California... | reverse complement strand
CTGTCGTAACAGCTACTATCTACAATAGCAAAATTTGAATTAGCCATAGCATTAGACAAGTTGACAGTATAATCACTTGTCGCATCATCCACCAATCCACTCACGTTCAGCGAATCACGAGCCGCAATAGTACCTGTACCATTAAAATTAACCCACGCCTTCGCCAGCCCCTGTTGCAAGGACTGAGTAGCCGCACCGCCCTCGCTAGTCACCGTAATAGAGCCAGCAGAGGTCTTGCCTGTGAGATTGTCAACTAGGATGGTACTCATGCTAGGTCTCCGTGGATTGCTGTACTGATAATATCAATGTCAGACTTAATGTTTGCAGTGTCGGTAATAAATGTAATTATATCATGACTTCCTGTTGCCACAGCATTTATTGAAATGGCTCTGTTGTATCCACTCCCATCTCCGTTACAACCTGCAGGGACTGCGTATGTGTTGGTATTCATACTGTTCGTGTAATTAATATCGTAATCTCCTGTGCCGTTATCATCTGCACTACTTACGTTAAAACTACCTGCAATAGCAAAGGTTGAACCGTTAAGCTGAACCCACGCCTTCGCCGCACTCTGATTAGTCAGCGTGACTGCACCGCCCGATGTGTTCTGGATTGTATCTGCTTTTAATGTACTCATAGTATCACCAAGTTCCCACCGCTAGTCACCGTTAAAGTAACACCAGTGTCAATCGTTATCGTGCCAGCCGCAGATGCGTTCTCATCAGCGTCAATAGTCGTGTCAGCCGTTAATGTCTGTGCATTAACTCTAAAGATAGCAGTTTCCACCTTGTTTGTCGTGGTAAGAAACTTAGTCGCAGTAATGTTGCCGCTAAACGTACCGCCAGTGGATGCCGCTACCGTGTCAGCCACATTAAACGCACCGAAAGCAAATATGTTCAACTCATCGTTCAAAGCCGCGCCAGAGGCCAACACAACGCTTGTGCCGTTAGTCGCAGTGTAATCAGATGGGTCAAGCTGTACGCCGTTCAGGAACACCATAATGCTACCTGCTGTGTAAGCCAGTGTAGCGGCGTTGTCGTCTGCGCCAGAGAATGTTGTCTGTGAGGCTGTGGCAGTGTACTCAAACACATTGAACGATAGCACAGCGTTGCCCCAGCTAAGAACACCAGAGCCGTTAGTCGTTAGCACCTGATTAGCTGTGCCGTCACCGTCCGGCAGAGTGAATGTCGTGTTAGCTGTGACTGAGGCAGGTGCTTGTATCTTGATGCTGTTAGTGTCGGTGTCGTCCTGAAACTTGAGTACATCAATGCCAGTAGTACCAGCCGCAAAGTCAGCCAGATGGCTCATCTGTTCGCGCAGAGCGTTGTTGACATTGCTGGGGAGCATCCCCTCGTCAATGTTGATGCCGCCAATGTCCGTATTAGAGCCAGCCGTTGAACTGTACTGCGTTAATTTCTCTTTGCTCATGTGTCACAACCTCTGGTGTGTTTATATCATTTGCCCTACTGGTCAGCAAGTAAGCCTGTTTCTGGCTGAGTGGTTTCGCGCACTGTTGTAAATAGGCCGCCGACAATAGCCCTCTTGCGAGATACGTCTTTTTCTGCGGCTAACCTTAACAAAGCTGAAATGCTATCCTCATCAGTGAACACTTCTGACAATCTGCGAACCGCATTACGGCGGCGCATATCTTGTAGCATTTGAGCGAACCCTTTAGTTGGTGCGGTAATATCAACACCAAGCAAACCTGCGCCACCTTCTATTTCCTCTTTCAGCATACCTCTAGTCGCTGTGCGTGAGCCAGTAGGGGCGAGAATATTAGTGCGCTCAAGAACGTCCAGCATATCATTAAAGCCAGTCTTTAGCTCAGTAGCGTTAACGCCTTGTGCCTCTGCCACGCTGTCTAGGATAGCGTCTAGGTTCGCCCTTGCTTGATCTGTGCCGCGAATTGACTGGGCAAATCTTACACCAGCAGAAGCAGGTATCTCGCCAGTGGTGCTAATCTTAAATGCTTTGTCAGCAGAGTTTTCCATCCACATTCTAACCAAATCGGGGAATATAGTTGGGTCTTGCGAATTAAGGGCTGTTGCGATGGATTTGATGTTAGCAGGGTCAACCTGTTCAAAATCAGTAATCACACGATATGCTGATTTCGGCGTGATATTGGCTTTGTTAAGTGCTTCAATCCCAGTCTCACCCAACATATTTTCAAAAGCGGTCAAACGCTCCTTAAATATTGCATTAGCCGCCATCTGATTAGGATTAGTATTCAGCGCATCACGCAAACTTTTAATTGGGTCTTTCAAATTGCCATAGACAGACTTCTGAGTGGCATCTGCCGCAGAAAGGGCTGGCATATCTATAATTGCATCTAAACGCTTTAACTCATCATGAAGAACACCAATATTAGTAACAACGCGACCGCCCTTACCAGTTAGTCTGCCAATCATATCGTCAATAGCTTTGGCTGTATCTTTGCCGACAACTTTCTTCTTATCTCTTAATTGTTTAACAATATCGCTGACAAGCTGTGGCTCAATCTTCTGTATTTTTGCCGCTTCATATAAATCAGTAGTCGCGGCGGTTACATTGCCTCTAGCCTTGTTAATGTATTCCTCTGCCGCTTTCTGTGCATCAATGGCTACTTTTTTCTTGGTGCGAGATGTTTGCTGTATAGTGTCGATCTGATTCATAATAGCTGGCTTAATATCGGCTTGACGCTTTGCCATAAAATCAAGCAAGCCCTGACCCTCTGGTGAACGAGCCACAAAGTCAGCAAGCTCACGCAACTGTGCCGATGGCAGTGTTTCAAATGCTGATAATGGGATGCCCTGATCTGTGGCAACTCTCTGCAAGTCTCTTGCTCTCTGAATGTCGGCTGGGTCAATCGTCTCAATGGCTTGCTTTGCAATGGTTACTGGCGATTTCCTTAATAGACTGCCTAGAATAGTTATGCCAGTCAAACCAAGGCCAGTGGCTGTGCCAGCAGTCTCCCCAGCCATTTCCTCTGCTACACCAGCAGTAACACCGATACCGCCGAACAACTTGCCAGCTTGCAACGCTTCGCTTGCAACAGTCGGGGCTTCAGTTGTGGCTCTTGGGGTTCTGCTAAGAAGGCCGCGCAAGTTTTGTACCCCACGGCTAACTGCCGGAAGAACCTGACCAACCTTAGTTGGCAATGACATTGGAACGCCAGCACCAACACCATATTCCAAGCCCTTTTCAACGACTCTCGCGGTAGGGGTTCTGGCTTCAGTGGCAAGTGATGGGATTAATGACTGATATTCTTTCATGCCGTAAAGAAATGGCTCTGGTGATACATCAACGCCAGCACCACGCAACCCCATTCTTTGCAGACGCTCAATCTCGCCAAACACGGCAGGAACAGAAAGAACACCCTTAGTAATGCCACGCTGTGCGGCATAGCCTAGATCAGCCAAGTCACGCATACCCTGTCCTAGATAACCGCCCTCTGGCTGTTGTGCCAGTAAGTCATCCAGTGTGGCTGGCTTTTTAGGCTCAGTTGCCTCAGTGTCTGGTTTAGGTGCGCCACTTGATGACTGGTAATTAAGTACACTGCTCATAACTAGTCCTTCTTAGCCGCTTCATTTGCTCTAGCTGTTTTAACTGTTTCAGCCCACATCTCCATAAATTGTGTGTCAGTCAATTCAGGATCATCGGCCTTAGCAGAATTATATTCATCAATAATAAAGAAAGAGCGTTTATTTTCGCCATTTGCATCAGTCACTGAAACAGACAGAGGATACATGGTTGCCATATCGTCTGTGATTAATTTATCTTCAGATAGCAATGCACTTGCTCTAATTTTAGTGGATAAAATAACGCTTCTCTGAGTTGATAGTTTCGCCTGTATTTCAGCAGGAGAGTCGCCAGAGAATGGATTGTCTACGCTTCCAACGTTAATTAATACTGGCTTGAATCTTTCAGATTCGCTCTCTGTAACAGCCGCGCCCGACATCCGTTGCAGGGTTTCGTTAAACTCTTGGCTTGCAACCGCTGATGTTTGTAAGAAATTATTTAGTTCGGCTTGTTCTTGTTGTGACAATGGTATGCCTAAACCACTTTGAAAATTAGCAAGAGCGAGGCTAAACCTACTACCAAGCTGTGACATTGATGGATCATATAAATCAGCTACTGTGTTTAATATAGTAAGGCTTTTGTCAGCTTGCTGAATAGAGTTTTGCAAATTCTTTTTGACTGTCGGCTCAAGCGATGGGGCTTCTCCAGTTCCCTTAGTTATAGTGACCTGACCAGTTACAGGATCAATAATGGTTTGCTCGAAATCACTAATCTTGACACCGCCAACCTTATCCCAAGTCTGCGTGGCTTGATTCCACTGCGCTTTATAAGGCAACCCAGTTGACATATCATAGAATGTTTCAACTTGCGGTTTGGTAGGATCGCTTGGCTTCATAGCCTTTTGCACATCAAGCTGGAAACCAGCCAAAGCAAGCTGATCCGCTAACGCTTGCCGTTGCTTATCATATTGCAGTTGTTCGGCCTCTTTCTTTGCTGTGGTATAGGCTTGCATCCCAGATGCTAATGTCTGACCTAGTGTTACTGGTCTATCCTGCCAACCGCCAGCCGCTAGTAACTGTGTGCCAGCCGCAGACAATCCTGCGGCCTCTGGAGTGCCTTTTGCTGGCATCCGTAACTGTGCGGCTCGTAACTGGTCTAAGCCAGTAGGTGCGCCGCTAGTCGCACTTGCTAGACGCTGTGGCAATGGAACACCTTGGTCTTGTCTTGGCAACATAGTTGGGCGTGGGAATGGTACACCAGCAAACGCCTCACGTTGTGGCACTTTTTGTTGGATAGCCGCCATAGTTGGCGCAAGCATAGATGATTGTGGCTCATATGGTTTAGGCAATCCAAATTTACCCTGTTGAGCCGCCGGATAAAAACTTGTGGCAGTAGGTCTTTGTGCCGTTAGCAGATTACCCTGCTGAAACCCATAAGGAAACTGATATCCGTTAGCCATGTTACATCATCCCCAGTAAGCCACCGCCAATAGCGAATGGCGCAAGACCACCAGCACCAGCAAAGCCTAGCTCGCCGCCCAGTTGTGCGCCAGTCAATGCACCGCCTAAAGCACCTGCTAATGGCTGTCTAAACTGTGGCGTGATTGTCTGACCGCCAAGTGCGCCAGAGCCACCTGATACCATAGTTAGGTAATCTGCCAGCTTTGCAGTTGGCCTTGCTTGCTCAAACTGGAAACGCTCGATATCCGCCGCTAGTTCTGCGCCAGCCTGTGCCTCACGAGCCGCGCCAACCTGTGCAAGTGTGCCAAGGTCAGCCATGCCAAATTGATATGCCGCAGGTGCTTGCTGGATAGCGGCTTGCTGTGCCTGATAAGCATATGGGGCAAGGGCATTTGCTACTGCCGCTTGCTGATAGCCAGAGCCGTAACGACCTGCTCTCGCGGCCTGTGACTCGATCTGCTCAACAACTGGCCTAAATGCCGCCGCCTGTAATGGGTTAGTCCCCATCAGGTTCTGCATTACTACATTTTGCGTGGCTGGGATAAATGGACTACCAGCAACCGCCTGTTGGCGCATACCGCCTAGAGCCATCTGTGTTTCTGGCGAGAAACCTACCACAGTGCTTTCTGGGTAGTATTCCGGTGTTGGTGATTCATACAGACGCTGTGCTTCTGCCAAGCCATACTTTAGAAATGGCTGTGCATATTCTGGTGCGGCTGTTTGCGATGTAATGGTTCTGGTTGAACCGCCACCCTTACTCATATCATAGTTCCCTTACAAAAACAGTGGACTTGGGTTGATAGTCCGTTAGCTTGCGTTGCCAGCCTTTACGACCGATAATTTCCATGCCTGAACAGCCGATTGATCTAGCCCACTGAGCAATGTCTTTTTCGGCATCAATTAACTCATCCAGATCGCCACCAGCTAACCATATACGGCAAACAGATCGGCGCGGATAGTCAACGATCTCCGTTACAATAGCACACTTTTGTCTAGGAAAAAACTGTGCCTTACCATTCTGTATCGCCAGCCACACATCGTTAATCCTGTGGCTGTTACTGGCATAAGGTAGTGCCGCCTCAATCCAGTGCTGGCATCTGTCCCACTCATCCGATAATGAGATATGCAAAGTCTGCATCGTGTCCTGAGTTGTCATAGTTTATAACCATTGTGCCATTCGTACTACTGCCGTCAATATAGGGGTTGTGATGCCAAGGATCATGATTAACACCTGTAAAGAAAACAAGGCTCTGTATAGTATAACGTGGCTCATCAACTGTAACTTGGGTTGAGGTAGATGGGAATCTCACATAGCCAACACTATTAAGACCGCCCTCGATTGTTCGGTTCACAACCTCAGCAATTTCGCGTGTAGTTGCATTGATCGGATTAAGTGTGCGGAAATTTGTATTTCTCTGCGCTATTGTCATTATCTGCGTCCAATCCCTCTAGCCTCAACGTCAATGCCCTGTGCCAAATCCCATTCGCCTGTGATGTTCATTCTCAGGCGGTGATACCGCCCCTGTGCGCGGAAGTTGGCGTAGTTGTCTGCGTTTGGCGAGGCCGCGCTAGTAAATGTCACGCTGTCCGATAACGCATCTCTCGTGCCGACTTGCAACGTCACGCTACCGCCGTCATAGTATGGGTAAATGCGTGTAACAAGATTATGCTTGCCAGCCGCTAACGGCAACTCACCTGTCTCAACAGTGCCGTCTAGCACAGCACCTGAGAACACATACATCTGGTCTGCCAATGCACCGCCCAGATAAAACTCACCGCCAAGCCAGAAACTACTGTCTAGGCTTGCTGGTATGGTGTCTAGGTTACTACTGACGTTATCCAAGTCCTCAAGCGAATAGCTGGCCGTAAAGAATGGCGCAACTAAGTCGGAGTTCACATCTGCGCTAGACCATCTGTCTAGGTAGTAATTGTATATAAGTAGCTTGTCAGGAGTTGATCCTGTGTTGGATGTTGATACATACGACCAAACCGCTATCTGCCGAATAGGATCAACTGCGGAAGTAATTTTGTTAATATGGCTAAAGTCGCAGTCACTGTTAAAGAAATCGTCCACTTTTTCCTGACCAATAGGTCTGGACTGTTGACCATCCCACAAATAAAAGCCTGAGTCTGAGTAATAGAACGATAGCTGGCCAATATTACAGATAGAGCCTGATATCTTACAGCCACGATTAGGCTCAACCTTGTCAAACTGAAACACTAGCGGCAAGCCTGTGTAACTAGCGCGAACAATCGCCTTTTCCATAAAGATAGTGGCAAATTCACCGCCGACAATACCCTGAATTGCCCCTGCATCGGGAATGTCCTGATAGTCAGACTGATTAGTGCCAGCGACCCAGTCGGTTGCGCTATCAAAGCCAGACCACTTGACACGGTACGGCTTACGCCCAGAACCCTCGTCAATATTGCCTGTGAACACAAAGTCACGAACAACGGCGATATAGTCAGCCTTTGGCGCGGCTGTGGAAAGCACCGCAAACTGTGTTGATGTTCCTAGCGTCCATTTCTGGATAGCCTCACCTGTGCCGCCAGCCACAAGAACATCATTGCCATACTGCACAAAACGCCAACGCTCCGCGCCCTCTAGGGTATAAGTGCCGTTAGAGACATCATCAAGACCGCTAGTGCCTGTGTTAAACTGATACAAGCGATTGGCATCACCAGCAAACAAACTGATAGTCGCATCATCAGCCTTCGCCGAATAGATGCCTAAAAGCGTACTGCTTGCAGAGGTTGATAGCTGGGTAAATGACGGCAGAGAGCGATAGCCGTTAGCCGCAGGGATGACGTTGTTAGCCGTCACAATAGCGTTGTTCATATCTGGCTGATCAGGTAGCCATTCACCAAAAGTAATCATTGTACTAACCAAACCTCATTGCCAACAGATATGTTAGACCAAATCTCAGAGCCAACGCCTATGGACGTCCACTCCTCGTCACCAATAGCCGCATCCGACCATTCCTCGCCAAGTATAGCCCCAGTCATCGTTGCTGTAAAAGCACCAGATGCTGTGCCGCCGTAAGCAAATGTAGCGTTAATGCCACTGGATGCTGTTATGGCAACGCTAGAGTCGGCTTGTGCATTAGTAACAAATTTACCAATGGCTGTCACCGTCAGCGCAATATCAGCCTGACCGTCTGGCTGTTGCACCCTTGTGGCGACACCGCTTTCAGTAATGGATACCGATATAGATGAGGATACGGTTCTAACAGGTGTTATAACGGCTGAGAATGATGCCGCGCCTGTTACTGTCGCGCTATTCGTTCTTACCCTTGTAACGGCATTAGAGGCGGTTATAGCCGCATTAACAGATGCCGCGATAGTTTGTAGCTTGGTGGCAACTGAGGCGGCTGTGAGGGCAAATGAGACAGCCGCATCAACCTCTTTGATCCCAAGGTTATCTAAGTCCTCAAGCGTACCATACGCATCGAGGGAATCCATGTTCCCAAAGCTGTCAAGTTGCTCAAGGGTGGTGGCCATGCCCTACCCCCTTAGTCGGCTGATACGTCCAGATCACCTGTCTGAATACGCAGGATGTCGCCGTTAGCGATAACCTTAGACGCTGTGAACGAACCGTGGATCAGTAGGTTTCCTGCTGTACTAGCATCAAAGATACCAAAGTGACTAACTGTTCCCCAGTCACCTGTCGCGGCAGAAAACTCAACAGCCGCATCATTGCTGGCTGTGCCTGATGCCGCCGCGCCAAAGCTGGCCGCTACTCGTCCATACCCAGAGCCAGAAAGCTCTACGCCTGAGTTGTCATCGGCAAATGATCCTGTTGATAGCCCGACATACACCGTGGCTGGTGCTGTGTAACTTGCTGTGGCGAGAATGTGGTCAAGAATTTCATTCTCAAGATAGTCTGACATTGCGCTCATAGGTTACTCCATACTCGCATTTTGCTTGCTGTAAATAGACTTGATGTGCAAAGTGCCAGTCCCATAATGCGCCCTCTGCTCATCAACCTTAACTTCTTCCATGCCACGGCTGAACTTCTGATCATACTGTGCGGCTCTCTGCTCATCGAGCAAATACGCATAGGCTTCTGCTAATGCGCCGTACAAGTACAAGTCAGGCGATCTCAGGAATAGCGTTGGCGTGTTGCTATCGCTGATTGCCGTTAACGACCCAATATACACGATTTCTGCGGTATATGCACTGTCTGGGATGGGACGCAGTTTCATCTCGCGCCCAATGATGCTGAAGCCCAGAGGCTTACCAGTGGCAGAGTCGGGGTAACTCGTGTCCAGAGATACTGGGCTGTGATAGCTGAGAACGGTAATCGGCGTGGTGTTTAACTTAACCTCACGCACCTCACGCATATCTGTGGGTAGGGCAATGTACTCATCGCCAGCCGTTAGTGTGGCAGTTGACCGCTTTTCCTGTTCGCGTGTCTCTAACTCGCGTGACATCCGACCTTCAGCAAGTTGGATAAAGTCAGGTATCTGCGCCGTCAGGTCATCCCTTGCCAAAAAGTTGGCAATAGATGTCTTTAGCTCTGAGTATGTGCCAATGCTCATATGTTGCCGCCACCAGTTCTAAAAGCGCGGTTCTCACTGTCGTTGAGCCACTGCTTCCACGCCTTTGGGTTTTCGCTAGGCTTGCCCAGCGTCTTCAAGAGGTGATGATACAATACATTGGGTATTTCGGCAATGTGCGCCATGTGCTTCTGCGTTCCGCGCATCTGACCATAATTCCAGTCATCGCTCATCTGTTTGTTGATCTTTAGCAGGGTGTCAAACTTCTGCTCAGTAACAATGTGATCACCCTCAGTATCGCTCTGAAGGTACACGGTCTTCCCTGTTGTGGGGTCAGTAATCAGGGGGCGTTTCATAAATCACCTGTGTTAATGATAATGATAATTATTCTCATTCGCAAAAGAAAGGGGCGGCGAACCGCCCCTCTCATAGATTAGTTAGGCGGCTGTGCCGTCTAGGTCAAGCACAGCGGCGTGTGCCTTCGGTGCGAGTGGCTTGAGTGTCCATTCGCAAACGATCTGGAACTTCTCAGCGTCACCAGTAGCCGCAATGCTGTTCTCAGCAAAGTTACGACCGTTCAAGGTGGCGATTTCAACAAAGTCTGGATCAATCAAGAACAACTTGTCGTTCGACATAAATCTTGAGGGGCTTACTTCGATTTGTCCGAAATCGGTCAAATAAATCGAGGTTGACCCAATATATGTCGTTTCCTTCGCCTTAGTCATGTTGAACTGATTTTGAATCAGATTTCCTGAAGCAGACAAATCAGAGAATACAGCGCGGTTGGCGGCAGATGTCACCATCATCTTTGGTGAACCACCGTCTGTCCAAGCGTCCTGCATACCGTCATCAATGAGTGCCAGTGACAGACCACGAGAAGCGGCTGTACCAACAGTCACGGCATCAGTACCCAGACCAGCAGAGAAGGCTGAACCAGTGCCAACAGAGCCGTTGGTGATCCAAGTCATCAGCGATGCTGATTTACGAGGGTCAGAACCAGAACGAGCTACGTTGGTGTCGCCGACTGCTTTCTCAATATCGCGGCGCAGTTCCAGAGACTTCAGCACACGCTGATACTGTGACTCACGCTCACGACCAGCTTTGTCAACCTGCTCCAGAGTGTTGGAAACAGCATAAGCCTTCTGTGAGATTTGCATATAGTTACCAGCACGAACAGTTGGTGTTGCGGCGGCGATTGACGCATCAGCACCTTCAGTTGCGAAGTTGGTAGAACTTGCGGCGGCTAGTTCCTGAATCTGCCACTCAAGGAAGATTCCGTTGCCAGTTGATTTTTTAACCGCAGAGAAAATTGGAGTTTCATCTGGGTCAATACGATAAATGACATCAGCAAGCTGTTCGCGCTCACCAATGGCGTCTGATGTGGTAAAAGTGGTCATAATAAGCTCCTGTTAACGACCTGACATTAAAAATTCCACCGCCGCATCAACAGACTTAGTTTTCGTAAGTTTGTTCATAGCGTCACGGCGTTGACGAGTTTGAACTTGAGCCTTTGTCTTGGGCTGACCGCCCTTTGCAACCTTTGGTGCGCTTTGGACTTTCTTCTTGACAGCAGGGGCATCCTTCTGGAGCTTGTCGTACTGCCATGCCTTGTACAGCATTTCAATCGCTCTTGCGTCAGACGCATTTGCAATCTCTTGTTCGCTGAAGCCGATAACATCTTGTGCATATTTAATGACATCAAGACGTTCTTTGTTTCTGCGACCCTCATCACGCCATGCTGGAATACGATCCAACATCTGTGTTTTTTGTGCCGCCAGATGCTGTTGCATCTGTTGCTGTGCTTCAACGCTTTGCTGTTGAGCGATGCGCTCTCGCTCTTGTTCGACTCGCGCAATTTCTTCTTTGCGTCTGTCGTATTCGGCCTTCATCTGAAAAAGCTCTTTAGCTTCATACTGTTGACTTAGTGCCGACCAGTCAGGCTCACTAGGAGTTGTCTGCTGGAGTTGGTTGCTTAATTGCTCAAGCTGTTGAGCGTAGGCGTCACGATATTGCCTTGTTTCCAAAACCTCTTGTTCAAAGGCTT
>Ga0222714_10005921_pt1 | contig 11505 bp, 25 predicted proteins | sample C33_3DmetaG_FD_165048 | JGI IMG/M metagenome (GOLD analysis project Ga0222714, IMG submission 165048) | Estuarine water microbial communities from San Francisco Bay, California, United States - C33_3D | ecosystem: Environmental > Aquatic > Marine > Unclassified | place: USA: California... | reverse complement strand
ACGTCCCTGATGTCTTCCGCGATGCCCTTCTTCTCCTCTTCGAGACGCTCGATGCGCTCGATTAAAAGACGGAGCGGATCGCCCGCACTATTGTGTCCTACCTCGCTCACAGGATGTCGTCCGCGTCGGCCTTAGCCTTCGCCAGACCAGCGAACTCGTCCGCCGATGCTGGAGCGGAACCGCCACCGAAGTTCTCACCTTCGCCGGTCAGCATGACGCCGCGAAGCGAGCAGTTGATGCGACGTCCCCACTTGTTGTCCTGCGCCCAGATCTCGACCGAAGCGTTGACCAGCGCGCCGCTGAACGCCTTGGCTTCAATCTCGCTCTTGCCGCTCAGCTCTTCACCGTACTGATTGAACACGGTGGGCTGGGTCTTGGCGTTGCGGGCAGACAGATAGTGCATGCCGTCAAAGCCCTGATAGGCTTCGCCTGTCTTCTTCGAGCGGTAAACCTTCTTGGTGAAGGCAAGCTTGCCATCCTCGGCCAGCATTGACAAAACGCTGTCGGCCTTGTCCTTCCAAGCTTCCTGAGCTTCGGCCAGCATAGCAGCCTCGATGGCCTTCTGCTGTTCGCTATTTGGCTTGATCGGGAACTTGGCACCATAGGCAGGTTCGCCTTCGCCAAATGCCTGCGGTTCGGCCAGAGCCGGAAACGCCAGTGTGATGCCTTTAAGCATAATACGTGTAGCCATTATCAATTATCCACTTCTTCAGTTTGCAGTTTTAATGAGATCGCTGAAATCATCAGCGACCGATTGAACGGTCAATTCTGACCGCTTATCCGAGGCAAATGCCACAGATGGCTTACCGTCGCTGCGGGAGGTCAGGGCTTCGACCTTCTCCCACCGCTTGGGGTTACTCTTGAACATCTTCTCCGCCTTTGTCGGGGAAATCAAGCTCATATCATACATTTCGTCCTGCCGCAGGCGGAAAGACTTGAACAGGGCCTCGACCTCAGCCTCATCCTTCCATTTGCGGTTGCCCTTGCGCCCCTCGACCAGCTTGAAGCCGTCGATCTTTTGCCCCGCCAACAGGCGACGCTCGACCTCGGCGCGGACGGCTTTGCACCAATCCTCGACCAGACCGACCTTCGCCATGGCGATGGACAGATAGTTGTCGCCTGTCTGCATATCTGGCACCTCCGGTAAGAAAGCCTCGAACTCATCCAGCGTGGCCGCAGCCGATCCGCCGACGACCTCGGTCATCTCCGCACGCAGGGCTGGGCACGTCGCCTTGGCCTTGCAGAAGCGGCACTGCTTCTCACCGGGGTTAAACGTCGGTTCCTCAATCCTTGACGCCGCCTCGCGCACCTGATCGGCGAACTTGAGCAGATCCTCTGTCGTCATGTGGCACTCGCCGACATAATTTAAGCGTGGCATGTGGATGTACATGCTGACCGTGTCGAAGTCGCATAGGACGCCGTACATCTCCAATGCGCCCAGCGCATACATCATGAGCTGCGGATTGTTTGTCGCGTCCACGGCAACGCCCACGCCGTACTTCAGGTCGACGATGGACAGGTTGCGGCCCGCCACGTCCACGATGACCACGTCGCTGGTGCCTGTGGCTCCCTCTTCGCCTGTCAGGTGGCCGATTGGCACCTTGCTCTCGACATACAGGGTCTTGCCCTGCGACAGCTCGCGGACGAGCTTCATGTAGTCGAGGACGTGATCGATCATATCCTGCCCGACGGTAAAGTCGAAGCCGTCGACGGTGTGCTTGGTGCCGAGGTACACGGGCGTGTACGTGTCGTTGAGCAAACTCTCCGACGCAATCTCGTGCGCCAGCGTACCCTCAGCGGCGTAGATGCTGCTGTCGTCTGGGTAGGCCGCCTCAAGGACGACGCTGCCCGGACAGGCCATCCAGCGGTGCGCGCCGGACGGACTAAGCTTTGCGTGCGCCATTAGGCAATCTCTGCTTCGAGGCGAGCAATTAGCTCAGGCCACAGGGCGTCGTCCAGATCCGAGGCGCGGACGCCGCCGAACTCAGACAGGACGTCCTGCACAAATGGCTTACCCTTTGCGGCCACCGCACGCAGTACCACCGGCGCAACGTCCAACTCAAAGTTGAGCGGCTCGCAGGCCGATGCCGCAGGAGCAGGGGTAGAAGAGGGTTCCGTCGTCGTTGGCTGGCTCTCGGAGCCAGCCGCAGCCTCGGCACTCTTGGGGGCCGGAGTAGGGTCCACGGGTGCGGCTTCGGCAACCTCCACCTTGGCGACATCGCGTTCAACCTGCAACGCTTCAACCGCTGTGTTGACGTCGAGGTGCTTACGCAAGCTGGCACCAAGGGCCAGCAGCTTGTCAGCCACTTCGGGGATGCTGTTGCCTGTTACTTCGATCTTAATCATCTATCAGTTTCCTTTTCTCAGTTCTTCAATAGTTTCGTCACGCTGGCTGATCATCAGTTCGAGCACGTCGATTTTCTGTTGCATATTATAAAGTTCATCTTCGAATTGGCTGGCGTCGCGTTCGAAGTCGGCGGCGCGCTCTTTTGCGGCTTCAAGTTCTTCGTCAAAGTCGATGTACACCTCTTCCAGACGCTCGGCCAGCACGATGGCCAGCTCTGCGTTGGGGTTGTACTTTGCCTCTTCGAGTAGGCGGCTGTCCTCGCACATTCGATAGCGGCTGCAATCTAAAAGTTCCATGGTTTTGCTCCATACTGTTTGGCGAGCTGACGCGCTTCACGCTTGCCGCTCACGTTGAAGCCGATCAGGTGCGTGCGGTGCCCGCCCACGATCCGCGTAAGGTACACTGTCGCGGGGACGTTGCGCCCCCGTGACGTGAACTCTGCTGCAAGGATGCCCAGCATGCGCTTAGGCCTTGCGCGCCACGACCTTGACGGTCGTGTAGCCCTTGGTGGTCTTCTGGTTCTTGCTGAACCAGCGACCGTCGACGCCCAACTCACGAAGCTTGGCTTCGGCAGCCTTGGGGCAGAGCGACTGGCGCTCGGCAATCTCGGACACGGTGGCGCGGAAGGTGTCGCCCTCGTGGGCACCTGCGCCAAGATCCTTGATCTCGTCGGTGAGAAAAGCTTCGATCTCCTTCAAGCGGGCGATCTCGGCCTTGATGTCGCCCAGACGGTCGACTGGGGAAATGTTGGAAATGGTTGCGGCTACAGTTGCCATGATGTGTACTCCTATTTGCGTTGCTGATAAACATCATATAGTCGCTGCAATTTCAGATTGCAACCCCCCTAAGCAAAATTATTCGTAAAAAATTACAATGCCTTTTTCCATGCGCAGCGGGCCGTCCTTTTCCTTGCTAAGTTGCTGAATTGCCCTGACAATCGACTGGCGGCGGATGTCACGCTTGCCCTGCTCAGGCGGTGGTAACATATCGCAAGCCTTCTGGATGAGCTCTTCTGAACGCACGACGGCGTCTTCTGCAAAGGTCGTCATGACCTCAAGCACATGCGTCTCAAGCCGACCGCGACGCTTCACGGATTTCTTGTCCTCGGTCACGGTCGACCGCACCTCGTCCTCGACTGCGACGCAGCTTGTGATCTCGTCACCGTCCTCATCGAAGCCCAGCAGGATCGTCTCCAACTTGAAGCCCCAGCGCAGGCCGTCCTCGCCGTCCTTCTGCTTGCTGGTGCGGATTTGGCGCGCGCCGCTGTTCTCATCCCGCGTCACTTCCAGCTCGGCGTCGACGGCGGCACGGATGCCTGACCAGCCGCGTGAGCCTCGGTGGGCGTCCTTGCCTGCGTGATGCACAAGCTCGACCGTTGCGCCTGTCGCGGTGCGCAGGACGCGCACGTTGGCAAGGGCGAGGCCCATATCCTCTGCGCCGTTCTCGTTCGCGCCGGGCGTCACCTGCGCAAAGGTGTCGATCACGATCAGGGACACGCCGCCGACCGCCTTGATCGATGCAGCCAGCTCGGTGACGTCGCCCTCCTCCATGAGGTTGGGCGGCACGACAATCACGCCGATGTCCAGATCTTTAGGCGAGATGCCCAGATGCTGCGCCAGCGCCTTGATGCGCTTGCCATAGCTGCCTGCGCCTTCCGCCGCGATGATCACGACGCGGCCCTTCTCGGCCTTGTGGCCGCGCCACGGCACGCCCAGTGCGATGCATGCCGCCATCTCAAGCACGACAAAGCTCTTGCCTGAGCCTGACGCGCCAAAGATCGTGACGATGTCAGCGGCAGGCACGACGCCCTTGATGAGCCACTTAGCCGTCTTCTGGCTGCTCATCTCATCGGCAGACAGCACAGGGAACTTGCCGGTGTAGCCCGCAGGCGAATAGACGCCCTCTGACGCTTCCAGATCGGCGACGAGCGCATCGGCCTTGGCCGACACCTCATAGGCGCTCGCCGCCTTACTGGGGCGCGTTGCTGCGTCCTTTACCATCTTGATTACGGAGGCCATGGTGACCTGCTTGCGGTTGGAGCCCTTGCGCCGCTCGAAGCTGTCCCACTGGACGCGCAGGCCTTCGGTGCCGGGGTAGGTGTAGCCTTCGCTCGACCAGTCGTCCCAGATCTCGAAGCCGTCATCGCCGCCGTCGGTCTCATGGGCCAGAGCCATGCCGACCTTGATCCACTGCTCGCGGCCCATGTCTGGATCGAGGGCGGAGACTAGCTCCTGCATGCGCTCAATGGTCAGGCCGAGCCTCGGCTCGCGGCCTGCCATGAAATCGTCGGGATCGATGACGTTGTTCTGCACCGAACCGAAGCGGGCCTCGCATAGGTCGACCGTGTACTGGTCAACGTCGGCGACTGTGTTTTTAAGGCCGATCATCTCGCAGGCTGGCAGGATGTTGCCGGTGAAGGTCACAAAGCCTGAGCTGCTGAACGTCTCGAAGCCGAAGCGGTCGGGCGTGGCGTGGCTCTTGTGGTTGCCCAGATTGCCCCTCAGCGCGGCGCGGATGCCTTTGCCGCTGGGGCTGTACTCGGCGTAAGTGCGCACGATGATGCGCTCAATGTCGCTGGGGATCTCACCGTTCGGCCCGACGCAGTGGTCGAAGTCGAGGAAAGTGTAGCCAAAGTCAGGCAGGGGCGCGAAGCCGACGCCGTCATAGCCCATGCGCGCGGCTGCGTCGCGGGCGGCGGCGAAGGTCGTCAGCCGTGTGCGGTCGGTCGGGGAGCCCTGCTGGCCGTGCCTGATTGTGCCGTCGGTCCAGTAGGGCACCTTACGCGGCTTGGGTTCGTTGTGGTACTTTTCAAAGCGCCAGATGAGCCACGCGGGAACTGAACGCAGTTCCTCTGGCACTTCTAACGAGAGAAGTTTGGGCGCAATCGCCCTTACGCTTGCCATGTCGTCATCCTCGCTCATAAAACTGAAATTAGGTCATCAACGGTGTTTATGCGCTCACCAATCCAGCGCATCACCGGGACGGCCATGCTGTTGCCTAGCGCCTTGTAGCGTGGGCCATCGGGGCAGTCTGCGGCTTCCTTCTTGCCCCACGGGATTGCCGTGAAGTTGTCGGGGAAGCCTTGCAGCCGTTCGCACTCAACGGGTGTCAGGCGGCGGACTGTTGAATTGGATGCAACCACGGGTCTTTCAGCAGCAGAAGTCCCGCCACAGCCCTTGGAATAACTAGCGTCAATGGCAATCGTGACTTCTCCACCCAAGTACGGATCAAGCGGCTTTTGTTTTTCTAAATACGCCGCTGCGGGCACCATGACACCGTCGTGGCGGCCTCCGCTCCCACCCCGTTGTATCGTGCCTGCGAGGTCAACACTGGCTGTCAGCTCCTCTGACCACGCGATGGCTGGCTCAGAGAATATATGTTGATCCTGATGGGTGCTTATCGTGAAGGCCACCTCATCGGAACCCAGATAGCCCTTGCCGCCGCCCTCGCAGCCGCCCCTGACTTTGAACGCATGTGCTGCGTCGATTGCCACTGCCAGACCGTGTGAGCCAGACTGGTGTCCGTCTGCGCCCTTTGCAAGGGAACGCATGGTCGGTGCCAAGTCTTCCGTGGCATCAGCGCCATAGTCACGGGCGGTGAACGCAACGGCGTGCGTGTGGTTCGCTTGCAGCGTGTATGCTGGGTCGGTTTCGTCACCGATGCCCAAGCCATCACGGCTGGTGTTTGATGTGTCAGGGCCGCGCAAGCCGAGTTGCGTGTTGATGGGATATGTTGCCACGATGTGGTCAGTGTCGCTCTGAACGCCAGCGGTGCCGGGGTGGTGTGCGCGGAGCGTGCCGACCGTCACAACGTGGCCGCTCTCTACAGCCTCGGTGCCGCGTGGCCCCTTGTGCATGCCAGCCGTCAGCGGTCCGGCTAAATCAGGTCGTGCCCCTCCGACGCCGCCACTGCCTCCAGCGCCTGTTGCAGCCGCTCCGGCAGCTTCTTGCCGCGCTTGTCGGCTCGGCGCAGGATGCCCTGACATGCTGTGGCGCTCAAAGAGTACCGCTGCGGCAGGTCGCCAGTCTCCAAGGTATCCGACAACGAACACACGACGGCGTCTTTGGGCCACTCCGAAGTACTGAGCGTCAAGCACTCGGTACGCGAGGCCATACCCGAGGTCTTCCAGCGCCCCGAGGATGGAACCAAAGTCCCGTCCTCCGTTCGATGACAGGACACCGGGGACGTTTTCCCAGACAATCCAGCGAGGTTGCTCTCTTTGAGCAAGTCGGCAAAATTCGAGCGCAAGGTTACCACGGTCGTCGTCCAGACCGCCTCGCAGTCCTGCAACGCTAAATGACTGGCAGGGTGTTCCGCCGACGAGGAGGTCGATTTTTCCATATTCGTTTTCCTTGATGGTTGTGAAGTCGCCGTGCAGTGGCACGTCTGGATAGTGGTGTTGAAGCACGGCGCATGGGAACTTCTCAATCTCCGAAAAGAAAGCTGCTTCCCAGCCCATGTGATGCCACGCGGCAGTCGCGGCCTCAATGCCGCTGCAAACGGAACCGTACCTCATAGTAGATCTGCGCTTGCGCTCGGCGTGTTCAGGGCCCGCATGAGATCAGGGTTCATGAGATTGGAGCGCGGGATGGCGAATATGGCCTCAATGATGATGGCCTTCTCGACGGGTGCCCAGCCGCGACTTTTCCACGCATAGACGGCCTGATGCGTCAGGCCCATGCGCTTACAGAACTTGACGATGCCGCCGCCTCGCTCGATGGCGAGGTCGATGGCGGCAATGCGTTCTTGTTTGGTGGTCATGCGGCTACTTTCGTTTCTTGCCTGAAGCTCTCTTCTCGGAGGCCCCAGACGCGGGTGATGACCATGTGCTCGGTCTTAAGTTGGGTAATTTGGTTGTTGATGGCGCGCAGCTCGGCTTCGAGCTTGTCGCGCTTGGTGAAGGCCTTGCGAGCCTCGGCGTGGATGGTCTTGAGATCCCGTGTCATTTGAAACGCTCCCCCTTGCGGCCCATACGGCCTGTCTTCGGATTGCGGAAGTGTGCCTGCTTGAGCAGATCTTGGAGACGCTCAAGCTCGGTGCGCAGGATACGCTGATGCAGCGCATGCTCTTTCAGCTTTATCTCAAGCCTAGTGTTCATGGCGTACAGACGGTCGGCCTCCAGCTTGTAGGCTTCAATCGCCTTGTGTGCGGCCCACGGCCAGATGATGTTCATGCATACTCTCCCAGTTTTCCGGCGGCGATTGCCTCCTCGATGATGTCGGTAAGCTTGGCTGCCAGCTTCTCGTAGCTGACGGCCCAGTCCATAGATGCGTAACGCTGGGCGTCCGTGCGCTCATTGATGTCGAACGAGGTGCCGTGGTCCCAGACGACGATGTCTGTCGTCTCCCCTTCGAGGTAAACGTCGAAGTCGGCAGTCGCGCCTTGCTCAGGCTCGTAGCCGTCCCAACTGACGGTGATGTCGAGTTGGGTGTGCGCCTTGAGAGCCTTGTTGATCTGGCTTTCGGTGTATTCGGGGTGGTCCATGTTGTGTACTCCGTGTTGCTGATGAGCTATCCCTAATCGATGCAATTAGGCATTGCAATACCCTATCGATGATTTTTTTGGTACTCGTCGATTGCTCGACGCAGCCAATCCCCTGCCCAGACTGCGCCCAGCACCAGTAGGATGACACCGATAAAGAGAACGGCCTCCATCACGCGTTGCCCGCCACGTCACTGAACATGGTCAGGTCCGTATGTGCCCGCGACATAATCATCCGGGCCATGGCTTGGGTGACCTCGGACACGTCCTGAACGTCGTCCATCGCCATGAACTCGGCGTACAGGAGCTTAATCAGGACTTCCGCCCGGCAGACCCGCTCACTGTCGGCGAAGATGTCCCAGAGGACGTCGGTGATCTCTTGCTCCGCTGTTTCGTGCGATAGGACGTGGCGCTCTTCTTCAGTCATCTTTTTTCCCTTCGATTAGGTGGTTCAGCCCGAGGCGCACGGCCTCGCGCTCAAGGTGTTGGACCTTGCGCCGGGCCAGCTCCAGTTGCTGCGGCAAGATCTTGATGCGGTACTTCATGTACCGCAGGGCTTCTGGCTTCAAAATCTAATCTCCTCGTCGGCCCAGTCGTAAATATCCCAGCCGAAATTATCGTGCAGGAATTGGCGCAGGGTCATTGCTCTTTTAGCCTTATCTCCAGAACCTAGTCGGGTAGTGTTTCTGTAGTCATGTTAATAACGCCCAAACAAACCATGTGGCCAACGATATGCAGCCAGCGGTAAGAATGGTGAACCAAACGCTGAAGTTATAACTGCCTTTGGTATATTTTTCTTGAGTGGCCCATGCAAACGCAGCGATTGTAATGATGGTCGGAATAATCCATGCAGAGATTGTAATTGTCATTGCCCCTTCTCCCGTATCTCCAGCCCACGCGCTTTCAATGCGGCGCTCAATGATGGCGCACAACTGTCGATGACAGCATCGGCCCACCCAGCCTGTTTCATTACCTCCACCAGCGGGTCAGGCTTGGGCTTGGGGATGATGAGCGTCTTTAGTTTTTCCCAATCATCCACGCTAGTCGCGTTGACGTATGCCTCCACAATATCGCTCACCTCTTGCTTAAAGGCTTCGTGCTGTTCGATGGCGCGGCATAGTGCTTCGGTATACGGCGAAACCTCGCGGCGCACTGCGCGTTTGTCGCTTAGGTTGCGTTCGGTCAGCACCTCATTCAACAGCGCCAAGGCTTTTGCTTCAATGTCCATCACAGCGACCTCCCTATCTCAATACCCTTGCGGATGCCTTGCTCGACCAGACGCATCCAGATTGTTTGGTCGTATTCGCCAGACAAGTAGTTTTGTGACGCCAAGCTATCGTGTTTCCATGCTTGCATGGCACAGATTTCCCGTGCGGCTTCGCGGATTGTCATGTCATCTTCGTTAGTCATTCGCTTTCCCTTGTGATCGAGGTGTTCTCGCTGCTTGGGGTCATGCCGTTTGTGGTGCGGTAGACGCTCTCACGCAGGACAGTCGGCTTGAAGACGATCTGCATGGCGTCCTTATAGGCTGCGGCCACAGCGGCATGCTTATCGGCTCTTGCGATGGCGGCACGAGCCTCTTCGACGAGGCTTTTGTTCTCTGCGATTTGTGCTCGCAGGAGGGCGACTTCTTGCTGCGCCTTGTTGGTTTCGGCGATTGCTTCATGGCATGAACTCATCGCTCTGTCCGCTCTTGCTATGGCGTCGTCCCGCTCGCGCTCAAGTGCAGCGAACCCGTCCTTTAGCTTTTTGATGCCTTCAAGGGCGTCGAGTGAAAAGGTATTGTCTACGACCATCTGATCGATGTGCTTCAGTAAATCGGTCATGTGTTTTGTTCCTTACTTGGTTAATAGGTTTTCAAGTTCGCGGATGGCCCATTGGATGCCTTGGATCTCGACGCCCATGTCGTGCAGGCCGTGCGCGTCCTTGGCATGTAGGAACACCTCCGCCATCTCCCAGCATACTTGTTCGCGCTTGCGCAGCGCCTCGATACGTTCCTTGATCATTGATCCCAATCCTTATTGTTTCTGAACATGTAGGCCAAAAGCCGGTCGATGATGCGGCGTATTAGTCCCACCAGTCTTCCTCCATCTCTTTGCGCTCCTGTGCGGTGAGCTCAGGCGCAGTCAGCATGAGGTAGGTCGTCAGCAGGCCGATGCCTATCATGAAAAAGAAGAGTGCGCGCTCGCTCATGCTGCCACCTTCCGGCTCTTACGTGGTGCCTTGTCCTTGCTGCCCAGTGGGCGGCCCGGCTTGCGCTTGGCCTCGGCAGTGATCCGCTCCAGTGCAACCATGAAGCGCGACACTGTTATGGCCTCGGCGACTATCGTGGCCTCATCCCAATCGAGCCAGATGGCTATGTCAAAGAGCTTACGTGCTAACCATTTTTTCATTTCAGTCCTCCTATTTAATTACCCTGTATTGCGGAATGCGTGAGGCGTGGCTCTTCACCGACTTGGTGGGGGCGATGTTGTGCAGTTCGACATAGTTTTGCCTGATCCAACGGCCCAACACGCCTCTAGCGGATGCACCCCACGCGTTGGGATGCGATGGCGTCCCGGTGTATGGCAGTACGTAGAGGCGTAGATCCTCGCCGGTGAACAGGTCATTGAAGCGGAGGTCGTCGAGAAACTTCTCGGCGTAATATGCGTAATCCTCCTTCCAGCTTGATGCTTGGTTCTCAAGCACCTGCTCACAGCCAGCGTCGCGCGCAGCGCGGCTGGCAGAGCCGTCGGGTAGATCTTCGGTCATTTTATCCTCCATACAAGAAGCGTGTTGTTCTCGCGCATGGTGCGCCAGCGCCATCCGTGGACGTGGCTCTTGTTGAGCGAGTAGATGAAGCGGCGCGTGCGCTGCATCTCTGGCGGTGTCAGGTCGAACTCGCCGGAGCGTGCAAGCGGGATCGACAAGATGCGGTCTTCGGTCGGCAGACGGATCACTTCCATTCTCCTGTCAGTGTCTTGACGATTGCGATGATGGTGAAGGCGAGGACGGCCAAAAAGAAGATGTTCGATGCGATGTGGATCACGCTGCCGCCCTTTCCTGTTGCTGGATGTGTAGCGCCTCGTCGAGCAGCTCCTCACGCAGCGTGTGCAGCGCGGCCAGTCGGTCGAAGTGGATGTTGCGGTCTGCAACGAGAGCAACCTGTTCAAGGTCGTTGGGGTAGTCGCGACCGTTGGGCGTGACTTGCTTGAGCGCGTCGATAAGCTCGCTGATCAGGGCCATCGCCGCGCGGCGCGGGTTCATGAGGTCAAAGGCGCTGCTGCCGTTGATGTTGAGTGTTGGTCGTATCATGCTTCCACCTGCTCCCGCGCTGTGTTCTCCCACGTCAGTGGCTCCCAAGCCTTACCGTCCAGTGCGTTGGCGATGGTGTTGTATGACCAGTGCCCGTTCCAAAAGAGGTAGACGTACTCGCACGAGCTCCCGTCGGCCAGCCATGCAAGGTGGGACAGCGTGTCGGCGGTGGTCGGCTTGACCTTGTCCCAAGGCGCGCCGCGATCGCGGTGGTACGCCACGGTCGTGCCGGTCTCCCCCTCGTCAAAGCTGTGCGCCTCTGGGTTGATCGGCTTGGCGCGCTTGCCCAGCGATGACAGGCCGCCGAGGCGGATCAACTCGCGAGCCTTGCCCTTGCTGCTGTAATGCTCAAGCAGGATGCGGCCATTGTGCGACGGGTAGCC
>Ga0222714_10005919_pt1 | contig 11505 bp, 14 predicted proteins | sample C33_3DmetaG_FD_165048 | JGI IMG/M metagenome (GOLD analysis project Ga0222714, IMG submission 165048) | Estuarine water microbial communities from San Francisco Bay, California, United States - C33_3D | ecosystem: Environmental > Aquatic > Marine > Unclassified | place: USA: California... | reverse complement strand
TCGCACCGGTGGTACTGACCACACCGAAGGGTGTGACGGTTCGCAACGTCGACCTCGGCGTGGAGTTGCAGATTCTCGGCTACCACGAACAGAGTCGTGGTCAGGGCGCATCGCAGCAAACCCGCGTCACGGTGTAGTTCTCCTGTCGCCATAGTGTGACGAGTGATGCGTCAGTTGTCGTCGTGGCGTACGTGGGCGGCAATCGGCGTACTCCTGGTGCTCGCCACGGTGGTGCAATTGATCACCAGTCGTGGCCCACGCGGAGACGATGAAGTCTCTCTGCAACCGACGGAGCGCCGGGTCGAAGCGATCGCCTCGGTGATGATGATTCAATCGAGTGAAGCATTCGGAGTCATCGAGGGCATCACGGTGGGTTCGGCAACGCTCACGTTGGACGATGGGCGAGCAGTGAACATCGTGCGCGACACACCCGGTGAGGTGAACTGCGCTGAACGCACCACACCGGCAGCCTGCGTCCTTTTGGCGGATCTACTCGGTGACGGTGTCGTGTGGTACGCACTTGTGAGTGCCGACGGACCAGCCGCTAGAACGCTGGCACTACCCACGTTGGTGGACATGGTTGACGGGGGTGATACCGGAGTGCTGGAAAATGGTTGGCATGTGCCGCTGACGAACGGTGTGGTTCGGACCTGCGCCGGCGCACCACGATCGAGAACACTTCGCGCATTCATCGACTCGTACTCGGAAACGGGAATCACCACCGTGTTGGACCTCGACCGCGATGAGGTCGTCGAAGTAATCTGCGACGGCTGAGGTTTCCTCAGGCGTTCGGGGCAAGGCGCACGATTCGCGCGGCCATGGCATATGCAACCTCGGCGGGACCCTTTTCGTCGGGCCGTAGCAAGTTGGCCATGATGCGCAGCACCCACTCCATGAGCGTTCTGCTGTGAATGCCGACGCGCGACAATTCGCGCATGAGCGCCGGTCGGCCGATCACACGCGCGAAGAGTCGTGCCACCTTGAAGTATTGGCCGTATTCCGCATCGAGCATCGCGGGATACTGCTGCAGCGCCGATGCGTCGCCACTACGAAGAGCGTCGTGAAGCACGTTCGCGGCCATGCGAGCGGTTTCGTAGGCGTAGTCGATGCCTTCACCATTGAAGGGGTTGACGCTGCCGGCCGCATCACCGATCACCAAGTGAGTTGGGCCCATCTTCGGGAACACCGAACCACCCATCGGAATCTTTCCACTCGTTGCGCGGCATTCCGGTGAGGTCGGATCGATTTCCCAGCGATCGGCGATCATGTGTGCGTAGGAGTCGAGCAGGTGCGTGGTGTTGACGTCCTTGAACTTCTTGAACGTGGACAACAGACCGACACCAACGTTGATGGTGCCGTCGCCAACCGGAAATATCCATCCGTAGCCGGGCATGGAGTTGCCGCTGCGATCCTGCACGTCGAGTGCGGATTCGATCCATGGTTCGTCGTGGCGTGGGCTCTTCCAATAGGTCCGAATCGCAGTGCCGTACGGCCAGGCCTTGGTGCGTGCCGTACCCAGCGATCTTCCAAATCGGCTGTTCGCGCCGTCGGCGACCACCACGTACGGAGCGCGGATCGCGATCCGACGGTCTTGGTCGAGGTCGTTGACGATTGCACCGCGCACGCAGCCTTTCTCCATCAGCGGCTCGACGGCTTCGTGTCCCTGCAACAACGTTGCCCCCGACTTCTCGGCATTGAACGCCACCATCGCGTCGAGTTCCCGGCGACGCACCACGTAACCATGTCGCGGGTAGGTGGGATGCGTCGGCCACTGCAGTTCGAGTGCCTTGCCGTGCGCCGTGGCACGTAGACCCTCGTAACGATGGAACTGTTTGAGGTGATCACCCAATCCCATGTCGTCGAGCTGTTTGACGGCACGTGGTGTGAGACCGTCGCCGCACGTCTTTTCACGCGGAAAGTGTTTGCGTTCCACCACGGTGACCGAATTGCCGTGCTGTGACATCCAGAAACCCATGGCGGCTCCGGCTGGTCCACCGCCGATCACCAGAACGTCGGTGTCGCGAGTTGGCAACGCGCCGATGTCTTTTGTGTCCATGGTGCCTTCAGCGTAAGGAACGGAATCACCGACACTGCGACGCAGCGATGTGGCAGGTGGCTACGTGGTAGCGCCACCGTGCCGTGGCGGGTGACTACTTACTTGCTCGGGGCTGCGTGCCAATGTCGCGAGGCGGCGTTTCAAGCATGGAAAACGTCTCGGCGAGGGTGTCGAAATTGACGGCACCCGACTGCAGTGCTGCAAAAATCTCCGAATCTTCCGAGCACCATGTTGCATACTCCGCTGCCCATTGCTCACTCTTGGGGTCCGCCCCACCAATGGCGTAACGCTCGTGGCACACGACGCCAAGAATCTCGTAATTGGTGAGTCCGCCGCCCCACGTCTCTCCCTGTGAGGGCATGGCGTTGCCGTTGTATGAGAGCGGAGCATGTGCTCCACCTTCGCGTGCGGGGTCTCCATACACCGCAAGTCCTTCCGACACGAATGGCTGACTTCCGGTGTAGACGTAATTGAGCATGTCCTCAATATGGGGGAACGTCTTCAACACTTCGCCCTCGTGGAGCACGCGACCGGCACCACCCTGGCCTGCGGCACCGTGACAACTTGCGCAGGCTCCGTACACACCTTCGCCGATGGCCATCGGACCCGTTGCCTCACGTTCCTGTGGGCTCACCGCCAGCAGATAGAAGAACGCCCAGACTGGCAGCAGGCTGAGCGTGGCCATCGCCCAGAAGGGAATCTTCTTTCGGGTCTTGGCGGCAACAACATAGGCGGGATCAGGTTTCGGTGGTGGCGGTGGTGCCACTTCGGCGGCCATCGCAGGTGCCGCCGATGAAGTGGCAGTCTTTACAACTTCTTTCGACGCAGTTGGTTCGGCGGAAGGTGCTCCACCTGAGAGCACCGCACGACGATCCTTCGATCGTTTGAGGAGATAGTCGGGTACTTCCGTCAACGTGGTGCTCCGGCGATAGCGGTTACGACAAACATGCCCGTCGCAAGACTAATCGCCGCTCGATGCTCATCGATATTTGCACGAACGCACGACGTCCGAGTGCTCAAGCAGAACGACTGCAGTAGCCGTCACAGCAGGTTGCACGGGCAGGGTGAGCCCTCGGGAAGCGCGAAGACTAGGCTTCGTCGTGGTTCTTCACCACGGCAAGCAACCCGAAAGAGACCACATTCGCATGATCGCAGTCGACATCCTCCGATGGCCCGGCATGAATCAGGCGTTCCTGTTTTCCTTCTTTGTCACCAATGTGTTGGCCTACCTCGTGGTGGTCGTGGGCAAGCGCCGACCCGTCGACCGCAAGGCCACGTGGGGTGAGGCAATGTTCGGAAGCGCCTACGCATTCTTTGTCATCTTCCTTGCCTTTGGTGTGGTTCCGCACCAGTGGATCGACCATGCAGACAAAGAATTGGGGTGGCGCAAGGACAAACTCATCTTTGGACCTTTCGACGTTTTGAAGCCGCAGGAGTTTGGCGGACCGTTTCCCTTCACGATCAGTTACGAGGCGTTGCGCGACATCGTAGTCCTGGTGATTCACGGCATCTACATCGGACTCTTCATCTATCTCTTCGTGTGGTGGCAGAAGCGCGGGGAAGTCAAGCAGGTGGAGTTGCCGAGTAGCTCGTATGGTCGACCACTGGTGAAGAAGGCCTAGTTCGATGACTCGCACCGACGCCAACCCACCGATGATGCCGTTCACCGACGAGTACACCCTCGTCGAAGTCGACGCCGACTACCTGAACAAGGCGGTGAAACCGAAGCAGTTCATCCACATTGACCAGAGCGAATGCATCATGTGCGAGGGGTGCGTCGACATCTGCCCGTGGAAGTGCATCCACATGGTGAACCCATCTGCGGTGATCGACTCGCAGGGCACCGAGCTTCCGGGTGCCGATCCCACCGACCACGTGGTATTCGTGATCGATGACGACATCTGCACACGTTGTGCGTTGTGCGTTGATCGTTGCCCAACCGGAGTGATCGTGCTCGGCAAGGTGGGAGTGGCGCCCGCAACCGGCGATCCGCACGCACGCACCAACAACCACGGCTACGCCTACGGCATGAGGTTCTAAGGAGAAGAGTATGTCGAGCATCGTTGACGAAACACCGCGACCGACGCTGAAGGAGCGCTTTGCCAAGATTGGTGAGCAGGTGCAAGGTAGTCAGGCCTGGAGCTCCATCTTCCGACCCGGCTCGATCTTCCGCAAGGGCTACACCGACTCACCTCGCAACCGTTCATACGTGGTGATGAACTCGGTGCTCTACCACTTGCACCCGGTAAAGGTGAAGCGTCACGCGGTGAAGGTGAGTTACACGCTGTGTCTTGGTGGCCTGTCGTTCTTCCTGTTCATCCTGCTCACCATTACGGGCATCTTTCTGATGTTCTTCTACCGACCAGCCGCCGCCAACGCATGGGACGACATCCAGTCGCTGCACACGTCGGTGACGTTCGGTCTCATGGTGCGCAACATGCATCGCTGGGGTGCCCACCTCATGGTGTTGTCGGTGTTCTTGCACATGGCCCGGGTGTTTTACCACGGGGCGTACAAGGCACCGCGCGAATTCAACTGGGTGGTTGGCGTCATCCTGCTCACGCTCACGCTGCTGCTGTCGTTCACCGGCTATCTCCTGCCGTGGGATCAGCTGGCGTTGTGGGCCGTCACCGTGGGCACCAACATGATGGGCTATTCGCCAATCATCGGTTCGCAGGTGCGATTCGTTCTGCTGGGCGGCACCGAAATCGGCGCCGAAACATTGCTGCGCTGGTACGTACTCCACGTCTTGTTGTTCCCATTCGTGACCGTGATCTTTCTGGCTATTCACTTCTGGCGCGTCCGTAAGGACGGCGGAATTTCAGGGCCACTCTGATGCAAAGGCAGGTGCAACGATGACGGAAATTCCAGAACACCTTCTGAAGCGCGCCAAGGCCGCGCGCGAGAAGTCGGCGGAGTCGACCTCCGGCGCCGAGGGATCCTCGGCAGGAGATGCCGCCTCGCGAATCCCCGCCGAGTTGCTCGAGCGCAGCAAAGCAGCCCGTGCCGGTGGCGGAGTTGCCGTAAAGGACGCACCTGCGTCGCCAGTGGTCGCTGCCCCCGTTGCCGGTGGCGTGCCAGTAGGTGCGGGCCCCGGTGGCCACACGCAACGGCTCCTTACCGTGGTGAAGTCGGGATCGATTCAGGATGTGAAGGCGGTGCCGGTCGACAAGGTTCACGTTTGGCCGCACTTGTTGTCCATCGAGTTCGTTGCGGCACTCGCATGTACGGCGTTCACGTTCATGTTCTCGTGGTTCGTCAATGCGCCGCTTCTGCAGGCTGCCAACTTCAATCAAACTCCGAATCCTTCCAAGGCACCGTGGTACTTCATGGGGCTGCAGGAACTGCTCACCATGTTCCACCCGATGATTGCCGGTGTCACCATTCCGGGGATGGGAATCATTCTCTTGATTTTTGCCCCGTACCTCGATCGAAACGTCTCAAACAAACCAGAGGATCGCAAGTTCATCACCAGCCTGATGACCGTGCACATGATGTTCTGGGCCGTGCTCACCATTATCAGCTCGTTCTTCCGGGGACCGGGCTACAACTTCACCTTTCCGTGGCGCGACGGAATTTTCTTCGAGCTCTAGACCATGAACACCACGACCACACTCATCATCGCAGGAACCGTACTCGTGGTTCTGGCTGCCATCGTCGTACTAACCGCGTCGCGCCGTCGAGACACCACCGGAGTCCTGTCCCGTGAAACCCGTTCGCGAGACGAGTCAGTCTCGCGTGGCGTCGGCGGCAAACAGTACGAGCGTGAGGCAACCGCTTCACGCAGCACCGAGCTGGCCGTTCCTTCGAGCGTTGCGGTAGCTCCGTGGACCCCACCGGATCCAGAGGTGATCGGTGTATCACGCCGTCAGTTCTTCAATCGCGCCACGATCACATTGATGAGCGCTGGCCTCGGTGGGTTCGGCGCTGCGGTTATCGGATTCCTGTGGAAGGGTGCCGAAGGCGGCTTTGGTTCCAAGATCACCGCCGGAAAACTCGATGACATCATCGCTGGTATCCGCTCGAACAAGGGCTTCTTGTACCTGCCCGAGGCCCGAGCCTGGATAACCGAATACCCGAAGGAGTCGTTGGCCAAGGCCGAGGCAGTGTACGCGGGCCAGGCCCCGGTGTACGCCGGAATGTCGTCGGGAATCGTGGCTCTCTATCAGAAGTGTCCGCACCTTGGTTGCCGAGTTCCCACCTGCGCAACGTCGCAGTGGTTCGAATGTCCGTGCCACGGTTCGCAGTTCAACCGGGTTGGCGAAAAGAAGGGAGGCCCGGCGCCTCGCGGTATGGATCGCTTCGCGGTCTCGATCAACAACGGAAACGTGGTCATCGACACTGGTGCGGTGTTCGGCGGGCCGGCCATCGGCACCAACACCACGGGCCAAGAAGCCGAAGGTCCACACTGCGTCGGTGGAGGCAGTCACTAACTCATGTCCCCACTCCTTGCTGATGTCACCACCACGCTTGCGTGGATCGCACTCGTTGCGGCGCTCGGAGGTTGGGCGTTGTATGCGTTCTTCAACATCCGCTCGAGTCGAGCCGAGATCGGATCCGAAATCGAGTTGGCGGCCAACCGCAAGCCCTACTACGACGATGAAATCCTCGAAGGCAAGAAACTCGAGCGAACGCAATTGCTCGGGTTGGTGTTCCTTGCAATCATCACGGTGACGTTGCCGCTCTACTGGATCTTGGAACCGGGTCGCCAGGCCGGTGCGGAGAAGGACTTCGTCCACAAGTTCGAGACGTGGGGGAGCGGATTGTTCGCCGCTACCGCCGAAGGCGGATTCAATTGTGCGGGTTGTCACGGCGGCATGAACGGCGGTGGTGGTGTCGCATCGTATGCGGTGACCGATCCGAAAACCGGCGAGGTGAAGGCCGTGAACTGGAAGGCTCCGGCAATCAACAACGTGTACCTGCGATACAGCGAAGAAGAGGTTCGCTTCATCCTCAACTACGGACGCCCGTTCTCACCGATGTCGGCGTGGGGTTTGGTTGGCGGCGGTCCGATGAACGAGCAGCAGATTCAAACGGTGCTCGACTACTTAAAGAGCATCCAGGTGCCGCGCGAGAACTGCGCTTCGCCGGACGACGACGCGAGGATGTGCGACGGTGGCACCCTGGCCAAGAAGAACCAGGATGAAATCCAGGCCGAAGCGGAACGTCTCGTAGCCGCAGGAACGTACGCATCGTTGGGTGAGGCACTCTTCAACCTCGATCTCGGCGCGGGAAGCTACTCATGCGCTCGTTGCCATACCAAGGGTTGGTCGTACGGCGAACCACAAATCACCGGTGGTGGTGCATTCGGCCCGAACCTCACGGGCGGCTCCACGATTCGCCAGTTTCCGAATCAGGACGACATGATTGCGTTCATCTCTGCCGGCAGTGAATACGGCAAGAAGTACGGCGAGCAAGGCCAGGGCGGTGGTCGCATGCCGGGATTCGGTGGAATGCTGACCCAAGATCAGATCAAAGCAGTCGTTGAATACGTACGGGGCCTGTGATGCAGCTGTTGTCGATGCTGGCAATCAACTGGGAGCCACAACTACGCGGCTACGTCGTGGTGTTGATTTCCGTCGTGGTGCTGATCGGCGGAACGTATCTCGTGGTGGGCACCAACATGGGTGCACGACTCGGTTTTTTGGTGGTGCTCGCCGGTCTGTTCGGATGGATGGTGGCAATGGGCATCATCTGGTGGACGTACGGCATCGGACTGAAGGGTCGCGAGCCATCGTGGAAACCAGCCGAGCCGGCCACCATCGTGCGTGACGGTGAACTGCTCCCGCAGGTGGACATTCTCCAGCAACCACTCAAACTGACGGGTTCTTCGCAGGAAAACGCCGACGCGGTTGCCGAAGCGTTGGCAGCGGAGGGTTGGCGGTTGCTCGACGAAGCCGACCCCCAACGCGGACAAGCGGTTGCCTCATCGGACGAAATCCTGATCAACCAGGCCGATGAATTTGCCGCAGGCGAGTTCGTCTCCGTCGCCGTGTTCGATCGGGGCGGGGAGCGCTGGCCGAAGATCAACGATGCACTCGACTTCGTGGCGTTCTTCCACGAACCTCGGTACGCCCTGGTGGAAGTGGCGCCGGTGGTGCCACAACGAGTCGAGCCGGGTCGCGCGCCCGCACGACCCAAGATCGATGAGTCGCAAGACCGTCGTTACGTCTACATGATTCGCGATCTCGGGAACAAGCGTCAACCTGCGATGTTGATCACGTTGGGGTCGCTCCTAATATTCGTCATCCTGTGCTGGTTGCTGCACCGTCGTGATCTGATGTTGCGTGAAAATCTCGCGGCCGCCCGCGAGCTCGAGAAGGTCTGAGCCCCTCGGGCGAACCAGCAATGAGTCAGTACCTGCCGATCGTCGTGCTGACGGCACTCGCAGTGGTCTTTGCCGCGCTGAGTTTGATCGCGTCCAAACTGCTGGCACCGAAACGTCCGAATACCGCCAAGGATGCGCCGTACGAGTGCGGAATCGTTCCGAGCCGCGAATCGCCCGAGCGGTTCCCCGTGTCCTTCTACATCGTGGCGATGCTGTTCATCATGTTCGACATCGAGATCATCTTTGCGTATCCGTATGCGGTCGCACACGAATCGCTGGGAGCGTTCGGCTTCTGGGAGATGTTCGCGTTCAGCGCGGTGTTCTTCGTTGCGTTCGTGTACGTGGTCGCTCGTGGAGCCCTCGCGTGGGGACCGCTCAAGAAGGAACTGCCGGTCGCCGACGTGAACACGACTCCGGCCATCGGAGCAGGAGTAAAGGTGGTGGGCCTCGACGGCCGCACCGCACCGGACGAGCACCGAGTAGGCGCAGCATGAGCGCGGTTCGCGATGTGCTCGACAACGGACTCGGTGGCATCAAACACAACTTCTTGACGGGTCGAGTCGAGGACCTGGTCAAGTGGTCGCGATCCCGGTCGAGTTGGGGAGCGACGTTCGGTTTGGCCTGCTGTGCAATCGAGATGATGGGCACTGGTGCTCCCCATTACGACCTTGCGCGATTCGGAATGGAGGTGTTCCGCGCCTCGCCGCGACAAGCCGACGTCATGATCGTGGCCGGTCGCGTGAGCCAGAAGATGGCCCCGGTGCTCCGACAGGTGTACGACCAGATGATGGAACCCAAGTGGGTCATCTCCATGGGTGTATGTGCATCGAGCGGCGGAATGTTCAACAACTACGCCATCGTGCAAGGCGTCGATCAAGTGGTGCCGGTGGACGTGTACGCACCCGGTTGTCCCCCCACGCCGGAAACGCTGATTCATGCGATCGAAACACTGCACCAGTTGATCGAGGACGGCGAGATCATGCAGCGACGCGCCACAACCGGTGCGGGTGCCAACGTGCACATCCAGGAGATTGCGGCCGGCGTCACCACTCCGGTCGTGTTGGAGCGACGATAAGCAATGACCGATTCGATTGACCAGTCGGTGAGGTTCGTTTCCGTCACCGATTACATCCCGACGATCACCGGGTTGTATACCGACGGGTTCACCATGTGCGTGGATCTCACCGCGGTGGACTATCTCTTGCACACCAATCGAAACGTGCCCAGCGGTGTGGTGGCGAAACGGTTCGAGGTCGTCGTCAACCTCCTCTCCATGGCCAAGCGGGAACGGATTCGTCTGCGTCTGCAGGTGGCCGAAGGCGAGTCGGTGCCGTCGTTGTTCGACATCCATCCGAGTACCGAAGCAATGGAGCGCGAAGTATTCGACATGTTCGGAATCGTGTTCGACGGGCACCCCGACCTCACGCGAATCCTCATGCCGGAGGATTGGGATGGGCATCCACTTCGAAAGGACTATGCGCAGGGTCGTATTCCGGTGCAGTTCAAGGGTGCTGCATCATGACTAGTACCGCAATCTCCTCGGCTGGCGCCGCAACCAGTGAGGGTGGTCAGGAACTCCAGTCGCGCACGGACGTTTCGCAGAAGGCGCTGATGCGCGAGGCGGGCGCCGTACTTCGGATGAGCGAATCCGCCGCTGCAGCGATGGCCGATGTCGCCACGGACGTGGGCGAAGACCAGTCGATGATCATCAACATGGGTCCTCAGCACCCGAGCACCCACGGCGTGTTGCGCTTGATGCTGGAACTGCAGGGCGAAACCGTGCTGCGCTGCAAGCCCGTGATCGGCTACCTGCACACCGGCATGGAAAAAACCGGTGAATCACTCACCTACATGCAGGGTGGCACCAACGTGACGCGCATGGACTATCTGTCGCCACTCAACAACGAGTTGGTGTTCTCGATGGCAACCGAGAAGTTGCTGGGGATCGACGGCGAGATTCCGGAGCGTGCCCAGTGGATGCGAATGCTGCTGTCGGAGCTCAACCGAATGAGCAGCCACTTGCTGTTCATGGCGACGAACGGCATGGACCTTGGTGCCGTATCCATGATGTTGTACGGCTGGCGCGAACGAGAGGAGGTGTTGCGCTTCTTCCAGAAGGTCACCGGACTACGGATGAACCACAACTTCATTCGCCCGGGCGGAGTGGCGGCCGACCTTCCGGCGGGTTGGCGTGACGACGTATTGAGCCTCCTCGACATGTTGCCCGACCGCTTGGCCGAGTACGAGGTGCTGATGACTGGCCAACCGATCTGGCGTGAACGACTGCAGGGAGTCGGCGTCATCACCCAGAGCGAAGCCATTGCCTTGGCGGCAACTGGGCCGATCCTTCGTTCGACGGGAGTGGCGTGGGACCTCCGCAAGGACATGCCGTATCTCAAGTATCGCGACGTCGAGTTCGACGTGGTGGTTGGCGTGCATGGTGATGCCTACGACCGCTACGCAATTCGATTGCAGGAGATCCGCGAATCGATGCGGATCGTGCGACAGATTCTCGACAAGATGCCCCTCGGTGACTACCGAATCCAGAACAAGAAGGTCACTCCACCGCCACGGGGTCGAATCGACGAGTCGATGGAAGCCCTCATCCACCACTTCAAGATCTTCACCGAAGGTTTCAAGGTTCCCGAGGGCGAGGCGTACGTGGCAATCGAGTCGCCGCGGGGTGAGATCGGTTGCTACATCGCCAGCGACGGTTCGTCGGTGCCGTACCGCATGCACGTGCGTGCACCGAGCTTCGTGAACGTGCAGTGCCTCCCGCACATGATGCGTGGTGGTCTGGTTGCCGATGCCGTTGCCGTGATTTCCTCGATCGACCCCGTGTTGGGGGAGGTGGACCGATGAGCCGCCTGAGCGAGGAACGAGTTGCCACCGCCAAGGAGATCATCGGTCGTTTTCCGCGAAGGAAGTCGGCACTCATTCCGCTCCTGCACTTGGCGCAGGAGCAGGACGGTTACGTGGCGCAGGATGCCATGGTGCACATCGCCGAATTGCTGGACCTTGCACCGGCCGAGGTGTACGGCACGGCCAGTTTCTACGAGATGTTCAAGTTCCATCCCGTCGGCAAGTACTGCATCAATATTTGCACCAACATCTCGTGCCA
>Ga0222714_10005918_pt1 | contig 11506 bp, 15 predicted proteins | sample C33_3DmetaG_FD_165048 | JGI IMG/M metagenome (GOLD analysis project Ga0222714, IMG submission 165048) | Estuarine water microbial communities from San Francisco Bay, California, United States - C33_3D | ecosystem: Environmental > Aquatic > Marine > Unclassified | place: USA: California... | reverse complement strand
TCGCTCGCGGATGGCTATCAGGCGCAGATCAACAGGCTGGTGCCCAAACTAGCCGATGTGGCGGGGTGGAATCGCTGAAAAGGAAATGCCCGGCGCAGGTCCAGCCGGGCATTCCAGATACTTGATCTGACCTGATCAGCCGCGACGGCGGCCTCCGCCACGACGGCCACGGCCTTCTTCGCCTTCCTTGGCGGGCGCGCGGTTGAAACGGATCCATTCGCCGCCCGAAGGATCGTTGTTGGTCAGGAAGTTGGCGGCGCGGATCGCCTCCATTTCCTTGCCAGCGCGCGGCTTGGTCGAGCCGAGGCCAAAGAGAATGCAGAAGGTCTCGTCGTCCATGCCCTCGGGCAAGAAGATGCCGGCGGCTTCGACCTCGGCGCGCTTCTCGGCGATTTTCGAGGCGGGAACGGGCAGGGCGATCGGGTTCATGATGGCGCTGGTCATGCCGGCGGTCATCGCCATCGGCAGGAAAGCGTTGTTGATCCCGTGGCGGTTCGGCAGGCCGAACGAGATGTTGGACGCGCCGCAGGTGGTGTTGACGCCCAGCTCTTCGCGCAGGCGGCGGACGAGGGTGAAAACCTGAAGGCCCGCAGTGCCCATCGCGCCGATCGGCATGACCAGAGGATCGACCACGATGTCATGGGCGGGGATGCCGAAATCGGCGGCGCGCTCGACGATCTTCTTGGCCACGGCAAAGCGTACGTCGGGATCTTCGGAAATGCCGGTGTCGTCGTTCGAAATGGCCACGACAGGCACGTTGTATTTCTTCACCAGCGGCAGAACGAGATCAAGGCGTTCTTCCTCGCCGGTGACCGAGTTGAGGAGCGGGCGGCCCTTGGCGGCGGCGAGGCCGGCCTCGAGTGCTGCGGGAACCGAGCTGTCGATGCACAGGGGCGCATCGGTGATCGCCTGCACGCGCTCGACGAGCTCTTTCATCAGGGGCGGTTCGACAAAGTTGTTGTCGGCATAGCGTGGATCGTCGGCCATCTTGTTGGAGAAGACAGCGCCCGAGTTGATATCGAGCACGGTCGCGCCAGCGGCGACCTGTGCAAGGGCATCGGCCTCGACGGTCGAGAAATCGCCCATCTCAAGCTCGGCGGCGAGCTTCTTGCGGCCCGTGGGGTTGATACGTTCGCCAATCACGCAGAACGGCTGGTCAAAGCCGATGATGGCGGTCTTGGTCGCGGATTCGACGATCGTGCGGGTCATTTGTCTTCCTTAGGATTGAGAGGCGGGGACGGCAGAAGCGCCGCCATTTTCGATGGCCCAGGTGGCGTTGGTCTTGATCCCGCCGAGCGGGAAGAAGTGCACCTGTTCGATGTTGAAGTCGGGTGTCTTGGCCGCGTGCTCGGCAAGCTCGTTCAGGAACTCGTCCGGCTCGTAGGGCAGGAGCAGCTTGGAAACATCCATCGCCCGCTTTTGCAAAACGCGCAGCGAAGGGCCGACGCCGCAGGCCATGGCGAACTTGATCAGCGTCTGGAGCTTTGCCGGGCCAGCCACGCCGATGTGGATCGGCAGGTCGATGCCCGCATCCTTCAGGGCCTTGGCCCAAGCGATGACCGGCTTGGCCTCGAAACAGAATTGGGTGGCGAGCGCCATCTTGGCGTCGGTGGTCTCGTTGAACTTCTGTTTCCAGCGCAGCGCGTCCATCACGTTCTTGTCCGAGCCATCGGGATCAATGTCCTTGTTGCCCTCGGGATGGCCGGCGATGTGGAGGCGCTTGAAGCCCGCCTTGTCGAAAAGGCCGGTTTCGAGAAGCTGCATCGACGAGTCGAACTCGCCAAGTTGCTGCGCCGGATTACCGGCGATGATCAGGCCCTCGCAAACGCCTGCCTCGCCTTGATACCGGGCAAGCCAGTCGGCCAGCATCGCCTTGTCCTTGATGATCCGCGCCGGAAAATGCGGCATCGGCTCGAAGCCCTCGTCGCGCAGGCGCTTGGCGGTGGCGACCATGTCCTCGATCGGGAACTCGATATTGGCGATATAGACGCGCGTGCCCTTGGGCAGAAGCTCGCGGAAATCCTCGACCTTCTCGGCGGTGCGCGGCATGACCTCGATCGAATAGCCCTTGAGAAAGGCTTCGAGCGCGGGCGAACCGGTCGACGGGGCGGCGGTTTCCTTTTTCTTCAGAAAGGGGAGAAGCGACACGATGGCCTCCTTGATGCGATCAGTCATGGCGGGGCGATCAGGCCCGGCCGTCATTTGCGATAAGCGCGATCAGGCGCTCCTTGTCATATTCCTTGTCGATCCGCGCGGCCTCGGCAGCGGCGATCTCGGCAGCGTCACCCTCCATGGGATAGGGTTCACCCTTGCGCCATTCGGCCAGATAGGCGTCGGTTCCGGCCGCGCCGGTCTTCATCGCGGCACGGTCGATCGCTTGCTCGAAGCGCTCGGGCAGGGGGGCTTTGGCGCCGCGGCGACCGGGGCCGACGATGACTTGGGCCGGGATATCGCGCCAGTAAACGATGGTGACGTCGGGCATGGTGATTCCTTTGTTCCTGCACGCTTCTATCTCGGCTCAAAAGCGACACAGGGTCGATTTTCGACATGGTGCGTTTTTGGAGCGACCGACGAGATAGCAGCATCTTCGCGCTGGCGACAGCCTGCGGGCCGTTTTGGGCAATTCTGTCGCGGTGGGATCGCCAGCAGCCCTTGCGCCGAATGGTCGCGGGACATAGGTTGAACTCAACACGAAAATGGAGGGCGTGACTGATGGCGCCCATGCGTCCCGAAGGTGCGGGCGCGTTCCCGGAAGCGGTCGAGAGCCCCGCGCCTCAAACGTCCGATCATGGGCCGCTTTATGCGGCTCTGGATTTGGGCACGAATAGTTGCCGGATGCTGATTGCCCAACCAAGGGGCAGCCAGTTTCAGGTGATCGACAGCTTTTCCAAGTCGGTCCAGCTCGGGCAGGGGCTTGAGAGCACTGGCAAGCTCAGCCGCGCCTCGATGAATCGCACCATCAACGCGCTGCGGATTTGCCGGCAAAAGCTTAACCGCCACAATGTCACTCGGATGCGCCTCGTGGCGACCGAGGCCTGCCGCCGTGCCAAGAACGGCAGCCAGTTCATCCAGCAGATTCGTCGCGAGGCGGGGCTCAAGCTCGAGGTGATCACCCCTGAGGAAGAGGCGCGGCTTGCGGTGATCTCTTGCGCGCCGCTTGTCTCACCCAAGACCGAGCAACTGCTTGTCGTCGATATCGGCGGCGGCTCGACCGAGCTTGTCTGGATTGATCTGACGCAGGTTCCGGCGGCCGAACGGCCGGGGGCGATCATGCGGCTGCATCGCGGCTTCGTGCAAGAACCGAACGAGATGATCGCCGCGCGGGTTGTGGACTGGATCTCGGTGCCGCTCGGCGTGGCGACCCTGCGGGACCAGTTCGTCGATGTCGAGGACGACGCGGCACGGTTTGCGCTGATGAGCTGGTTTTTCGAGGAGAACCTGTCGAAATTCTCGCCCTATGCGGCCGAGCAGGTGCGCGAAGGGTTCCAGATCATCGGCACGAGCGGCACGGTGACGACCGTTGCCGCCAGCCATCTGGGCCTCAAGCGCTATGACCGGACGAAGGTCGATGGCCTGCGGATGACCTCGGACCAGATCGATGCGGTAATCCGCAACTATCTGGCGCTCGGCCCCGCCGGCCGCCGTGCCGATCCGCGCATCGGCCGAGACCGGCAGACGCTGATCATGTCGGGCGCGGCGATCTTGCAGGCGCTCATGCGGATTTGGCCGACCGACCGGATGTCGGTGGCCGACCGCGGGCTGCGCGAGGGGCTGCTTTATGCCCAGATGAGCGCGGACGGGGTCTTGGAAGATCCGTCGGTTTAGGGGATTTGGCGCGCATGGCAAAGAAACCCACAAAGAATACCTCAGGCCGCGGCCAACGTGACCTGACCGTCAAGGTCAAGTCGGCGCGCGGGCGCACGCTCTCGTCGACCCGCTGGCTGCAACGCCAGCTCAACGATCCTTATGTCAAGCAGGCCAAGGCCGAGGGCTTTCGCGGCCGCGCCGCCTTCAAGATCCTCGAACTGGACGACAAGTATCGCTTTCTGGTTCCGGGCGCTCGCGTGGTCGACCTTGGCTGTGCGCCCGGAGGTTGGTGCCAGGTGGCCGTGAAGCGGGTCAATGCGCTTGGCGAGAAATCGGGCAAGGCGATCGGCAAGGTGCTTGGGGTCGATCTGCAAGAGGTCGAGCCGATTGCCGGCGCGGAAATCCATCAGCTCGATTTCCTCGACGAAAATGCCGATGATCTGGTCAGGGAATGGCTCGACGGGCCGGCGGATGTGGTCCTGTCAGACATGGCCGCCGCAAGCTCGGGCCACAAGCAGACTGATCACCTGCGGATCATAACCCTGTGCGAGGCCGCGGCCCATTTCGCCTTTGATGTGCTGACGCCGGGCGGGACTTTTGTTGCAAAGGTCTTGGCGGGCGGCGCCGAGGGCGAGTTGCAAAAGCTCCTCAAACAGCGCTTTGACAAGGTGGCCAACGTCAAGCCGCCCGCCAGCCGGTCGGACAGTTCGGAAAAATTCGTGATCGCGACCGGCTTCCGCGGCTAGGCGCTCTTGCGCTTGGGCAAGACCCAGCCAGGACGCGCGAAGTGGCAGGTATAGCCGCTCGGGAATCGTTCCAGATAGTCCTGGTGATCGGGCTCGGCTTCCCAGAAGGGGCCCGCGGGCTTGACCTCGGTCACAACCTTGCCGGGCCAGAGGCCGGACGCCTCCACGTCGGCAATGGTATCGAGCGCCACGGCGTGCTGGTCTTCGTCGAGGTAGTAGATGCCCGATCGGTAGGAAAGTCCGAGGTCGTTGCCCTGACGGTTCAGCGTGGTCGGGTCGTGGATCTGGAAGAAAAACTCCAGAATCTGCCGATAGCTGATCACCGCATCGTCAAAGACGATCTCGATTCCCTCGGCATGGGTGCCGTGGTTGCGATAGGTGGCCTCGGCCACATCGCCGCCAGTATATCCCACGCGCGTCTTCAGAACGCCCGGAAGCCTGCGGATCAGATCCTGCATCCCCCAGAAACACCCGCCCGCGAGAAGAGCTGTCTTCTGTGCCATGCTCAAACCTCCTTCACCTGATCAAGATAGTCGCCATAGCCTTCGGCCTCCATCTCTTCTCGGGGAATGAAGCGCAGAGACGCAGAGTTGATGCAATAGCGAAGGCCCCCGCGATCCTGAGGGCCGTCGGGGAAGACGTGGCCGAGGTGGCTGTCGCCATGGGCCGAGCGAACCTCGGTGCGAACCATGCCAAAGCTTCTGTCGGCCCGTTCTGCCACATTGGCCGGTTCGATCGGCTTGGTGAAGCTCGGCCAGCCGCATCCGGATTCAAACTTGTCAGAGGAGGCAAAGAGCGGTTCGCCGGAAACGATATCGACATAGATACCGGCCGACTTGTTGCTCAAGAGCTTGCCGGTCCAGGCGCGCTCGGTGCCGTTTTGCTGGGTCACGCGGAACTCTTCGGGATCAAGCTTCGCGATAATGTCCGGATCTTTGAAGTATCGGGTCATGGGAGCTCCTGTCTTGGGAGGCATGATATGGGGGCGCGGTCCGATCCTGTCCAGCGCCGATGGGGGCCCGTCACCCAGCTGTGATATGCGGTGAAATGGTCTCGGTCGCGGCAGAACGGGCCGCACGCATCATTTTTCTTTGATATCCTGCGCCCGCGCGGGTAGGTCGCCGCCAAAGGGAGATTCTCCCTCAAAGCTGCCTGGGGCGCTGCTGCCCGCCGAGACGAGGAACCGGGGATGACCGACAACAACCAGCCCAACCACCATTGGAAAACGCTCGACCGTGACCTTGGGCGCATTGCAGCGCTGGAGTCGGCCACAAGCTATATCTCGCGCCCGATGGTCGGCCTCGGGATCTCGCTGGTCTTTGTTGTCGTCGCATCGCTTATCGCGACGGTCCTTTTCGGGGAAGAAAACACCCGCTGGATCGTTGTCCTTGCCGCCGCCGTGGGCGCTTATATGGCGTTGAACATCGGTGCCAACGACGTGGCCAACAACATGGGCCCCGCGGTTGGTGCCAAGGCGCTGACCATGGGCGGCGCTATCGTCATTGCGGCGATCTTTGAGAGCGCTGGCGCGCTTCTTGCCGGCGGCGACGTTGTCTCGACCATTTCGAAGGACATCGTTTCCCCCGAGAGCGTCTCGGGCCCCGGCATCTTCATCTGGGCGATGATGGCGGCTCTTTTGTCGTCGGCGCTTTGGATCAACCTTGCCACTTGGGTCGGCGCGCCTGTCTCGACGACCCATTCGATCGTCGGCGGCGTCATGGGGGCAGGCATCGCCGCCGCCGGTTTCGGCGCGGTCAACTGGTCAACCATGGGCTCGATCGCGGCAAGCTGGGTGATCTCGCCGGTGTTGGCCGGTGTGATTGCGGCTGCCTTCCTCGCCTTCATCAAGAAGTTCATCATCTATCAAGACGACAAGATCGCCGCCGCCCGCCGCTGGGTGCCGGTGCTTGTCGCGATCATGGCCGGGGCTTTTGCCGCGTATCTGGCGCTCAAGGGCCTTTCGAAGCTCGTCAAGATTGATCTGGGCAATGCGCTTTTGATCGGTCTGGGCGTGGCGGTGGCATCGTATTTCATCTCCTCGCCGATCATCAAGCGCAAGTCGGTCGGCCTTGAGAACCGCAACAAGTCGCTCAAGGTCCTTTTCGGTCTACCTCTGGTGATTTCCGCCGCGCTTCTGTCCTTCGCGCATGGCGCCAATGACGTGGCCAACGCCGTCGGCCCGCTCGCGGCAATCGTGCACGCCGCGGAAACTGGCGGCGCGTTTGCCGGCAAGGTGCAGATCCCGCTTTGGGTCATGGTCATTGGTGCTTTCGGGATCTCGATGGGCCTTGTTGTCTTTGGTCCCAAGCTGATACGTATGGTGGGCAGCCAGATCACCAAGCTCAACCCGATGCGCGCCTATTGCGTGGCGCTCTCGGCGGCGTTCACCGTGATCGTGGCCAGCTGGCTTGGCCTGCCGGTCAGCTCGACCCATATCGCCGTTGGCGGCGTCTTTGGTGTCGGCTTCTTCCGCGAGTGGCACGCCGAGCGCCGCGCCCGATTGTTTGCAGACCAGCGCGGGCCGGGCAAGACGCGGGCGGCCGACGAACGCAAGCGCCGCAAGCTCGTGCGCCGCACCCATTTCCTGACGATTCTCGCCGCCTGGGTGATCACCGTGCCCGCCTCGGCGATCCTGTCGGCGGTGGTTTTTGTCGGGCTCGAAGCCGCTTTCGCCTAGGGGCAGCCCTCGGAACGAACCGCACCGTCGGGCATGACGGTCCGGCAAAAGATCGCGCCCTGAAGGATCGCGCCTTCAAGATCGGCCCCGATCAGGGCCGCATCCGTGAGGTTTGCCCCTGTCAGGTCGGCGCCGTCGAGATTGGCGGAAATCAGGATCGCGTCGGCAAGGTTCGCGCCGCCCAGCCGGGCACCCTTGAGGCTGGCGAGTTCAAGATAGCCGCCGGCAAGGTTTGCGCCGGTCAGATCGGCCCCGCCGAGGACGGTCTGAGACATCACCGCAGCGGAAAGATCGGCATCGGTCAGTCTGGAGCCGGTCAGATCGGCTTGGGTGAGATAGGCCCCGTGAAGGCTGGCGCTAGCCAGATTGGCTTCTGTCAACCGAGCCAATCCGAGATTGGCGCCGGAAAGATCAGCGCTCGTTAGGGTGGCCCCGACGAGATCGGCTTTCCAAAGGCGGGCGTGCGCAAGATCGGCACCGGCCAGATCGCAGGTCGGGCAAATCCGGCTGTCGAGCAGCCGTGCCAGCGAGGCTGCGTCAAACGCCGAGGCGGCAAATGGCGCGCTCGACAACAGGGCTATGACGACTAGGGCTTTCAAAGCGCATCCTCCTTCCGCCAATCTGCACCCGGACCGCGCGCAAATCAAACCCTTGACGTCTTTGTGAGCGCGGCGTTTCGGAATTGACCCTTCGGCGCGCAAACCGCACAGTCCGATCGGGAAAAGACAGGAAACCGGTGCGCAGCCTGATCGTCATATGCCTCGTCGGCGTCCTCGGCTTTCTGGCCGCCCCTATGGTCGGGGGCGCTCAGGCGATGGACGGGGCGGCACTGACGGACGGCGCGATGCCCGCCGCGCATTGTGCCAGTTGTGACGCGGACGGCCATTCAACCGAGCCATCGACCTGTTCCCATGTCTCGCTGTGCTGTGTGTCTGTGCCGGCGCGGATGGCAGGCTATGCCGCCTTTGAACCCGCACCTGTGCGGTATCCGGTCCCGGCGCCCCAGAGGTTGGCCTCGCTCTCACCGGGGATCGAGCTTCAGCCGCCGCGCGTTTGAGCGGATCACACCTCGTTTTTCGCTATGACGCCGCGCGCGTTGCCCTCTGATATGGACCATCTACATGAAGAAACTCATCTTGCTTGCCGCGCTTTTCGCGGCCATTGCCCTTGGCGGTTTCTTCGGGCTTCGGCCCGAGACCGCAGACCAACCCATCACCGCCGGCGCCACACAGGCGACAGACATCGTCGATGTGATCGTTCCGGACGATCTCTCCGAGCTTGCCATGGTTGGCAAACGGGCCTTTGAAAGCACCTGCATCACCTGTCACGGCGAAAATGCCGCCGGAAAACTGGGCAATGGCCCGCCTCTCGTTCACAAGATCTACGAACCGTCCCACCACGCAGACTATGCCTTCCTGATGGCGGTCGAAAATGGTGTCCGGTCGCACCACTGGCCCTTTTGGAATATGCCGCCGCAAGAAGGATTTACGCAAGGCGACGTCAAGGCGATCATCGCCTATGTGCGGGAATTGCAGCGAGCGAACGGGATCAATTGATCCCGCGCGCCTGGCGTCGGCTTGTGCCTATCTGTCCCGGAGGAAAGTGGCGGAGAGACAGGGATTCGAACCCTGGGTGGGCTTGCACCCACAACGGTTTTCGAGACCGCCCCGTTCGACCGCTCCGGCACCTCTCCGCGGGGGTCAGGGGGGCGTTTAATGGGCGGCGGGCCGCCGCGCAAGAGGGAAATCGCGGAAACTTTGCTTTGCCGCGATTTCCTTGCAGGCGGCTCCTGGGGCGGCCATGTGAACCGTGCGAAGGCAGGCGTCGAGAGCACGATTTTCCCTTATTTCACGGTTGACTTTGCTGCTCTTTCCCCCGATAAGCCGCCATCTCCGCGGCCCGTCCGTGGGGGAAATGTAATGACGCTCCACCTGGGGCGCGCTGTTCAAGGGTGGCCATCCTGGCCGAAACGCTCCGATCTCGGGGGACCCCAGTAACGCGAAAAATGAAGGAAGAACATATGTTTGCGGTTCTCAAGACCGGCGGCAAGCAGTACAAGGTCGCTTCGGGCGACGTGCTGCGCGTCGAAAAGCTGGCGGCCGACGCCGGCGACAAGATTCAGTTCAACGAGATTCTGATGGTTGGCGCCACCATTGGCGCTCCCCTCGTGGCCGGTGCGGCGGTTCAAGCCGAAGTCATCGACCAGATCAAGGGCGACAAGGTCATCCACTTCGTCAAGCGTCGTCGCAAGCACTCGTCGAAGCGCACCAAGGGCCACCGTCAGCAGCTCACCCTCGTCCGCATCACCGACATCCTTGAGAAGGGTGCCGAGAAGTCGGGCGTGAAGGTTGCCGTCGGCGCCGCGACCAAGATCGTCGTCGAAGCTGCCCCGAAGAAAAAGCCGGCTGCCAAGAAGGCCGCCGCCAAAGCAGAGGAGTAATCCCCCATGGCACACAAGAAAGCAGGCGGTAGCTCCCGCAACGGCCGCGACAGTGCGGGCCGTCGCCTTGGCGTGAAAAAGTTCGGTGGCGAAGCTGTCGTTCCGGGCAATATCATCGTCCGTCAGCGCGGCACCAAGATGTGGCCGGGCGAAGGCGTTGGCATGGGCAAGGATCACACCATCTTCGCGACCGTCGATGGCCAGGTGAAATTCCACAAAGGCCTGAAGCAGCGCACCTTTATTTCGGTTCTCCCGGTGGCGGAGGCCGCCGAATAAGCCGAACCTGAACCAGAAGACATTGGGGGGATCGGCGGCAGGCCGGTCCCCCTTTTTCTTTTTGTCATATTTCAGCGGTATTTTGGTGCGAGGAGGCACCGGGATGCCGTTCCAGAGGAGGAAGCCATGTTGCATGCCCCCGTTTCGATCCAGCCCGAGATTGTGGCGGACCGTTTCGTGCTGCGCCCGTTGCGGCGATCGGATGCCGGGTTGATCGGCGTTCACGCCGCAGACTTGCGGGTTGCACAGATGACCCAAGACATCCCTCACCCGTTTCCGCCCGGCGCCGCAGAGGCGATGATCGAACGAGCGGGCACTGACGGCTGCACGACCGATGTTTGGGCGATCGACGGGTCGAGCCAGGGCCACGCCGAGGTGATGGGCCTTGTCTCGCTTGAGCGGATGGACCGCGACCAATCGGAAATCCGCTTCTGGGTTGCCCCTGCGTTCTGGAATACCGGCATCGCCACCGAAGCAATCGGCGCGTTGATCGAGGCCAATCCGCAAGCCTCGCACGAGATCTTTGCCTGCGTCTTTCACGACAACCCCGGCACCGCCCGCGTTCTGGTGAATTGCGGCTTTGATTACCTTGGCGACGCCGAGGCGCATTCCGTTTCGCGCGGCGCCAATGTGCCGACCTGGACCTATATGCGAAAGATGTAAGCGATGAGCACCCCCATCCTCACCACCGGGCGCCTCATCCTCAGGCCCCCGGTGGCCGAGGATGCGCAAGCGATCGCCGATATCCTGAACATCTGGGCGGTCACCAGATGGCTGACGACGGTCCCGTTTCCCTATTGTCTCGCCGATGCCGAGGCATTTCTTGGCAGTCTTTCCGGCACCCCCCAGCAGCGCTATTGGGTCATCGAGATTGCGGACAAGGCGCAGGGCGCAATTTCACTTATGCCCGACCTGGGATTCTTTCTGGCCCCACAAGCTCATGGCAAGGGTGTCATGACCGAAGCGGCGCGCGCGGTTCTGGACTGGCACTTTTCGTCAAGCGACGAAAATGTCGTCTCCGGCTATCATGTTGGCAACGACGCTTCGGCAAGAGTTCAGCAAAAGCTTGGATTCCAGCCAACCCACGAGGCAGTTGCGCGGCAAGTCTCGACGGGAAAATCTGTAACCGTGATCAAGACAGCGCTGACAAGGCCAGAGTGGGAGACAAGAGATGTTTGAGCTTAGAACGGAACGGCTCACCTTTCGCCACGGAACGGCATCGGATGTCGAGGCGATACACGCAATCGTTTCGGATTGGGACGTGGTCAAGAATCTCGGCTCGTGGCCCTTTCCGGCAGACCTTGGCTATACGATCAACCGTATCGTCAACCAGCCGGATCGGAACATCGGCTTTGCGGGAATCGTCCGGGCGGGTGACGAGATCGTCGGCGGGATGGGTATCGTCGGGGGAGATCTGGGCTATTCCTTCGGCCTCGCCCACTGGGGGAAAGGCTATGCGACCGAGATGAGCCGGCGGCTTGTGGACTATGCCTTCGACTGTTTCAACTGGCCGCAACTGACGAGCGAGGCATACGTCGACAACCCCGCATCAAGCCGCGT
>Ga0222714_10005917_pt1 | contig 11507 bp, 7 predicted proteins | sample C33_3DmetaG_FD_165048 | JGI IMG/M metagenome (GOLD analysis project Ga0222714, IMG submission 165048) | Estuarine water microbial communities from San Francisco Bay, California, United States - C33_3D | ecosystem: Environmental > Aquatic > Marine > Unclassified | place: USA: California... | reverse complement strand
TCATTCATGCCTGAATCGTTTGACCCATCACCCGACGCCGAGGAAAAGGCGGCGGTGGCAAGCTATCTCGCCCGCTGGCTCGACGACTGGCTGCGCATCCCGGGCACGAACTTCAAAATTGGCCTCGACCCGTTGCTGGCGCTCTTCCCCGGCCTGGGCAGCGCGCTCGCCTCGGGAGGAGGCCTGCTCATCCTGGTGGAGGCCGTTCGCTGCGGCGTCAGTCTGTCCGTGCTGCTGCGCATGGGCGGCAACCTGCTGCTCAACGCCCTGTTCGACTTCCTGCCCGCCGGCGGACCCGTGGTGAGTGCCTTCTTCAAGTCGAACCGCCGCAACCTGCGCCTCCTGCAAGCCTGGCAGGCCGGCCGCAGCGGCGAGGTTCGGCGCGACACCTGCCTGCGTTTCCTGCTGCTGGCCCTGATCCTTTCCGCCCTGGTCAGCCTGCTGCTGGGTCTCTGGCTGGGCTGCGCCTGGATGATGAGCCGGCTGTTCCAGGCCTGGACTTCCTGAATCGCAAAAAACCCGCAGGGCTGGCGCCCTGCGGGTGAAGGAAAACTCCCTGGGCAGGCTTCAACCCGCTTCCGGGGCCTTCTGCCCGGCAAGACGCGCGGCGCGCTCGGCGAGTTCGACATGGAACTGTTCGGGCGTCGGCGCCTCTCCGAGCTTGCGGGTGCGGGCAAACCAGTCGGCAAAGATTTCACCATCCTGGCGGCCTTCCTTGAAGGCTTCCAGGAAGCTGCGCACCCGGGCGGGGATTTCGTCGCCCGTGACCGACTTGAATTCAAGACCGGCGAGACGGTCGCCCCGGATGCTGCCACCGACGAACATCGCCCACTTGTTGGGGGCGCGACCGACAAAACCAAAATCGGCGTTGTAGGGACGGCCGCAGCCGTTCGGACAGCCGGTCATGCGGAAAAGGATCGGCTCGTTTTCCAGCCCGAGTTCGCGCAGGCTGGCGTCGATCTGGTCCATGAAGCCCGGCAGCGCGCGTTCCGACTCGCTCAGAGCCAGGCCGCAGGTCGGCAGGGCGACGCAGGCGTGGGCGACCTTGCGGGCGCGGGTGAAGCCGGCGTCATTGGCGTGCACCACGCCGTGCTTGGCGAGGATGGCATCCATCCGGTCTTTCTGTTCCGGAGCCACCTCGGCGATGATGAGGTTGGTGTTCGGCGTGACGATGAAAGGCAGATCCAGTTCGCGGGCGATCTCGGCGAAGGCGCTGCGGTACTGGGGTCCGTCCTCGCGGTCGGCGATGCGGCCCATGTTGACATAAACGGCGCAGTACAGCTTGCCGTCACCCTGCTCGTGCCAGCCAAGATCATCCTCGACCGTGTCGAAGTGCAGGGGCTTGGGCGGGAAGGTTTCGATGCCGGGCAGGCGACGCACGACTTCGGCGCGGAAACCGTCCAGCCCCATGCTTTGCACGGTGTACTTGAGACGGGCATTCTTGCGCTCAGTGCGGTTGCCGTGGTCACGCTGGGTGCTGACGATGGCCTCGCAGGCGTCAACCACGTGGGCGCGCTTCACATACAGCAGCGGCTGGGCCAGGAAGGGACGGGTGGCAAGCTGGCCGTGGCTCATGCCGAAGCCGCCACCGACCGTGATGGTGTAGCCTTCGACCGTGCCATCGACGACGTGCGGCACAAAACCCACGTCCTGCGAAAACAGGTCGACGTCGTTGCAGGGCTGGATGGCGACGCCGATCTTGAATTTGCGCGGCAGGTACAGCTTGCCGTAGATCGGGTCATCGCCCTCCGCGGCCCGTGTCGCGGCGCGCACCGCTGCATCCGGCTCCGGATCATGGATCCAGTTCGGCTCGATCTTCTCGCCATCAAGCCAGATGTCGGCGTAGGCACTGCTGCGCCAGAGAAAGCGCTGGCTGATCTCCTCCGTCAGGCGCTGGCTGTCGGCGCGCACCTCGTCCTTGATTGGAGCGGCGGGGCCCATGGTGTTGCGCACCACGTCACCGCAGGCACCCATGGTGGAGAGACCACTGTGGCAGACCTGCTGGATGACCTCCTTGAGGCCGCCCTTGAGTACCCCGTGCAGCTGAATGCCCTGGCGATTGGTCAGGCGCATGTTGCCCATCGCCTTGGTGCAGAGGTCGTCATGGATCAGCCACTGCGCCGCGGAGATGCGTCCACCGGGCATCTTGCTGCGGATCATGAAGCTCCAGGCCTTGTCCTTCTTCTCCTTGACGAGCTGAGCGCGTCGGTCGCGGTCGTCCTGCATGTAGGAACCGTGGTGCTTGAGCAGGATGTTGGCGTCTTCCGGGATGTTCGGCGTGCTGGTGTCGGCGAAATACTCGGCAAGCTGGCCGCGGAGGCCGGCGGAGGCGAGTTTGATGTCTTCTACGGAGGCTTTGCTCATGGAACGATGGGGCGAAGGGGTAAAAACGCGATTCTTGCTTTGCAACCTATCCGCCCGTCGCGCAAAGGTAAAGAAGAAAATTGATATTGTCGATATACAAAATAGACAATTCTTCTTGGCTCGACTCCCGCCCTTGAACACGCCGGGCGATGCGCGACGTTGGGCCATCCCATCCCGGCTCCCGCCGACCTCCATGACCGACCCCCACCCGGCTTATCCATCCCTCCGCGACTTGGCGGCGAGAATGCCGGCGTTTGAAGTCCTTCGCCGTCTCCATTCGGGTGGCGACAGCGCCGTGTATCTGGCGCGCCAGAAGACCCTCGACCGACTCGTCCGCATTCGCATCTTGCGCGAGCCGGAGGCGGAAGAATCCGTGCTGGAGCGCTTCCGCCAGCGCGCGCGGCTGCAGCATCCCCTGTTGACGGCGGTGTATGACTGCGGGCGCATGGCCGGCGGTCCGCTGTACCTGATCACCGAACACGCCGAGGGGGTGCCCCTGGCGGAGGTGGTGGCGGCCGGGCGCCTGACACCAAAACAAGCCTATGGGCCGGCCCTGCAGCTCTGCGAAGCCCTGCAGGCGCTCCATGCGCACGGATTGGTGCACGGCTGCCTGAACCCGCGCACCGTGATCTTGGGGAGTGCGGGACAACTCAAACTCACAGGAGCCGGCATGGCGTTGAATGCCAGCGGGGAACGCACCTGGCTGCTGGCAAACTCGGGCAACCTGCAAGACGATTTGCAGGACCTCGGCCGCACCCTGCATGTCCTCTTCACTGGTCAGGAGCCGGAAACGGGAGGCCGGGTTTCACGCGATCTGCCGCCTCCGTTTGCCCTGGTGCTGCGACGCTGCTTGGATCCGCAGGCTTCCCAACCCCTCGCCGATGCCGGTGCGGTCCGAACCGCGCTGATTGAAGCCTTGCAAGAAGGGCGAAAGGGCTCCGCGCCACCGGCTCCCGCCGCCGCGGCACGGCCCTCGAAACCGCCCCCCCCACCGGCTCCCAGGTGCCGTCCGGGACCCAGCCTCTTGCAACGCTTGGACGCCCTGCTATGGGACTGCCTGAAGGTGGGACTGCACCTGACCATCACCGTCGTCAGTGTCGCCAGTCTGCTGCTGCTGTACTATTTCAAGGACCGCATCGTCATTGAGCAGGCCGTGGAACGCCCGGGCGCGCTCCCACCCCACCCGGCAGGCGCGGTGGAGCCCGCCGAACCGCCCATTCCCGCTGCCGTGATGGGGGCTCTTCCGCCTGTGCCGGCACTGTCCCAGCAGGCTCCAACGGTCAAGCCCGTGCCTTTGCCACCGTCGCCGCTTGAAGAACTGCGCACACTCTATGTTCAGTCGGTCCAGGCTGCGGCACAAACGGCGCTCAACCAGGTCAAACTCGATGTGCTGCCGTATCTTCAGCGCGAACTTGCCCTGCTGCGGGACGGAGCCGAACCCCCGGATACGGACGAGCCCGGACTGCCGGAAGGCTTGCGCGATCTCCGTCAAAACTACCGCGACGCGCGCGCAAGACTGCAGCCCAACGGCTCATCACCGCCCTGAAGCCGGCGTGCATTTTCCGGTTTCCTCGGCACATACCTGATGCAAACTGCCGTCATGCGCCCGTTCCTGGCCGTCAGCCTATTGATCCTTCTGCGTTCGGCACCGGCCGCCGAGCAGGCTGCAGCCGCACCGTCTCAGCCCCCCGCTGCCACCGCCGCCAAGGCGCCACCTCCCGCGGACGCCTACCGCCAAATCGAACTGCTGACCCGGGCGATGGAGATGATCCGCCAGAATTACGTGGATGAATCGCGGGTCACCTTCACCGAATTGGTGGAGGGTGCCCTGGAGGGCATGCTGCGCCGCCTCGATCCGCATTGTGAATACATGGGACGCACCCTCTTTGAGGATCTGCAGCGTGAGCAGAGCGACACCTCGGAAGGGGTGGGCATCACCGTTGCCCTGCGCGAGGGCGTGCTGACCCTCATCAGTGTTCGGGAGGATGGCCCGGCCGGCCGCGCCGGGGTTCTCGCCGGCGACCAAATCGTGCGAATCAACGAGGTGCTCGCCGACAGTGTCGGCGTCGCCGAGGCCATGCAACTGCTGGAAGGGCGCGCCGGCGAAGAGGTTCGCCTGACCCTGCGCCGCCCCGGCACCCGCCAGTTCCTGGAATTCCGCCTCGCCCGCGAGGCACTGACCGAGACCTCCGTGCACGATGCCATGCTGCTGACGCCCAAGCTGGCAGGCAGCGCCAAGATCGGCTACGTGCGCCTGTCCCAGTTCACCCAGTCCACCGCCCGAGACCTGGCTGCCGCCCTCGATGAACTGGAGAAGGCCGGGTTGCAGGCCCTCGTTCTCGACGTGCGCAACAATCCCGGCGGACTGCTCGACAGCGCGGTCGCCGTGTGCGGCGAATTTCTGCCCGAGGGCACGGTCGTAGTGACCACGGAAGGCCGATTCGCCGCGCAAAACCCGCCTCCCTACCGCACCCCCATGCGCGACGGCCGCCCGCCCCGACGATTCCCGGTGGCGGTGCTCATCAACCACGCCAGCGCCAGCGCCGCGGAAATCGTCGCCGGCGCCCTACAGGATCTCAAGCGCGCCCTCGTCGTTGGCACCACCAGCTTTGGCAAGGGCTCCGTGCAAAGCATCCTGCCGATGAAGAACGGCGCCGCCATGCGCCTGACCACGGCGAAGTACTACACGCCAAGCCACCGCACCATTCACGAACACGGCGTCACCCCGGACATCGTCTCCGGCCTGACTCCGGACGAGGAACAGAAGGTGGCGCGCTGGCGCCTGCGTCATGGCACCGGAGAGGCGGCGGCCATCGAAATCGCCTCGCTGGGGGACCGCCAGTTGGAACGAGCGGCGGATGCCCTCAAGGGGGTGTTGGTGTTCGGCGCCTTCAACGCGGGCGAGCCATCCGCGCTGCCGCCCGCCAACGAGCCACCGGCGCAGAAACCCTGAACTGGGATTTCAAGCCGAAGGCCCAACAGCCAATAATCTAGGCCCAATTTCCCTCCAATTCCCAAACTTGGACATTGGCCATTCCGCGTTAGATGTTCTGTCCTTCCGCTGGGCTGCAAAAACAGGTGACCGCAGGCGGCAAAACCGCCACCGGCCACTCTCTGAAACTCAAAACCTTAAACTTTAAACCTGGAACTCCCCATCCCAGATCACATGCCCATGATCTGGTAGCCACCGTCGACGTAAATCACCTGGCCGGTGATCGACGCCGCGCCATCGCTGGCAAGGAAGACGCCGGTGGCGCCGAGTTCCTTAGGTTCGCAGGAGCGACCCAGCGGTGCATGCTCGTCATAGTGCTTGAGCATCGAGCCGAAACCTGCGATGCCGCGCGCGGCAAGGGTGTTGACCGGGCCGGCACTGATGCAGTTGACGCGGATCTTCTTTTTGCCGAGGTCGTAGGCCAGATAGCGGGTGCTGGCCTCAAGGCTGGCCTTGGCAACGCCCATGACGTTGTAGTGCGGCACGACCTTCTCAGCGCCGTAGTAACTCATCGCGATGATGCTGCCGCCGTCGGTCATCAGCGGCGCGGCCTTGCGGGCGAGATGGACCAGCGAGTAGGCGCTGATGTTGTGGGCGGTCAGGTAGGCGTCGCGGCTGGTGTTGAGGAAATCCCCCTCCAGCGCCTCCTTGGGCGCAAAGGCAATGCTGTGCAGCAGGAGATCCACCTTCGGCGTGAGCGCGGCGACTTTGTCGAAAAAGACATCGACCTCCTCGTCCTTGGTGACGTCGCAGGGAAAGAGCGGGGTGTCGGAACCAAAGGTGCCGGCCAGATCCTCGACATTCTCCTTCAGGCGCTCGCCCTGGTAGTTGAAAATCAGCTTGGCACCGGCCTCGGCCCAGGCCTGGGCGATGGCCCAGGCAATGCTGCGCTTGTTGGCGACTCCGAAAACTAGGGCGGTCTTTCCTTCGAGAGGTTTAGCACTCATGGTCCGAATGCTCTAAAGCGGATGCCCGGCCGGGTCAAGCCTCCGCCGTGGCCCCTCAGAGCCGGCGCAGGCCGTCCTCGGTCATCGGGTTGGGCATTTCCTCCTCGATGGCGTCAATCCGCCGCAGGGTGGCGTCATCCAGGATCAGGTCGGCAGCGCGCAGGTTTTCCTCGAGTTGCGCGACCGTCGTGGCACCGAAGATGGTCGAGGCGACAAAGTCGTGCTGGCGGCTCCAGGCAAGGGCGAGGGCGGCGACGCTAACACCGAGATCGCCGGCAATGGCCTGCAGACGTTCAACGGTCGCCAGGGTGCGCGCATTGACAAAGCGGCGCGCCATGCGCTGCTGGCGTTCACCACCGCCGCGCAGGTAATCGCTGAAACGGGCACCGTCCGGCAGGGCGCCGTCCTGATACTTGCCGGCGAGGACGCCACCGCCGAGCGGCGAGTAGGGCAACAGGCTAACGCCCTCCATGCGGCAGACCTGGGCCAGTTCGTTTTCGCAGCGGCGGTTGATGATCGAGAAATTGTTCTGCACCGTGTCAAAGCGCGTCAGGCCGTGCTTTTCCGAGGCCCAGAGGTTCTTCATCAGACCCCAGCTCGTCTCATTGCTGCAGCCAATCGCGCGCACCTTGCCCTCGTTCACCAACTCGGTGAGGGCGGCAAGGGTGTCCTCCTGGCGCATGCCGTGGTCCGGCCAGTGAGTTTGATACAGGTCGATGTAGTCGGTTTGCAGCCGACGGAGGCTGTCGTCGCAGGCCTGACGGATCTGGCGACGGTCCAGGGCGGTGAACCCACCACGCACCGGCGGTCGAAACCAGCCGTGCCCGGGCCCGGTCACCTTGGTGGCGAGGATGACCTGTCCGCGCGGCTTGGTCCGCAGCCAGCGGCCGACAATTTCCTCCGTGATCCCGAAGCGTTCCGCGCTCGGTGGCACCGGATACATCTCCGCGGCGTCATAGAAGTCGATGCCGGCGTCGTAGGCGCGATCCAGAATGGCAAAGGATTCCGCCTCATCGGCCTGAAGACCAAAGGTCATCGTGCCCATGCAAAGATCTGTCACCACGAGGCCGCTGCGGCCGAGTCGTCTGCGTTCCATGGCCACAGCATGGCCGGGACAACGCCGCGTTCAAGTCCAGGCCTCCCGTGGACTCAGACCGCCGGCTGCCAGCTCTCCATGGCCAGACTGGCCGCCCCGAGCGCCCCGGCGGCATCATCGAGATCGGACACCAGGATGCGCGGCAGCCGCCCGCGCAGCCGCGGCATGAGAACCGTAGCCTGGGCCGCCACCTCGTTCCAGAAACCGGCCCCCAGGGCGGTCAACGGCCCGTGCAGGAAAAACACCTCGGTATCGAGCAGGAGCTGCAGCCAACCGATGACCCGTGCAAAATCAGTCGCCACCTCATGGCCGGCCGGCTGATCCGCCAGCGCAGCGAGGGCAACGTGCAATTCCTCCGGCGCCGGCCCATCGACGCCAGCAAGCCGCCTCCAAACGGCGGGCGCGGACAGGGCGTCATGCATTTCTCCACCGCCCGGCCAGGCCCAGTTGCCGACCTCGCCCGCCGCCTGGTGGGCACCGCTGAAAAGGCTGCCACGATGCATGATGGCGACCCCGAATCCACGCCGGGGACCGAGCACGACATAGTCATCTAGGTCACGGCCGCCGCCAAACCAGCGCTCGGCAAGGGCGATGACGCGAAGGTTGTTCTCAAGGGTCACCGGCACACCAAAATCCACCGCCAGCGGGGCCGCCACGGGGACGTCGCGCCAATCGTGAATGAAATCATATTGCAAACCGATGCCTCGCACGGGATCGACAACTCCGGGGGCCCCAACGCCAATCCCCAGCAGTCGACCCGGCGCGGTGGCGGCGAGGGCGCGCACTGCTGCAGCCAGTTCCTGCCGCACCCGGTCACGGCCACTTCCGGCCGGAAGTGGCCGCTGAAGGGTATGTGCGTGCCGACCGGAAAAATCCACCCTCACCGCCTGAACCCGTCCGGCATGGAATTCGACCCCGGCAAACCAGCCGGCTTCCGGCACCGTGCCAAGCCGGCGCTTCGGGCGACCCACCGGTCCCTGTTCGAGTCCGTCCTCCACGAGTAGGTTGCCGGCCAGCAGCATGTCCACATATAAGCCGGTCGTCGAGGGCGACAGCCCCATTTCATTCGCCAGGCCACGACGGGAAGTCGCGCGTCCGCTCCGCACGTGCAAAATGACGTCGGCGATGAGTCGGGATTGCTCGACGGGGGGTTTTCTCATGGGCTCAACCGCAAAACACGGCGAGGCACGACATAACTCTTCAAAGCCTCTGCAGGCAATCAGGAATTGGATTTTTTACGCGGCCGAGTGGCGAAGAACAGGGCAACTCCGAGCAGGGCAACCACACAGGTGGCCCCGGTCAGAGCCGTCAGGACGAGATCGCGCAGGTTCTTGTCGGGGATGAATCCAAGCTTGTGGAAATTGGTGAAAATCCGCGCCTCAAACTGGCGATTGTCGTCCGTGTGACGCGTGACGCTGCCGGTGGCCGTGGAGACGTAAACGCGGGTGTGAAGGGCGTCATCAAGCTCGAAGCGATAAACCGGCAGGAGTCGGAAGATGTTCAGATACTCAGTGTCAAAGGCGGTCAGAAAGGCAACCTTGCGTACCTTCGCGCCACCGAGGAAGGCGGAGGCGATCTGGGCGGCGTAGGCCTCATCCTGGGCGGGATCGACCCGGCCGTCCTCGGCACTGACGTACTGCGCCGGGCCGCCGCCCTGCGGATAGATCTGATACCAGGGCCGGCCGCCGATGCCGCGGACGTTGACGGCACTGACCGCCTGCGCATCAGCAGGCAGCCTGGCCACGGCGTCTGCGACCCCGAGACGGATCGGCGCAACGTCGAGCGCCCCGCTCGGCAGGGCCGGCGGTGGCGGTGACTGGGTGCGGGTCATGACATTGTGGATGACGCCGCTGCCGGCGGCCATCAGGATGCTGAGGCTGAAGACGAGGCCGAGCCAGCGGTGGGCCTTGCGAAGGGTCTGTTTGTTCATGAGGGGCATAGGAAGCAGCCGCCGGCACAGGGCCGGCAGAGGCGGCGGGATCACCATTTCCATTCGATGCCGGCAAACAGCGCGCGGCCGTCACCCGGGAAAAAGACGGCACTCGCCGGCGTGGCTGTGGTCACGACCCCGGTCGTGGCCGCGTAGGTGGCATCGGTCAGGTTCTTCGCCTCGACGAAGAAAGACAGGCCCTTCCGGGTTCGGTAGCCGAGCTTGAAGCCCAGCAGAGCGTAGCCGTCGGCCTCCAGAGTGTTGGCCAGATCGACAAAGTAACTCTGCGGCGCCCACTCGACGTTCGGTCCGGCATAGAAGCCGCTGGGATGTTCATAGAGCAGTTCGGCGCGGTAGAAGTGACGCGGTATGCCGGGCAACTCGTTGTTCGCGAAGACGGGGTCGCCGTCGAAGTGGAAGTCGTTGAAGAGGTAAAACTGGCGCAGGAACAGACGGTCGCCGGCACGCCCCGCTTCCGTTCCCTGCCTGCCGGCGGCATCGGGACGCTCGGAGGTGAACAAGCCGCGCACCAAATCGAAGTCGAGCAGTGCCTCGACACCATGACGGATCGTGCGTCCGGCGTTGACGGTCTGGGTGGCGCTGACCCCCGGCACACCGAGGGCAAAAAGCTCGTTGTCCAGCCAAGTGTAGTACCAGGCGACGTCCCAGCGCACGCGACCGTGGCTGCCGCGCGTGCCGATTTCCAGACTGGTGCCCCGCTGCGCCTGGAGATCTATGAGTCCCGGCGTGCCGCCGAGTGCGGTAAGCTCGCCGAACGACGGCGGCTCGAAGCTGCGGCTGAGATTGGCAAAGAACTGCACCTCAGGCGCGGCGTCCCAGAGCAGTCCAAGCTTTGGACTGAAGCCCCAGTACTCCTGACGGTCGCTGTTGTCGGAGCCGAAGCGGCGCTGCTCGTCGAAGTCGCGGTCGGCGTAGCTGCCCTGAGCACCAAGAACGACGGCGAGCGTGTCGGTCAGGTGAAAGGTGTCCTGGACGTAAAGGTCAAGGTTGGTGGCCGTCAGCTGGTTCTCCGCCGTGCGACCGCCGCGCTGGCCGAGCACGTTGGCGAAGCGGTTGTCCTGAGTGAGCCCGTAAACATGGCCGAGGCCGACCGTGAACTGATTGCGGTGGCCGGCGAGGTCGGCAAGCGAATCGTAGCGCAGGTCCATGCCGAGATCGTTGCTGAGCTGGTCGATCACGCCCGGCCCGAGACGGAAGCCGGGGCCGAAGGAGATCAGCGGGTGGTCAAGATCCTTCCAAGACCAGAAGGTGCTCAGTGTCAGCCGATGGATGTCGTCGGACCACACCGTGCGATTGGCCAGCCGGAACAGCTCAAAATCGCGCTTTTGGTTGAACCGGACATTGCCGGGATTCGCCATGTCCGGACGCCGCTCCAGCTGGCGCAGGGTCAGGCTGCCCGGCAACTGTGAGTCGGTCCGCACATAGGTGACGTAGAAACGCGTCTCCACGCTCTCGCTCAAGCGCTGTCCGAAGTTGGCGAAGACGCGCTGGCTGTCCTGGCGGGCGTGGTCGCGGTAGCCGTTGGTCTCGTTGTAGCTGTAGCTGGCATAGACATCGGAATCGCCAAACACGCCGCCCGAACTGAGCTGCCCGCGATAACTGCCGAAGCTGCCGGCCTCAAAACGCGCCTGCAGCGAAGCGGCCTCATGGCCGGTCAGTGAAACGAAGTTGATGGCGCCGCCGAGGGTGGTCGAGCCAAACTGCAGGGCATTGGCGCCACGGAAGACCTCGATGTAGCGGGCGGACAGCGGCTCGACGGCCTGCATGTCAAAACCCCCATCGGCAAGGTTAAGCGGCGAACCATCCTGCATGAGTTTCAGGCCGCGGCCATGGAAGGTGCGCTGAATGCCGGAGCCACGGATGGACACCCGGCTCTCCTCCGCGCCAAAACGCGGCTGAATGAAGACGCCAGGCGCGAAATCGAGGGCATCCTTGAGGGTGGTGGATCGACCTCGCTTGTAATCCTCGGCATCCACGACGGCAACGCCTCCGGGGGTGCTGGCGAGGAGTTCCTGGCGGCGGGTTTCCAGGCTGGGAACGGTGCGCGAAGGATCGGGGGGGCGCGCGGTGACCAGGACTTCAGGCAGGGTGGAAGACGGGGCGGCAGTCTGCGCCGACAGAGAGGTGAAGGTCAGGAGGCCCGCGAAGGGCCAGAGG
>Ga0222714_10005915_pt1 | contig 11507 bp, 10 predicted proteins | sample C33_3DmetaG_FD_165048 | JGI IMG/M metagenome (GOLD analysis project Ga0222714, IMG submission 165048) | Estuarine water microbial communities from San Francisco Bay, California, United States - C33_3D | ecosystem: Environmental > Aquatic > Marine > Unclassified | place: USA: California... | reverse complement strand
TATTGTCGCAACGATCAAGATCCGCACATAGCCCCTAGCGTTCAACTGAACCAACTAATTACCCTTGTCGAAGGTGCATTTGAGCGTACTGCCACAGAATCGGCTATCCCCAACGCTCAGTATCAAGATTCACCATCAGACTTTTTAACAACCCTCAATGGGAGATGTTCCCATTGTTGGATTACAGGAACTATTCAAACAGACGAAGGGATGCTGGGGCAACAAGCAGTCGCAGTCATACCGTTCGAGATCGTAGCCACAGGCTAGGAGGAATATATGAATGATGAAATCAAGAAAATCGAAGTGGACGAAATCCAACCAAAGAAGCAAAGCAAAAAAGCAGAACTTCTTAATGATAAAATAGAAGTATGGTTCTCTAATACTTTTCATAACAAAGGAATTGAAACGCAACTCTACAATCACTTTCAAAAATCCAAAGAAGCCTTAAAAGCCTCTCTTTCGGAACTCATTAACTAACTTAGGAGGGCTTTATGGCTCAATATAATTTCGGAACAGGCGGTCTGTACTTGGTAGATTCAAGCAGCCCCGCACAAGCGACTCAGGTCGGTGTGCTTAAAGACGTATCGTTAGATATCAGCTTCGACACTAAAGAGCTGCGAGGCTCTTATACCTTCCCGGTCGATATCGCTCGTGCGGGTGGCAAAATCGAAGGATCTGCCTCATTCGCACAGATATCTGGACGCTTAATCAATGCGATCTTAGGCGGAACTCAGACAACTGCTGGAAGCACCATCGGTTCTAATAACGAAACCGGCACCGTCCCAGCCACTTCTGCTTACACGATCACCGTTGCCAACACAACCGGCTGGTCGGATTTAGGGGTTTATGACGTAACCGCATCTAAGTTTATGACTCGTGTTACTTCTAGCCCAAGCACCGGTCAATACTCAGCCGCTGCGGGTGTCTATACGTTCGCTGCAGCCGATGCTTCTCACTCTGTTCAGATTAGTTATTCATACACGAACACGACTGCTGGACAAAGCACCGTAACCCTGACCAATCAACTGATGGGATCAGGCACAACGTATCAGATTTCGCTTTGGAATACTTACAAGGGCAAGAATGTCGGAGTTAAATTGTATGCTGCCACACTCGGCAAATACAGTTTCTCAATGCCCAATGAGGATTTCAGCGAGGAATCGCTCGACTTCATGGGCTTCTCGGATGCCTCTGGCAACGTAATCTCTGTTTACACTACGGAATAATTAACCAACTACTTAGGAAAGGTTTGACAATATGGCTTTACTTTCAGGTGTGAAAGTATCAATGGGGGGTCGGGATTACACACTTCCCCCCCTCACTCTCGGCTCTCTTAAACGAATCGGTAATAAAATCAATGCGTTATCAAACATCGATTCAGTCCCCAACGAAGAACAGACGGAGGCTATAGCGTCAATCGTCCTAGCTTCAGTCAATCGCAACTATCCTGAAATCACTCAAGACGAATTGCTAGAGATGATCGATCTCGGCAACCTCAAGGAAATCTTTGAGGCAGTCTTGGGTGTCTCAGGCATTAAGAAAAGCGAATCATCGGGGGAAGCGGTAAGTCCTTAGAAGAAGCACTCGGTGAAATCTATGGACTTATCATTACTAGCACCGGCTGGACGTATTCTGAGATTGATGAAATCTCATACCCAGATTCTACTCAGCTCGTTGCTTATTGGGTCGAGAATCCACCCACTCATGTTCTACTTAAAAACTTCATGGGATACAAGAACAAGAAAAGCCAAGTCAAGGTTCAACCTACCGAAAACGAAATCGAAAACATTGTAAGGGCTTTCAATGGCAAAAAATAATGTACAAGCTGAATTAACCCTCCTTGATAAACTGACCGCACCGCTTAAGGCGGCTGCGGCTCAGGTCTCGGCATCGACCAAGCAAATGAACACCGCTTTCAATAGCGTGTCTAATGCTTTTAATCGAGTGAATCAAGTGATGTTAGCGATCACCGCAGTCCTTGCGGGTGGTGCTGCTTTCAAATCTGCGATTGACGAATCCATCAATTATCGCTTAGAGATCAATAGATTATCCAAAGCTTTAGGGACTACACTTCTAGAGGCAACTGCATTAAAAGAAGCCCTTGATGATCTTGGAATGTCCAGCGATGTCTTGGCTAACTCGGCGAGGGCTTTAGGAATTAAGGTTAATTCATCAGGCAAATCCTTACAGGATTTTGTCAATCACTTAACCGGATCAAAAGACACGATCAACAACTATGCTGATGCGATTATGTCGGTCATCACCAAAGCACAACAAATGGAGGATGGCACAAAACGAAATCAAATGCTGCAAGAAGCCTTTGGTAAATCCTATCTCCAAAGTCTTGGATTGTTGCGACTCACCAGAGACGAATTAGCAAAGGTTACTGAGCAAGTACGAGGCAACGAAGAAGTCACGAAGGAACAGGTCGAACAAGTCTATGCCTTCAAGAAAGCACAAGAGGCTGGAAGCGATACGATACGAGACTTCAAGTTAGCATTAGGCGATCAGTTAATGCCGGTGATCGCTGACTTCAGCGAGGGTCTTTCAGGCAATAAAGAAGATGCAAAAGAACTTGGTAAAATTATTGGCAAAATTGTGGTCATTTTATATGGCTCTTTGATCGTAACTATTCAAGGTGTTATCTCTGCGGTACAAATACTCACCGCAGCCTTTGATTTCCTAGCGGATACATTCCGTCTAATTGTCAGCTTGATAGAAGCGGTGTCTCTAGCGTTGGTCGGTAAGTTTGCAGAAGCATGGAACGTAGCTGCAACCGCCACTAAAAAATATGCTGATGAGACGGTAGCAAATTATTACAAAGCCGGTGGTGCAATAGATACATACATTAAAAAATATATTGAGACCGGCAAAAAGATGGGCAGTATGCTCTCTGGTAAAGCACCAAAGGTCTCAGCCCCTAAACAAGTAGATGAAGATGCTGGTGGTGCTATACCGGCAACCGATGAGGAATCTAAGAAAAACCTAGAGGAACGTACCCAACTGCTAGAAGCAGAATCTAATCGAATCAAAAGTATTTATGCGGGTCGAACAACTTGGATGAGGGACGAACTTAAAAAACAATTAGAATTAGAACTTCGTAATCTTGCTAATTTGAGAATGACCGATGAAGATAGGCTTAAATATAAAGCCAAAATAAATAAAGATCTATCCGCATTGAGACAAGAGGGTATTCAAGAACAATTAGCCCTAGATCAAGCAGCGGCTAAACAAGAATTAACAGTCGCCCAGCAGAACAATGCTTTCACATTGGCTCAAGCGAAAGGCAATTTTGATAAGCAACAGATCAGCCTAGAACAATTCCTTGCCAAAAAGAAAGAATTGCACGATGCCGACTTGGTAGCCGAGCAGACCTATCTCGATAAGATGCTTGAACTCGCCAAAGGAAACGCAGTCGCCTTGCAAAATCTTGAAAACGAAAAGGCAACTCAGGCTCTACAAGCACGACTCACCAAAGAGGCTTTGGAACAAGAAGCCATGCAGAAAGAGAAAGGTCGTCTTGAGGAACTGCAATCTATGCTCGTCTCGTCCTTCCAGCAATCCTTAGACGGAATCCTCTCTGGCACGATGTCCTTTAGTGAGGCGATGGCTAACATTTGGAAAGGCATCGGTAATATCTTTGATAAGATCATCTGGCAGATGGTAGAAGATTGGATTAAGGCAGAAGCACTTAAGATCGTAACCGGATTAAAGACCGCAGCACTTACAACCGCTGCAAATATAAAGGCTTCTGCGGTATCAATGACTAGTAAAACTACTGAGACCACCCACTCAATTACAAATGATGCCGCCAAAGGTACTGCGTCTGCCATCGCTGCGTGGGCTTCCAAGAATCCGATTGCTGCTATTGCGATTGGGGCAATCATCGGTGCTGCGATCTACGCTCTGTTAGGTAATGTCAAATCAGCCAAAGGCGGATATGCCAATGTTGAAATGGATGGGCAGATGGCTCAACTCCATAAGGGCGAAATGGTGCTTCCGCAGCCCCTCGCTGAAGGCATACGCAACATAGTCGCAACCGGTCAGGCTTCAGCCGCTAGTGGATCAGTCACCTATAACATTCAGGCGATGGACGCTTCTAGTTTTGATTCATACCTCAAAGCCAATGCCTCATCTGTTTTCTCAGCCCACAAACTTGCACTTAGAAATGGGAGTCAATTCGCATGAGCAGTCTAGTATTCCCCTCTCTATCGGGTCTTGATATTGATATCCAGAGATCACCGATCTATTCAACCGAAGTCCAGCAATCATCTAATGGCTTAGAACTTAGAGCTGCATTTTGGTCTTATCCACGTTACAAGATAAGCCTTTCGTTTAACTTCCTGAGATCTGCGTCTTATTGGAAATCCAGCCAAAACGAATGGGAAACCCTAGTCGGCTTCCTTGCTCGTATGGCAGCCAATTACGACACCTTCTATTTCGAGATGCCTGATGATTATTTTGTTGGTACTTTAGCCTCTCCGACCTCAACGACCTCTATGCCAATCGGGGTGGGAAACGGAACAACAACTGCCTTTCAGCTGCAACGAACCTTAGTGCCTTCTGCCTCTCTACCCGCTGCGGCTTCACGTAGTTACTTCCCCACAATCGGCGATGGATATGAACCTGTATTTGTGACTAACTCAACCCCAGCCATCTTCGTAGATTCAACCCTCAAGACTGCCGGAACGCATTACAACATATCGAATGGACTCGTTACTTTCACCTCTGGCAATATCCCCACCGCTAGTCAAATCATTTCTTGGACAGGCTCGTATTACTACAACGTCCGCCTAGAGAAAGAATCCTATGACTTCAAGCGAATGCTCAATGGAATATGGGAAGCAAATACAATCAATCTAATAACGGTGAAATCGTAAAATGAAAACGACCAACGCCACGCTGAATAATTATCTTCTGAATAATTCGGTTTACACTATGTGCGACCTTGTAACGATTACTCCTGTTGCTGGGTCAATCATTCGTTTAACCGATGCGGACGTGGATATTACGCTTGGTGGATATACCTACTCGCATAATACGTATCAATTCAAGCGATCTAATACCAAGATCCATATTGGTTTGCAAGTCGATGAAATGGACTTTACCATATTCGATATTGGGTCTAATTTAATCAATAATCACACGCTCTATCAGTCATGCGTGAATGGGTATTTTGACAATGCTCAGATCAAAGTAGAACGCTTACTAAATTGTTATGGTGCTTATACCGCTGACTATAAAGTATGGATGTTCGAGGGTAATGTCTCAGCCGCTAATCCGTCACGATACGAAATCAAACTCAAAGTGAAATCAGAGCTTGAAAAGTTAAACCTACCTCAGCCGAGAAACTTGTATCAGCCAACGTGCGTCAATACCTTATTCGATAACAACTGCGGACTGAACAAAGCCACCTATCTAAAGACCGGAACGATGGGAACGGTTACCTCCAGCACCGTCTTTGACGCTACCCTATCGGCTACACCGACTGCCAATTACTACGATCTTGGTTACATCACTTGCACTTCGGGTGCAAACAATGGTGTCAAGCGATCTATCAAAACGCAAACCGGCACGTCCACCGTTACCCTGACGCTTTATTATCCACTTCCTTATCTGCCTACCTCTGGGGACACTTTTGATATTTTTCCCGGATGTGATAAGACCTATGCCGGTGGCTGCACCAAGTATTCCAACACCGCCAAGTTTAGGGGATTCGATTTTATCCCCAGAAACGAGGACGCCCAATGACCGAACAAGAGCAAAGAGATCTCGTAGTCAAAGAAGCCCTCTCGTGGATCGGTACTCCCTATCATCACCAAGCGATGATCAAAGGGGTCGGGGTAGATTGTGCCTTAATCTTACTCAGCGTCTATCAGACCGCTGGAGTCTTACCAGAAAAGATTGAGATTCCAGAGTATAACAAACAATGGAATCTGCATCGTGGATCTGAGAAATACATCAATACAATTCTAAAATATACAACACCCACCGAAACTCCTAAGCCCGGTGATGTGGCTTTATTCAAGTTTGGTCGCCTTGTCTCCCACTCAGCGATCTTAATTGATTACCCTAACGTCATTCATGCGATGGGTGGGGTCGGAGTGATGTTGGACGATATGACCGATGGTGCTTTACGAAACCGATTGCATGGCTTCTATACTTTCTGGGGTGCATAATGTCAGGTCTATTCTCTCCGCCATCAACTCCTAATGCTAATCAAGTCACCGCTGCGGCTGGGCTTCAGATACAAACCTCAGCGTACGGTTTACCTGTACCCATTTTATTCGGCAAGAACCAGACTTCACCTAATCTGATTCAGCTGGTCGGCTTCAAGGCTATCCAAGTCGTATCGCCACCGCAAAGCGGATCTTCCTTTGGAAATGGTGGGCCGCCTACCATCTCTTATACCTATACCGTTACACCGCTTCTTGGAATCTGTGAAGGCACGATTACATCCTTTGATTCCATTCGCAAAGATAAAGATGATCCGATTGATTTAGCGGTCAAACCCGGAAATTGGCAACTAAACTTCAAGGGTGGTCAAACATCTGCTTGGTCGTATATGACTACATCCTTTCCGGCTCAAGCGAGAACGTATCCCAAGATTGCCTATATGTCTAATGCGAACTACAATCTCGGTTCAAATACAGGATTGCCGAACTTCTCAATCGTAGTGACCGGTCTAAATCCTTATTCCACAGGTAATTCATACTATGACGCTCATCCGGTCACGATTGTAAAAGAACTATTGACGAGCAGTCAGTTTGGAATTGGGTTTACACGATTAGATCCGAGCGTGGATACCGCTGGATCAACGACCTTCTGGAATTACTGCGTAGCGATGAAATCAGCATCCAATAATCAACGTATGCTATTTAGCCCCTTATTAAAAGAGCAACGCCCCACCGCTGAGATTATCAACGAAATCATTATGGCTGCGAATGGTGCGTTTGTTTGGTCAGAAGGCTACCTGAAGATCAAACCTTATGGTGACACGAACATAAGTGCAACATCTCCCTTTGCTGGTATCAGTTTTACCGCCAATACCACACCGATTTATTCGCTGACCGATAACGACTTTATGTCTAAAAAGAATGAAGATCCGATCAAAGTCATACGCAAACCTCGAAACGATACCTACAATCAGATCTCCATTGAATATGTGGATTCTACTAAGCAATATAATCCCTCAATCGTTGAAGTGAAAGACGATGCCGATATTGAGCAATTCGGGCTTAGGAAGAAAGACACCGTTAAGATGCACTTCATCACCAATAAAGACACCGCACAGATGGTGGCTCAACTGATCTTGCAGAAGAATCTGTCCATTGTGAACAAGTATCAATTCGTCTTAGGGTGGAGATATTGTTTATTAGAGCCGATGGACTTGGTAAACATCACCGATTCTAATTTAGGCTTTAATCAAAAGACCGTTCGCATTACCTCGATCAGCGAGAACGATCAAGGACTACTCACCATTGAGGCTGAGGATTTCCCATTAGGGGCTTCCTCACCAGCTCTTTACACCACCGGATCAGGCTCAGGCACAGGCACCAATTACGCAGCCGATCCCGGCAACGTGGCAACCCCATTCTTCTACAATCCGCCCTATTTCCTTACCCCCAGCGGTCAAGAATTGTGGATTGCGGTCAGCTCTACTAATCAGTATTGGGGCGGGGCAATCGTCTATGTAGCAACTGAATCCGATGGTGAATACCTGATGATCGGCAACATTACCAACAAAGCACGATATGGCACGACCACGAATGTATTACCAACGTCATCAACCATATCGGATACGACCAATATCATCAATCTAAACATGGCAACCTCGCAAGGCGAATTAAGCTCGGCTTCATCAGTCGATGATCTTAATGCCTACGGTACATTATCGGTCATTCAGACTTCTGTTGATTCGGGTGTTGAATTGATCGCCTATCAATACGCAGAATTGACCGGAACGAATACCTATAAACTAGCCAATACTTCAAACGTGGTCAATAACCTTCGTGGAGTATATGGCACGACCATTCAATCTCACGCATCAGGATCGCAATTCATTCGATTAGACGATGCGATATTCAAGTGGCTTGTCCCTTCAGAATTGATCGGTCAAACGGTATATCTGAAGTTTTGCTCGACCAATGTTTTCGGTACGGTTACACAATCATTAGATGACGTTAGTCCCTATACCGTAGCCATCCCAACGCAAAACTTACCTCAACCTTATAACGTAACGATATCAACGGTGTAATATGGCTCAGTATTTAGAAGATGATTCGGGAGTAGGCATATCCGTTCCAAGTGGTGTCGGAACAGGAACGGTCTTGCTATCCTCCACCAAAATCAGAGTGGCGTGGGAGTTTCCCGCCAATGCACCAGACCCCGATCATTTTGATGTAATCGTATTTGAGGGAAGCGATCCTGATAACGAAGATACCTATTTATTCCCACCGATTTCAGTCGAAGGCGATGCGAGAGTATGGATCAAAGCGACTTCTTACAAAGGTAACATTTCAACTCTTAATGCTGCGGTTCGTGCGGTTTACTACAAAGGCTAAATCATGACTAAAACCATTTGGGTATCAACTTCTGCTGCTACAACATACGTCCCTAGAGAAAAGCCTATTCAAGAATCCGTTGCCCCCTTTAGCGGAACGATCTCTGGTGCTGCACCCGCAACGACCAATTTAGGAACTAATAGCGGTCAGAGAATACTAGCTGCGGACGGTACTTGGATTCCTCAACCCGCCTTCACCTCTGGCGGTGCAGATCAATTAGAAACCCTTAGACCCTCTGTAATCTCTCCCTCATATTCTGCCAACCCCCCTACGGTTACTGATTCGGCTAAGGCTTATGACGTGGATACCAACCACGCTACGACCTTTGGACAATGGTATGCAGCACAAGAAGCAAGAACCAACAACCGAGTCGATATCTTCAGTCTCACGACTTGGGCTTCTAAAACGCAAACATGGACTGCGGCAACGATCAATGTCTCTCGATCTTATGCGATTTTACAAGACGGAGAATCTTCTGCAACAAGCGGATCATCGTCTAAGACCTCTAGCGTTAAATACGAGTTTTCAACCAACAATGGATCTTCGTGGACAACACTCGGAACAGACACCGCAGCAAGTATTCCTACTGCACCTCAAACCCTCTCAATGGCACTTGGATCGCTCACACCTACGATGGGCAATATCCTCGTCAAAGTAACGATCACAAGAGGCGGTGGTGGAACGATCTATGAAGATGGAGTTTCCTTGCCGGGTCTAACCGGAGAAGTGGATCTCAAACTCTTTGACGTATGGATTGACGGAACGTATGCCGGTGGTGCGGGGAATATCACTTGTAATAACCTAACCGTCACAGGCGATGCCACCTTCCAGAATAAAATCTACGACTCCACCGCTTCGGCTGGAACAACCGGACAAGTCCTAAAAGTCGCTGCTAACGGAAAAGTTACTTGGGCAACCGATTCAGCTGGTACAGGCACAGTCACATCCATTACGACCACAGGGGCTAACGGAGTCACAATATCTGGCGGCTCAACTCAGACAATCACAACTAGCGGAACATTCGCTCTTGCTCTGGGCAACATCACTCCTACATCAATCAGCACAGGCACAGGCTCATTCTCTGGCGACGTTGAGTTTGCAGCTTCAATCAAAAGCCCTAATGGGTCTAACTCACCCATCGTCATTGTCCCAGACGGAACAGGCGATTTGCACGTCAATGCAGATTCCTTGAGGCTAGGCGATAACAACGCTGACGCTACCATCGCAACCAATGGCACAGGCGACCTAATCCTGACCACGCATGAAGGCTCGGCTACTCAGGGCATTATCCGTCTATACGATGGTGCAAACGGAAACATCACCTTAACCCCCAACGGAACAGGACAAGTCCAAGTCGGCTCTGATCAAGTGGTAACCCTCACCGCATCTCAAACGCTGACGAATAAAACACTATCTACTAGCTCAACTTGGAATGGGAATGTGATCGGCTCTGCTTATGGCGGTGCTGGAACGGTCAATGGAATCTTAAAAGCCAATGGTTCAGGAACGGTATCAGCGGCAAGTGCGGGGACGGATTATGTGACCTCAGTTAGCGTTACCTCGCCTGTGAGCAATACAGGAACGACTGCTAATCCCACGATTGCTCTTGCTTCAGGCTACGGTGATACACAAAATCCCTATGGCTCAAAGACCGCTAATTACTTCCTTGCTGCACCTAATGGTACTGCTGGAGTGCCTACATTCAGGGCTATTGTTGCTGCGGATATTCCAACGCTGAATCAAAGTACAACAGGAACCGCTGCCAACATTACTGCCACTAGCAATACGACTTTAACCACGCTATCCAATCTTGTCAGTATCGGAACAATCACCACAGGCACTTGGAACGCATCGGCCATTGGTGTCGCTTATGGCGGTACAGGACTCACTACCTTAACCGCTGGATATATTCCCTACGGAAGTGGAACATCTGCCTTTGGGTCTAGTGCGAATCTATTTTGGGATTCTACTAATTCACGATTGGGTGTCGGGACTGCAAGTCCGGGTTCAAAATTACATATTGCAAATCCCGCCAACACAACCACCTATCTGCAAATAGCACAAACTAGCGTCGAATCTTGGCAAATAGGAATGTCAGCCAATTCTACTGCCCTTGCTTTCTTGAATAGCGGTTCAGAAAAAATGAGATTGACTGACTCTGGTAATTTAGGTCTGGGAACAAGTAGTCCGAGTTTCACTTTGGATATTTCTGCGGCAGCCCCTAGAATACGTCAAGTTTCAACAACAGGGACAAATAGTAGTTTATTGCAATTACAAAACACAGGCGGTACTGCTTATATTGGTCTTGATAATAGTGCGGGTGGTCTTAGTACCGCATATTCTTTGAACTTGTACCACGCAGGTGCATATCCTATTGTCTTTAGCACTAACAATGCAGAGCGTATGCGTATCACATCGGGTGGGGACGTAGGTATAGGAACAAGTAGTCCTACTTATAGACTTCAAGTCTCCGCTTCAGATACTTCCAATGTAGTCGGTGGTTCGGCAGCCGCTATAAACATCACCAATTCAAATGCCGCTGCTTTCAATAGAACCGTTGATTTGAACTTCAGCGTGGGCGGTGGGGCAACAAGCGAAAGAATTGCAGGTCTATCGGCTATTTATACAACTTATGGAACTTCCGTTGGTGGTGCTTTAGCATTTTGCACAAATAATGGAAGTGCATCGTTTGCAGAGCGTATGCGTATCACAAGCGGTGGGGAAGTCCTAATCGGAAACACCAATGGAACAGAGAAACTCACCGTTACAGGAAACATCAGAGCATCAGGTGTCTATGTCGGTAATGGCTCAACAGGCGATTGGAATAAAGGATTCGGTGGAATAAAACTAACCACAACAACTTCAACTCCGACAGGCGGTCAGTCTGGCGATTTCGTATTTATCTACTAACTATGATTGCTCATTGGTATAAAGACGGAAACG
>Ga0222714_10005914_pt1 | contig 11510 bp, 7 predicted proteins | sample C33_3DmetaG_FD_165048 | JGI IMG/M metagenome (GOLD analysis project Ga0222714, IMG submission 165048) | Estuarine water microbial communities from San Francisco Bay, California, United States - C33_3D | ecosystem: Environmental > Aquatic > Marine > Unclassified | place: USA: California... | reverse complement strand
TGATATTTTTGTTCTTCTTGAATTAAATTCTAATTTTAAATTTTGTAATTTTTCCTGAGTTCTTCCTAATAAAATTAAATTATCACACTGATCTAAGTATTTTTTACCAAGTTCGTAACCTATACCAAAAGTAGCTCCTATAATTACAACATTCATAAATTTTACTTGATTAGCAACTATTAAAAATTATCATTAGTGATATAAGATAATACTGATATGGCATCAAGAATTGAATCTGACAGTTTTGGTAAAATCAAAGTCCCAGCTGATAAATATTGGGGTGCCCAAACAGAGCGTTCTTTAAAATACTTTAAAATTGGAAAAATATTAGTTCCACTAGAGATAATAAGAGCAATAGCAATTATCAAAAAAGCGGCTGCTATTGTTAATTTTAAATCGAAATCATTAGATAAAAAAATTTCTCAAGCTATTGTCAGAGCATCCGATGAAGTAATTAAAGGAAAATTTAATAACCATTTTCCTCTTAAAGTTTGGCAAACTGGTTCTGGAACTCAAACTAATATGAACGTTAATGAGGTTATTTCTAATCGAGCAATAGAGATTTTGGGTGGAAAAATTGGATCAAAAAAACCTGTTCATCCAAATGATCATGTAAATAAATCTCAATCTACTAATGATACTTATCCAAGTGCCATTCATATAGCAGTTGCTATTGATGTAAAAAAAAGACTTCTTCCTTCACTTAAATTACTTGAAAAGGAATTAGCTTTAAAAGTAACTAAATTTAAAAATATTGTTAAAATTGGCAGAACGCATCTTCAAGATGCTACACCCCTAACTCTAGGACAACAGTTTTCTGGCTATCACATGCAAATTAAAAACTGTATTAAGCGTATAGAGATTGCTTTAAAAGAAATTTATTTTATTGCTCAAGGAGGAACTGCTGTTGGAACAGGTATTAACACCAAAAAGGGTTTTGATAAAAAAATTGCATTAGAGATTAAAAAGATTACTAAACTACCATTTAGAACTGCCCCAAATAAATTTGAAGCACTTGCAAGTCACGAGCCAATAGTTAATTTATCAGGTGCATTCAATACTCTTGCTGTGGCTTTGATGAAAATCTCAAATGACATACGATTTCTTGGTTCTGGTCCGAGAGCTGGTTATGCTGAACTTATTCTTCCAGAAAATGAACCTGGATCATCAATAATGCCTGGCAAAGTAAATCCAACACAATGTGAAGCTGTTACAATGGTTTGTACAAGAGTCATTGGTAACCACACAACAATCACTATTGCTGCATCAAATGGACATTTTGAATTAAATGTATTCAAACCAGTAATCGGCCACAGCATGATTCAATCAATAGAGTTATTATCTGACTCTATTGAGTGCTTTGTTAAATACTGTCTAAAAGGTCTTAAAGCAGATACAAAAAGAATTTCTCAATTATTAAATAGTTCATTAATGTTAGTAACTGCTCTTGCACCAAAAATTGGCTACGACAATGCTTCAATGATTGCAAAAAAAGCTCATAAGAATGGAACATCTTTAAAAGAGGAAGCTCTAAAAAGCGGGTTAGTTGATGAAAAAGAATACGATCGATTAATTAATCCAAGAAAAATGACTCACCCAAATTAGAACAAGAAACTATAGATTCTTGGATCTAAAACTTTCAAAATATCTTTATTTAGGCGAAGATTAAGTTCCTCTTGAACAATATTAAGATTATTTTTATTAAATTTTTTATTACTATTTCCAATAATTTGATGCACCACCACTCTTCCCTTTTTCATATTTAAATCTCCTTTCATTTTTCCTGAAAAACTAGCATTTGGCAAAAGTGCTATCTTTTCCCTTGCACCATTAGTATTTTTATAAAAATTTTTAATATTTACGAGATCAATTTGTGAATTGAAAAAAAATATTGTTTCCCTGTTCTGAGTAATGAAACGACCATTTATTTTTAATAAATCATTAAATTTTGAAATTAGGTTTAATTCTTTAATATTAACGTCTCCCCCTTCAACAATAATAATAGCATTAGCATCAGAAAAGAGGTTATGATTAGTGACTATATTTTTAAAATTTAATTTAAAAATACCATAAAAATCTTCATGAATATTAAATAATTTATTATGAATTAAATAATCTTTAAGATTGCTATTGGATAATTTCTTAAAATTCGTATCTATAAAATTAAATTCACTAAAAAATGCAAGTCTTGGTTTAAAATCAATTTTTGCAGACCCCTCTCCTTTATATAAAAAAGAGTTAACTAAAATATCTTTTAAATCAACATGTTCATCTTTTAAATCAAAATTAAACTGCAAAGTTAAATTATTTAATCCAATTGTACTTAAAGTATTAGCAAATCTAATTTTTGCATTTCCTAAGAATTCATTTTTTAAAAAATTAATATCAGTTAAATCTGCATCAAAATAAAATTTAAGATCATTAGACTTTATAGATAAACGTCCAATACTTTTATCTTTATTTCTGGAGCCTTGAAATGTACTCTCAAACGGCAAATTAAATAGATTTCCAGTTAAATCAAATCTTGTCAAATTTCCTTTATCAAAAGTAATATCGCTATTAATATCGCTAATCTCTATGGAACTTTTATTAGAAGAATATTTTAAATCTAAGTTGTTAATTTTAATTGCTTTAAGATTTTTAATAGAATCTGCATTTTTAAAAAAATTATCGAAATAATTATTTTCTAATTCGATAATTCCATCAACAACTTCAACATCAGTAATATTGAAATTTCGAAGAACTAAATTAAAAATATTAATACGAAGATTAATTTTATAAATATTACCAATATAAATATCTTCTTTTTTATTAGTCTCAAAAATATCCACTGAAAAGAGTTCAATATGAGGTCTTAAAAATGGCTTATAAGAAATCTTTTCATTAATCTTAGTCTTAATAAAAAATTTTTCTTGAATCTGATTTTCTATCTCAGATTTATATTGATCAAGATTAATAAAAAATGGGAGACAAAAAATAATTAAAAATAAAACAGCGAACGCCACCATCGTTCTGCTATAGATTTTATGATGATAAAAAGACTTTAAAGTATTTAATAACTTTAAAGTCTTTAATTGCCTAAGAATCATTTAATTTTTGTTATATTATGTTAACAACTTGATCTATTTGATTTATGAATTCCACTATCCAAAATTACTTATTAAACCTTAATAATCAACAAAAAGAAGCTGTCATTCATACTGACGGTCCATTATTAATTTTGGCTGGCGCAGGCTCCGGAAAAACCAAAGTTCTAACGACGCGTGTCGTTCATCTCATTGAAACTAAAAAATGTTGGGCTAATCAAATTCTATGTGTAACTTTTACTAATAAAGCTGCGAATGAAATGAGAGAGAGAATACTGAAGCTTCTTAGCGCTCAATCCTCCTCTCTGCCTTGGCTTGGAACTTTTCACTCTATTAGCAATAAAATTTTAAGACGTCATGCAGAGGCCGTTGGTCTGAAATCTAATTTTACAATTTTAGATACTCTAGATCAGTTGAGGCTAATAAAGAATATAATTGAGTCAGAAAACATTGATATTAAAAAAATTCCACCAAAATTAGTTGCTGCATTTATTGATGATTGGAAAAATAAAGGTCTTATTCCAAGTGAAGTTAAAATTAATAATGAAAACTACATTAAAGATATAGCATTAAAAATATATAGAATTTATCAGCAAAGATTAAAGGTCATGAATTGTGTAGATTTTGGAGATCTAATCTTGCATTGCGTCACAATTTTTAAAACAATGCCGGAAATTCTAGAATTATACCATAATAATTTTAAATATATTCTTGTAGATGAGTATCAAGACACAAACTTTATTCAAAATATTTGGTTAAATTTATTATCTAAAAAAAATAATAATTTATGCTGCGTTGGAGATGATGATCAATCTATCTATAGTTGGCGCGGTGCTGAAGTTAAAAATATTTTAAATTTTGACAAACTAAATGCTAATACAAAAGTTATTAAACTAGAACAAAACTATAGATCAACACAAAATATTTTAGATACAGCGTCTTCTTTAATCTCTAATAATGAAGACAGGCTTGGTAAGAAACTATGGTCTGAGAATTCTAAAGGAGATCTGATCGAAGTTAACTGTTACAATAATGGATATGATGAAGCAGTAGCAATTGCGGATGAAATTGAAAAAAATTTATCAAATCACAACTCACTTAATCAAATATCAATATTAGTTAGAGCTGCTTTTCAAACAAGAGAGTTTGAAGACCGATTTATAAAAATTAATTTACCTTATAGAGTTATTGGAGGATTAAAATTTTATGATCGCGCTGAAATTAAAGATGCTATTTGCTATATTAGAATTATTTATCAAGAAAATGATGATCTAGCCTTTGAGAGAATTATTAATACTCCAAAACGTTCTATTGGGGATGCTACTCTTAAAGAAATTCATAAAATTTCTAAACAAAAAAATATTAATTTAGAACAAGCATCACTTGTGTACTGTGAACAAGAAAATCCAAATGGAAAAACAATTTTAAGTCTAAAAAAAATTATTACTGATATTCAACTATGGAGAAAATTATCAAAAGAAATATCACATTATGAACTAACAGAAAGAGTTCTGGATGAATCTGGCTACACTCAAATGCTTATGAATGAAAAGACACCAGAAGCCGATAGTAAATTAGAAAACTTAAAAGAATTAGTATTATCAATGAAAAACTATAGCAATCTTCAAGATTTTCTCGAAAATATTTCCCTGCAAACTTCTATAGATGAAGATTGGAATGGTGAAAAAATAAATTTAATGACTATGCATGCCGCTAAAGGACTTGAGTTTGATGTGGTTTTTTTACCTGGTTGGGAAGAAGGATTGTTTCCTCATCAAAAATCAATTGATGAAAAAGGACATCAAGCGATTGAGGAAGAGAGAAGACTTGCTTACGTTGCAATTACTAGAGCCAAAAAGAAATTATTTATATCTTTTGTAAATAATAGAAGAATTTATGGAGGCAAAAGAGACAGGGACATAGACTGGATGCCAACACTTCCTTCCCGTTTTATTGAAGAACTTCCAAAAGATAATATTAATATGAAAAATAATTTTTCAGAGTACCAGAAAAATGACTTTGATTTTAACCAGGAAATTGACTATGACAAACCCTCAAGAAGTCCTGGTTGGGAAAGATTAAAACAAGCAAAAAAGAATAAGACTAATTTTAATAAAATTAGCTACAACAATAATAATACAATTTTTAAAGTTGGCGAAAGTGTAATCCATGAGGATTTTGGAAATGGAAAAATAATTCACATTGAAGATAACAAAGTTATTATTAATTTTAAAAAATATGGCGAAAAAAAAATAATTGATAAATTTATAAAAAAAATTAATGAACAAAATTAATCAATTAAAAAATATTTTGCACAAAAAAAACTGCGATGCTTATTTAATACCAAAAAATGATGAATATTTTGGAGAGTATGTCTCTGAAAATAAAGATAGATTAAAATTTATAACTGGATTTACTGGCTCAACGGCACTTGCATTAATATTTAAAAATAAATCTTATTTATTTGTAGATGGTCGTTATACCTTACAAGCAAAAACTGAAGTAAATAAAGATTTTAAGATTTGTGAAGTTCCTAAGATAAAACCGGAACAAATTCTTAAGAGAATAAATAAAAAAATTACTATAGGGTTTGATCCAAAACTTTTTACTTCAAATTTTTTAAAAAATATAGTCGCTAATAATTTAATTAATCTAAAAGCTGTAAATAATAATTTAATTGATAAAATATGGAAAAATAAATCTAAAATTAAAAATAATAAATTTTATCTTTTAGAAAAAAAATATCATGGCGAAAATTATTTATACAAAATCAATAAAGTAAGAAAAATTCTTAAATCAAAAAATATTCATTATTTAATTTGCACTGCAGTAGAAAATATTGCTTGGTTATTGAATATTAGAGGATCTGATTCCATGTCTAGTCCACTTGCGTATGGTAAAATTATATTTAATAAAAATGGAAAAATATTATTTTTTACAAACACAAGTAAACTCACGCCTCAGATTAAAAAATTTTTCAAAAAAAATGTAATTTTTATTAAAGAAGAACTTTTTGTTAATCACTTAAGAAAAATTAAAGGATCAAGAATTTTAATAGATAAAAAAACATGCTGTTTTTATTATGAAAAGAATATTCACCCTTCGAATAAAATTATCAATCTTGATGATCCTATTTACCTTTTAAAAGCTATTAAAAACAAAACCGAAATTAATAATACAAAAATTGCGCATTTATTTGATGGGATTGCTTTAACTAAATTTATTTTTTGGTTAAAAAATAACTATAAAAGAAAAAAAATAACTGAAATATCTGCCCAGAATAAGTTAGAAAATTTCAAAAAAAAACAAAAAAAATATTTATATCCAAGCTTTAATACAATTTCAGCATTTGGCGCAAATGGAGCCATTGTTCATTACAGAGCAAATAATAAAAGCAACAAGCAAATCAAAGGTGATAATTTATATCTTTTAGATTCTGGTAGTCAGTATTTTTACGGAACAACTGACATAACTCGAACAATAGCTATTGGTAAAATATCTAATTTTCAAAAAAAAATTTACTCAAGTGTTCTTAAAGCGCATATTGCAGTTGTTTTATATAAATTAAAAAAAACTACACTTGGAAAGCACATAGATAAAGTTGCAAGAACGACTTTATTAAAATCTGGCTATAACTATTCGCATGGAACAGGTCATGGAGTTGGTTATTTCTTAAATGTACATGAAGGGCCTCAAGGGTTATCTCCTTTTAATAATCATAAGATTTTGCCGGGTATGATCTTATCAAATGAACCGGGATTTTATAAAAAAAACGATTTTGGAATAAGAATTGAAAATTTAATTTATTGTAAAAAAATCAATAATAATTATTTAAAATTTATAGATCTAACAATGGTCCCAATTGATAAAGAATGCATTAATAAGAAACTTTTAAATAAAAATGAAATAAATTGGATTAATAACTATCATCAAAGGATTTTTTACATTTTAAAACCCTTTATGAATAAATTTGAACTTAGAATTCTAACTAAAGCCTGTTCAGTTATTGTCTGATAACTTTAACCACTCTTTTTCTTCTATAATCTTTACACCTAATTCTCTGGCTTTATCCACTTTATTCTTTGTTGGTTTAGATAAACCAATAACTAAATAATCCAATTTTTTAGTAACTGAGCTTAATATTTTTGCTCCTAAGGTTTCTGCTAAAGACTTCGCTTCAGATCTACTCATAGTAGAAAATCCTCCTGTAAACATAATATTTTTTCCTGAAAAAAAACTATCTATTTTCTTTTCTATATAATCTTGAATATTTAAAATCTTACTTAAATGCTCAACAACTTTATTATTTTTTTTATCTTTAAAAAAATGAACTAGAGATTCAACTTGAGTTTCTCCAATTCCATCAATTTCATCTAAATTATTAATTTCATTCATTAAAAGATCTGAATTACAAAGTTTCATAAAATTTTTTATTGAAATAAAATAACGAGATAAGTTTTTAGCATTTTCTTGACCAATATGACGTATGCCAAGACTGTATATAAATTTGGCAAGACTTATGTTTTTACATTTATCAATTGCCGTCTTTAAATTACTAACTGATAGCTCTCCCCAACCATCTAATTTTTCTATTTTTTTATAATCAAGATTAAAAATATCTTGCGGTAAACGAATAAAATTTAAAGACCAAAAATCCTCTACAATTTTTTTTCCAAAACCATCAATATTGAGCGCTTCTTTTGAAACAAAATGCTTAATTTTTTCTCTTGCCATAAATTCACAATTAAATCCTGTGTCTGTACATCTTTTAACGGCATCCAATTTTTTTGAAATTTCGTTGTAATCCTTAATTGCAGGTCGCCCACAAAGACATTTGTCTGGAAATGTATATTTTTTACTATTTTTATCTCTTTTAGATTTAATAACCTCAACAACTTGGGGGATGACATCGCCTGCTCTTTGAATGATAACAGTATCGTTTAGCCTAATATCTTTTCTAATAATTTCATCTTCGTTATGTAACGTTGCATTTGAAACCATAACGCCACCCACATTAACTGGATCCAATTTTGCAACTGGCGTTAACGCTCCAGTTCTTCCAACTTGGATTTCAATTTTACGAATAACAGTTGTAGCTTTTTCAGATGAGAATTTATGAGCAATGGCCCATCTTGGCGATGAGGATAAACTCCCAAGTCTTTTTTGTAAGGTTAAATCGTTAACTTTATAAACAATACCATCAATATCATAATCTAATGAAGACCTTATTTCTTCAATATGAAGATAGCCCTTAATTAATTCATCTACTGAACTAAAAGTTCTTGTAAGTGGATTTACCTTAAAACCAATTTTCTTACAAAAATTTAAAAAATTTACATGTGTTTTAAATCTTTTTTCATCAATATCACCGATACTATGGGCAAAAAACTTTAATGGTATTAAAGCTGTTTTTTTGGAATCTTTTTGTCTTAAAGATCCACCTGCTGCATTTCTTGGATTTGCAAAATCATTTTTTATTTTTTCAAAATCTTTTTTTCCAATATAAACTTCGCCTCTAATCTCAAATTCTTTATCTATGTTTTCACCATGAAGAACTTTCGGAATATCCTTAATGGTTAATAAATTTTCTGTTATATCTTCACCATATTCACCATCTCCTCTTGAAAGTCCTCTAATAATCTTATTATTTTTATAAATTAAAGACGCAGAAATACCATCGATCTTGGGTTCTGCTGTTAATTCTACAGGAGCATCTTTTTCAAGATTTAGGTAATTTCTAATCTTTTTTAAAAAATCCCCTACATCATCTTTTGTAAAAGCATTATCTAGGGATAACATTGGTACAAGATGTTTAACTTTAGAAAATTTTTCTGAAGGTGCATAACCTACTTTTTTAGTTGGAGAATCTTTAACTGCAATATCAGGATTTTTTTTTTCAAATTCTAAAATATCTTTTTTAATTTTGTCATATTCAGCATCTGAAACTAATGGTTTGTCATTATGATAATAGGCTTTATTAAGTTTTTGAATTAAAGTGATTTTCTCTTTGTACTCCTTTAAAGATAAAGACTTCATTAAAAATTAATTAAGTATTTTTTTAAAACTATCTAAAAGAGATTTATCTTTTTTAGGTAAGGCTGTTTGATTTGTTGAAACCAATAAATAACTTTTTTTATACCACTCGCTAGAATTAAAATTATAACCTAAAATTGCTGCAGCTTTACTAGCATCTTCTTCCAGTCCTAATTTATGATAAATCTCAACAAGTCGATATAGGGCTTCTTCGATATAAATCGTAGTTTGATATTTATCTACAATTGTTTTTAATCTGTTAATCGCTGCCGCCCATTTTTGCTTATTCATATAATATCTTGCAACATACATTTCTTTTCCAGCCATTAAATCGTTTAAAAGATCTAATTTATATTTTGCATCATCTGCATACTCGGTATTTGGATAATTAGTTATTAATGATTTAAACTGATTTATCGCTTTAACAGTTTTTTCTTGATCTTTGGAAAACTCACTTACCTCTTCGAAATAACAAACGCCCTTTAAATACTCTACATAAACTCTTTCAGGATTATTTGGATAAAATTTTACATAACGTTCAAGTACAGAAAGTGTATCCACACAACGATTTGCCTCATAATAAACGTATGCCATCATTAATAAGGATTTTGGAGCCCACTCTGTATAAGAATAGTCTTTTTCAACCATCTTAAACTTCTCAATTGCACCTTCAGCTTTACCTTCATTAAAGTCATCCATCGCGTATCCCCACAATTTAGGTAGACTAACTTTTTCCTTTGGTGGCGCAACCAAAGGCTTATCATCTGAAGAAGAGCAACTTAGAAGAAGTAAAAAAATGAAAAAAATATTGAAAATCGGTTTTAGTTTAAACATTAAAATTAAAAGTTTTTATTATTTCTTTTAATTAAGTTTTACCACTAAAATTATAAATTCACTACAAGTTGATTAGGCGAGTAAGAACTAACAGAAGAGAAATTTTTTGTTTTTTGTGTTGCTAATTTCCATGCGTTTTTATTTTTTATTAAGGCCTCCAATAATTTTCGTGTCATGTCATGACCACCCTGATAGCAATTGACTTTTCCAATAAGCGAATGACCTGCTAAATATAAATCACCTATACAGTCTAAAATTTTATGTCTTACAAACTCATCTTTATGTCTCAAACCATCTTGATTTAAAACTTTATCTTCAGAGACAACAATTGCATTCTCTAAAGAACCTCCTTTTGCAAGTCCCATCTTAAATATATTTTCAAGATCTTTTTGTAAACAGAACGTTCTAGAGTCATGAACTTCCATAAATCCATTTTTTTCTAAATCTATTTTTTTACTTTGTTTTTTAATAACACGATCATGAAAATCAATTTCATAATCAATTTCTAATTTATTCCTACTCGTCGGTTCAATTGAAATAGATTTGTCTTTATCCTTAACAACAATTTTTTTTAAAATTTTAATATATTTTTTTTCAGAACTTTGAACTGTAGTTCCTGCATCTTGAATCGCAACGACAAACTCTTTTGAACTGCCGTCTAATATTGGCAGTTCTTGGCTATCAACTTCTACTATTGCATTATCAATACCCATGCCTGATAAAGCTGACATTAAGTGTTCGATAGTTGAAATTGAAACATGCTTATTAGAAATAGTTGTGCATAACTTTGCTGGCAAAGCGTTACTAATATGAGCCTGAATAATTTTTTCTTTTCCTTTATAATCAACTCTAACAAAAGTTATTCCTGAATTGGGTGCTGATGGCTTAACTGAAAGATTTACAACTAATCCACTATGAAGACCAACACCTTTGAAATTGATTTTTGATTTTAAAGTTTTTTGGTACATATTTTAAATGAAATACATATTTAGTAAAATCTCGAACAATAGCTAATCACCTTTTGTTACGATTTCTACTTTTGAAAAATAGATAAAAGTCTCGAAAAAAAGCCTGTATTTTTAAATTTAATTGGCAAAGCTTCGGACGGAAGTCCATAAAAATAGTTTTTAACTATTCCGTAACAAACTAAAAAATCTTGCGACAAATTATTAACTAAATTTTGATCATCATGTTTTTTTTGCAAAACAAGTTCAGTTCTTTGTGAAAAATATCTTTTTACTAAACTTGTTAAACCAATTAAATTTGATCCTCTTCCAGAAAGATAAATTTTCTTAGTTTTTATATCTATTAAATTATAGGATTTAATTTTTCTGTAAATTAATTGTAAAATTTCTTCAATCCTAGAATTAATAATAGTATTAACCATTGTCTTAGAAATCTTTCTAAAATCATCATCTGGAAATAAATGAGCTGGTAAATATTCAATTTTATCTTTAATGCTTTCATTTAATACACATTCTCCACATTCAACTTTAATTCTTTCTGCAACTTCTATTTTAATATCAAGAACTTTAGCTAAGTCTTTTGAAACCTGAT
>Ga0222714_10005913_pt1 | contig 11511 bp, 11 predicted proteins | sample C33_3DmetaG_FD_165048 | JGI IMG/M metagenome (GOLD analysis project Ga0222714, IMG submission 165048) | Estuarine water microbial communities from San Francisco Bay, California, United States - C33_3D | ecosystem: Environmental > Aquatic > Marine > Unclassified | place: USA: California... | reverse complement strand
AACCCTGAAAATTGCTAATGGTGCCAACGCTGAGGATTTACTCGACCAAGGAAGAACCATTCGAAAATACAATGAGCAATGGGCGATGGATGGCGTCGATTTCAAACTGTATCACGGTGTAGAATCTGACATCCTCGAGGGTGGAAAACTCGACCATCCCGATGATGTGCTCTCCGAACTCGATTATGTCGTCGCAAGCGTTCATGCAATGACAAAGTGGAGAAATAGAGATGAGCAAGCGAACACTGAAGAATTACTCAAGGTCATCGACCATCCCTCAACCACGATTCTTGGTCACCCAACGGGAAGAATTTTGCAAGGTAGAGAAGGCTATGAAGTTGATCTTTTTGCTGTCCTTGAACACATGGCGGAGCATAACCAAAACGGCGTGCTCAAGGCCATGGAACTCAATGCAAGTCCATACCGTTTGGATTTGGATTGGCGGCTTTGTAAGCATGCCAAAGGACTTGGCGTCCCTATTTTTATCAATCCAGATGCTCATTCCACAAGAGGGCTATCTGATATTTCGTACGGCGTCATGGCCGGCAGAAAGGGTTGGCTTGAGGCTCATGATGTGTTGAACACGAGAACAATTTCCGAACTTGATGTTCTCCTTTCACAAAAAGAATAAGACACACATTCTTGAATCATCAACACGTGGTTTAGCCATGCGAACCCTAAGAACACTCATCATGGGGGGCGTCATGTTCATCCCTGGAATGTTTCTCGGTCTTGTTGTGTGGTACATCGCTGGAAAACCAAGCACAGAACCGCTGGAAACACTCATCTGCAATGGAATTCCACTCGTTTCAATTTCCCTTGGGTTGTTCTTTGGATGGGCAACTGGTGAAGAATACGGCATTCGTGTTGAAAAATGATTCAGACGTGGTCGTGATGAAACGAGCAGAAAAAGCAGAACGAATTCGAACTATGCTGGAGGAAATGTATCCTACCACACCCGTGCCGCTTGACCATTCAAATGCATTTGAGTTGCTTGTGGCTGTTCTCATGAGTGCTCAAACAACAGACCTCAAAGTCAACGAAGTCACTCCCGCTTTGTTCAAGAAAGCCAACAGTGCATCAACGATGGCTCGACTGGATGTTGAAACTATTCTCAATGACATTCGACAAATTGGCCTTGCTCCGACCAAAGCAAAAAACATCAAACGACTTTCAGAAATTCTTGTTGAACAGCACGATGGGAAGGTTCCAGATTCTTTTGAAGCATTAGAAGCACTCCCGGGTGTTGGTCACAAAACCGCGAGTGTTGTCATGTCTCAAGCATTTGGAGTCCCTGCATTTCCAGTTGACACACACATTCACCGATTAGCAGCACGGTGGGGGCTTTCGAACGGAACGACCGTGGAAAAAACCGAAGCAGACCTCAAGCATATTTTTCCCCGAGAATCTTGGAACAAACTTCATCTGCAAATCATCTTTTTTGGTCGAGAACACTGCCCAGCAAGATTTCACGATTTGACATCATGCCCTATTTGTTCTTGGGCATCAACAAAAAAACGGCAAGAACAAGAACATAAGGCCAACAAAAAGTAAAGCCTCTCGGCATACTACTACGTCCCAACGCCAAAGACGGCAGAGGCTTGTTCAAGAATGAGTGCTGTCACCAAAGATGCAATGCCTGCAACCCATGTCAAGGTGATCATTTGTCCAAGAGCACTCGTCCTTGTTCCCCCTCGAAGACGAGTAGCGATAATCGAGACTGAGATGATTTGAGATAAAATAATCAATGAAACGATAATTTTGAACATCCGAATATTATCATCAACCCCAGTAGGGTCTTCCATGACAGGCAGTGCTACTCCTGCTCCAAAATCCGAGAGGGCATTGACATCCGTATCAGTGAAATTACTTGCAACACCAGCAATGGCTTCACCAAGTTGCAAAACAATAGCAATGGTCACATTGAGCGAAGCGACACTCGAAATCATCAATCCAAGGGCAACTCCCCACATTGTATTTGCCGATAGTGAACGTCGATGACGAAGTGATAGCAAATTTCCAACTGACCTCGAAACCATCTCTGCAGTGTCAGCAGGTTGACCTGAGGATTGTGAACCTTCGATGTAAATTCGGGTGTATCGAGAAATAACTGCCGAATTGGTATCAGCGTTGAAGTAATCCCAAGCACGGTCAGAATCTATTCGGGTGGAAAGCCGCTTCTCCAATCGATCAATAGCATTGTCGAGTAAACCAAAATCAATGCCTCGCAAAGCCCGAATCGTTGCAGAGGGTTCAGACGAACGAGCTTGGGCTGTACCGCCAAGTGCTCGAATAAAATCGGGGTATGTTTCATCTCTGCGTTGAATTTGACGCTCTTCTCTTCCAATCATGATTGAAGGAAGGAGGAAGGGTGTGAATGGTAAGACAACATATATGAGGCCATATTTGTCCCAATTTTGTGAGAGGAATTCCCACAGAAAAATAGCTGAAAATGAAAATATGACCAACAAAAATGAAGAAAATCCCGAAGCTATGAGAAACGACCTTCGAAAATTCACTCGGAAAGGTGTATCCATTTCGTCTCTTGCAAAGGTTTGGTCTTTGGGAATCGTGGCACGAAAAGCAAACACGGCACCAATTTGAACAAAGACGAAAATGAGTGTCGCAAGCAAAAGATATCGAAGTCGATTTGCAATCTCGATTGGAGTATCACTATTTCCTCCAACTTGAAACAGTACGAGATGAATGCCCGCAATCACCAAAGCAAAGAGTCCAGCAGTCACAAGGCTAACATAAATTTCTTTGAGTGTGTCAACCGATTCTAGCCGAGTATCGTAAATTGTGTTGTATTGCTCAGCAATTGTTTCTTGTTCACTTCGCATGAATTCATCAATTGGTTGACCTGCCTCGATAGAGAACGCCATACGGTCAAGAAAATCTGACCACAATGGACTCGGGCTTTGGTATGCCACAATCCTCGCTGCTTCTGGAAGGGATGTGTGCCACTTGTCAACAAGTGTTTCAATTCGTTTCACTTCAGAAGCAAGTTCACCATAATCTTTCATTTGCTTGAGAATATCAAAAATTGATTGTGCCCCTACTTCACCAAGGGATAAAATGCCCATTCGAGTGATGAACATGTGCATCTCTGCTTCAATCAGATTCGCTGACCTGGTGACCTCTACCAGTGGAAATCCAATTGCGGAAATCCCTAGAATGAGTGGTAAGATGATGAGCAAAAGTACTCCTGCAAGGCCAGCAAAAAGAGCCCCTTCGGAAAATCCTCCTGATATGAATATGATGACGCCGGCTGCAACCAACCCCGCAACCATGATTGGAATAACATAGAGAGCAAAGAAGCGTTCAATGGGCATCTCAAGGCGTCGAACGGCTATCTGCCAAATTGGCATTTTATCCATCGTATCAGCACCTCATTTCTTGTTGACGCCAACCCAATTTTCAACGGCTCTTTCAAAGGAATCCATGCCGTTGGTGTAGTAAATACCGAGTAAATCGAACACATCGTCGTAATGGGTTAAATCTCGTTCACACATTTTTTGAATTGCTGCAGCACGCCTCTGCATGTCATCATAAATGTCTCGCTTGTTCGCATAACCAGCCATCGCAGCAATTTTATTTTCAAGCAAATGACTTTGGAACATACCTCTAAAGTAATGCTTGTCTTTGACGGCGTCCCATTCAAACATACCACGAGTAAGTACGCCGTCGCTATGTTTGTTGTATCCAATAACCTCGTCGATTCCCGTTACACGTCTGGCAATTCCACCACCAGGTGCCTCGACGACTTCCTGGAATATGGCAAAATTGAGGTTATCGAAAAACCGAATTGGAACATTGATTGGGTCACCAGTAAATCGTTGAATCATTTTTACGATCGATGATGCGTGGAAAGTCGCAATAACGGGGTGACCTGTTTGCATTGCTTGAAACGCAGTTGCCCCCTCAACACCACGAATTTCACCGATAATGATGTAACGAGGTCGACTACGCAATGCAGCTTTGAGAAGGTCGAACATCTGGACTCGTGATTCCTCATTCTTGGAGTCTCGGGTCACAAGCCGTTGCCAAATTTTGTGACGAACCTTCACCTCAGGCGTATCTTCAGCAGAATAAATTTTGACATTGTGGTCGATAAATGGCAAGATGGCGTTCAATGTCGTGGTCTTACCAGACGCTGTTTCACCAGAAACCAAGACAGACATACCATATTCCAAACAAATCCAAATGTAAGCAGCCTGCTGGGCAGACATCGTTCCCCATTTGATAAGTTGGGTCACTGATATTGTTTCTTCGGCAAACTTACGAATGGTAAACGAAGGTCCAAGCATTGAGACGTCGTCAGAGAAAATAATGTTGATACGAGAACCATCGAGCAAAGCACCATCGATAATTGGTTTGTTGTCGGATACAGGTCGCCCGATACGTTCGGACATAGCACGAAGATATCTTGAAAGCAATTCTCGTTCGCGAAATCGTATATTCGATGTCACCATACCAAAGACCTTGTGATCCATATGGATGTGCTTAAGTCCGACGGAGTGTATATCTTCCAGCATTTCATCAGAAAGAAGGGGTTCAAGTGGACCGTTCCGAATCAAATCTCGAACGACGATGTATCGTAGTCGTTCTCGTTGAGTGACTGAAACAGTTTGACGCTTATCATCAAGTCCAATGAGTTCCCACAACCGGCCTTGCCGCCGTGCAATAGCATTCGCTTCAGTATCAAGTACAGTGTACTGGTCAATCATTTGACTTAGAATCGTTTCAAACTCATTATCGGTAGTAAAAGTAGGTGCAGACGGTGCTTCTTGGAGTAATGTTTCGACAAGATGACGGCGTATATTTTCCTCTTGGTCAGTGAGTTGTGGTTCAAGACCAAACCAGAGAATTTGCCCTCCGCCTTCTTCATCTTCTGGTGGTTCGTAAATGTGGACAAAAATTGGTTCTTTGGTGATGTAAATCAAATTAAGTGGCCTTTGTTTCTTTGCATCTCTGTCGAGTGGCCCATAGTAAATTGGCCGTGAACCGTGTTGCATCTCAAAATCTCGAACCCATTCACCAACGTGAGGATGAGCATTCATGACGCTATTAAGGTCGCCTTTTGCAAATCTTGATTCTTCTGCCATGTGATCAACCTCAACTGACTGCAGTGATATCCACGATGAATCCCATGCTTGGTTCAACACGCCATCCAATGGAGGTTTGAACCGGACCAGCGGCTCGAAGGAACCTTGTCACCACGATATTTCGTTTCAAATCTCCACCAATCATTGCCGTTTTCATATCAAGAACCAATTCAGCTGATGAACGCATAGAATGCAAAAGCCTACCATCCATCTCATCTGGGTCGATGCAAAGCATGATTGAACGCCCTTGTGAAGCAATCTTTCTCAACTTTTGCATAAATTGAAATCGTTCATTTGCATCTAAATTCGCTGGAACAAGTGCACTGGCAGCATCGATAACGATGACATCGGCCATGGCGACGGCGGGACTATCGAGAACGTCAGAAATCATAACATCGCTTCGAGATTCAGCAATAGTACCATATCTACTGATGACCATAATTCGGCCTTCTCGAATAGAATGGGTTACGCCATATCCAATGGATTCCATTTGTTCAATCCAACCTCTTGTTGTGAGTTCGGTTGTAATCACTAGAACTTTGACATCATTTTCAACTAGACCGTAAGACAATCGCTGAGCAATCAATGATTTTCCTGCTCCAACACTTCCTTGCACGACATATAACGAACGATTGGGCAACCGCAAGCCCATCGAATCAGCAAGTGAATCGGTTTCCAAATCAAATGGAAACCCGTCTTCGACTGGTTTATGTGCAATCATGAATGGATCATCATCATTAGATTTCATGAAGTCTCACCTCTTTTGAAAATGTGCTTGAATATGAATTTCCAGCAAATGGTTCTGATGTAGCAGTAACAAACAATTGGATATCTTCACCATCGACGTACGAGGCATAACCCGCGTCGGAGAGCGTGATTTCCATAACATAACCTGACAACCATGCAGTGCCCGAAGGCGAAATTGAGGTTGATGTCGATGTTGGCTCATCTCCGTTGATAAGGATAAGGAAATTTGTAGTACTCATTTCAATTTCTCCTGAATTCAAAACATAAATTGTGATATCGTTGTTACTTGCTGAGTCCATGATAACCATCATTGGGTCTCCAGCAAAATCGATGGATACCTTCCCTTCGTGTTCTGATTTTTGTTGATTCTTCGAAATGGCTTTTACCGCTGAACCCCATTCTTCGATGAGAATAGTTCCGGCGGCTCCAGAAACGAGTAATGCAGTCACCAGCATAATGAAAGATGATGCTCCACCGTCTGCCATGTCCTCACCTCAACCTAAATTTGTGCCAAGTGTTGTTTCTCCGACGGTCAGTGACATTCGAGTCGGATTTGTTGAAGCACCTACATCGTTCCACTGAAGATACAAGGTTTCGCCTGTGTACCAGTTTGTTGAAGGTATTGACGACCTATCGTAACTGACCAACGTATCAGCAATCATTGATGAATGAATCGAACTCATTTGAGTGAGCGTATCGCCATCAACGCTTATCCATATTGATTCGAAAGCAATTTCTGACGAACCAGTGTTGGTTAGATTTGCATAGATGTATTGTCCTCTTGTCACAGTGAAGACAGCATTTCCATCGCCGTCTCCGGAAATTGATATCGTTGGATTGGATGTATAATTCCCTGGTGTTAAGATGGTAATGCTTGCTACACCTCCACTTGAAGTGGTGTAGGTCGCTGAAAACCCTGAGCCTGTAGCACCGGATGCAGAAACTGTTCCACCACCGTTGTAATTCGTGCCAACGCTTGAAACGGTGACATTCACCACAGCTCCTTCCCAGACAACTGCATTGTCGATAGTGAATGTTGGTATTGGATTCTCTGCCCCATCAATCCGTTCAATTCCGGATTCGATTTGAGCGTTGATGGATTGATATGCCATGCTAAACACGACAAGCATCGAAATGCCGACGATCAATCCACCAATACCAACAGAAGCACCCATGTTACTCTTCCCCACGTAGATTTTTCATTGCTCGCCAAGATGAAATCAAGGCTGAAAATGTCAGAAGTGCTCTATGTGGCAAATGGTCGTTGAGCGCAGCCTCAGATTCACCCGGATTTGCGAGTTGAACGATAGCCAAAACTTGCTTACCTTCTTCTGAGGAGAGCATTCCTGAGTCAATCGCTTTCTGAGTGAAACTCACTGCAGCCATTCCAGTCATATTGTCAAGCAACAAAGCAGCCACAGTTGGTGCACCGACAGATGATTCATGCGAACCAAGCATTTCTGGTGCAATCAAAAATGGATTTGCTGCAAGAGCTTGTGCCTCATACAATTCAACGAGCGGAGCTTTATCTTCTTCCATTAGTCGTTGTGTACCAGCAACCGTTCGAACGTCGCCAGAAGCGGTGATGATTCTATCTCCGCCAACTTCCGAAACATCATGACCATCATCATCATCATCGTCTTCATCGTCATCATGACCAGCATGCTTTGACATGCTTTGCATTTTTGACTCAAACAAACTGATTGCGTCTTCAATCATGTCGAGCCGGCTACTGAGCATTCGCTCCAAACCAGATGTGTCAACAGATGCAGGTGCTGCTTGTTGAACAACTGGATTTGGTGACATTGCTTGTGCAACGGTAGGAACACTGCCAATACTATCCAATTTTGCTCTTGTGGGTCCCGCTGAGATCGTCCAAGCATCTTCCTCGACAAGTTCGCCTTCACTTGGAAGAGGAACTTGCTCGATGGCGACATTAGAGAGAATTTTCATTCTCTCCTCTGTTAAGGCTTGTTCTGCACTCTTGTTACCACTCGAGCCCATTCCAAATGGCCATGCCATTGGTAAACCCTCCCCTAAGAATCCGTTTGGGATTCTTAGGTGAAATCAGACCACGAGTTCGCCAGCTGCTGTGGCATCAATGGACAATGTTTCGTATGTTGTGCCACCGTTGTCAACGTGGAGGTACATTTGAACCATACCGCCTACACCAACGCTTACTGCGTCACAGTTTGCTGCACCGCTTGCATCAATCACCAAAACATAACCAGTGTTAGGCTGGAGTGTTGTCACAGTCGTACCTCTATCACTCATGTCAAGAACATCAGCTGCTGCCAAAGTTCCTTCTTCAGGTGCTCCCCCGCAGAATAATTGGTAAGAAATTCCTGTAGCTGGAACTGATTCACTACCAGGGGAAAGTCGAGCAAATACTTCATAATCGGTAGCAGTTTGACCTACAACGACCATTGAAATCATCATCTTTCCTGCCATGTCGTCAGCAGTATCATCACCAGTACGTTGAGCGTTCTGTTGAAGTTTCTCTGCAGTTTGAATAATCACTGCTGCTGCAACTGCTGCAACGAGAATGAGGGCAATAAAAACAATCATTGCACCGATACCGATGGCACCGAGTGTGTCTTGCTTTTCATTCTGGAGTTCATTGTTTGTCTTCATACGACCACCTCTCCAGCAGCAACTGACCCACCATATTGAAGTAATTCATAGGTAAAGCCTCCGGAACCTGCTTGAATCGCCAGCGTATCAAGTTGATTGGCAGCTGGTGCACAATTTCCAGTTGGGTCCAATACAACTTTGTATGTATCACCTGGCGTGATGGTTGTTGCATCGGTTGTCGATCCAACTAACCGAGCAGCAGTTGTAACTTCTCCAACAGCGGTTGTTCCAAAGTCTCCATTTGAAACGCCGGCGGCTGCACCTGGGCAGATGATTTGGAATGCAATATCATCTGGGTCCAAGGCATCAGAACCTGGTGCCAATTCAAATGTGACATACAGGTCGCTATTTGTTACAATCACAATACTCAGCACTGTGATTCTACCAGCCATCATATCCGTTGTTTGCTCTCCGGTATTTTGTGCGTTCTGTTGCAGTTTCTCAGCCGTCTGAATAATGACGGCTGCTGCCACGGCTGCTACAAGGATAAGCGCAATGAACACAATCATTGCACCTATACCGATAGCCGCCATGTTGTCGCGGTTTTCGTTCGTTTTTTCGTTCTTCATTTTTTCACTTCCTTTTTTTGTGTTTTTTCCCCCTTTTCAAGGTGGAATCTGATGTGGTCAAGCAGTACCTCCTCGACCGAGCTGTATTGAGAGCGGGAATCGAAGCGTTGCCAATTCATCTGGTTGCAATCTTGGGATGAATGGTATTTCTTCGGCGGTGAATCCAGGTGGAAGCCAAGGTTGAATCAAAATATCACTAAGGGGTTCCATCGACCTATTTTGTGCTTGAACGGTGACTGTAATTTCGCCAGACCTCATTTCGTAGGCTGTCGTAATTGCAAGTTTTCTCGACAATGGAATTTCATCGGTACGACCTTCAGGTCGGATTTCAAATCGAATCGGAACATTGCCACCAGGGCCGATGATGGGGAGGTCAACACTTGATGGGTTTGAAGTCCAACCATCCGGTAAAGGAGGTGCCATGCGAAGCATCGGGAGAGGAATTGGACCATCGTTGATGATTCGAACGAGTAAGTAACCCGCTTCTCCACCTGCTGGCCACACCGTTCGCACGCCCATCCAAAAATGCCTAAACAAAAATGGGTTAAGCGTCGATGAATTACCACCAATAAGTGATTCAAGTAGTTCCTCGACCTCGATTGCGGCTTCATCCACCTTGCCCTTTTCGGCCTCGTAGGAAGCGTCTCGGAGTTTGTGGAGAATGAGTTCTGCTTCATCAAGCGAAATATTCTTGTGAGCAAGAATTCTGTGAACCATCGCAATGTTTCGCCTGAGTTGGAGAACATCTTCCTCAAGTGTTCCAAGTCTATGTTCAGCACGGCGAATTCTCTTCTTTGCTCGAGTGAGTTGTTGAAGTCCGAGATATGTTCGTGCATCAAGAATATCAGATTCCGTTTCAGAAATGTTGTCTGTAAAATCTTCGCCTGTCAGCATGCTTGTGACAGATGAACCATCTAGGCTACGCTGAACGTCACGGAATATGTCTTTATCAGCCATCGATATCACCTTCATCAATATCGTGCTCTGATTCATTTTCTGCAACTGATTCAAGTTTCGACGCAGCATCTAAGGTTGGCTTTGGCTTGTTTGCTGGCTCAAAGAATTTCTCAAAGTCGATTCCATCGTCTGCAAGTTCATTGAGCAATCGTGCAGGATCTCGAAGGTCACGGTCCAGACGAACCGATTTGACCTCAACATCAGTAAGACGACCATACAAGTTGCCGTAAATCTTGTCTGACCTGCGTAACAAATACCAGACACCAAATACGACAAAGAGGAAGTAAGCACCCAAGAAACCGAGATTTCTGTTGTCATCAGGCAATTGTGGAGGCACCCCGAGAATTACTGCGTACAATCCGAGAATTGGGAGAGCCAAGATAAGAGTTAACTGTCGTCGTCCATCTTTCAAGGCTTGGAAATGGTCCGCATATACCGTAGCATTACCCTTTCTCGCACGTTGATAATCTTCATGGATGAGTCGGAATTCTTCACCACTCTTCCAAGCCGAACGCCAAATCCAGATTGCTGATAGAGCAAGTATCCCATAACCGTAATATTCAATGTTCATGAGATAGAATGCAAATCCAAGTGCAAGTACGGTTGCATAAGTTGAGAAATGACCCCACTGTTCAGATTGTGTTTTCAACCTTGAAAACACGAAGGCGAGAACCATCAATGCGATGAAGGCTCCAAAAGCTATAGCTACATCAGGTGATGCTGAAATTCTGTCTACGTTTTCGAGTCGAATCTTATCATTTTTGACGACATTTCCTTCCATTTGGAACCCAGTGAGGCTCGCCTGACAATCGATTGGGGCGATGGTTTCGTACCAATTCATGGTATGTGGAATAATAATCCATTCAACTGTAATGACATCTGAATCATTGAGGATTGGAATGATGTCAGCTTCAGTTATGACGTCAGCAGCATCACAAGTGAGTGTTGGTAGAACACCAATGGCTTGTGCAGTTCCGAAATTTACGATTACAGCAGATACTATGACTTCTTTTCCTTCCATAGCACCAAGGTCATTGTCGATTGATATTGATTGATAGCCAGGGTCTGCACTATCATCGAGTTTAAACGTGAAGATGTCACTATCGAAAACAGAGTAACCGGCGTTTTCATTTGGATGGTACAACCTAAATTCCAAATTCCATCCATCGCCAGAAAGAAGATTTGGTCGGTTTGGTGGATTTATGATCACCTTGAATGAATCTGTGGCGTATGGGTTGATCGGTGGAAGAGTGACTCTGTTGTCTTCACCGAGTGAGGCTGATGGCGAACATCGTGCAGTCAAATCAAGGGGGAATAATTCTCCATCGACATCGAGAGTAAACGTCCAAGGGTAGTGTGATTCGTTAAGATTTAAATCATCCAAATCAATAAGCCTGTTTGAACTACACAACTCAATTTCATATTCAACCGTTAGGGCTACACCTGAAGGGATGTGAGAATAGCGAAGCAACCTTTCAACATCATTGTTACCAACA
>Ga0222714_10005912_pt1 | contig 11511 bp, 7 predicted proteins | sample C33_3DmetaG_FD_165048 | JGI IMG/M metagenome (GOLD analysis project Ga0222714, IMG submission 165048) | Estuarine water microbial communities from San Francisco Bay, California, United States - C33_3D | ecosystem: Environmental > Aquatic > Marine > Unclassified | place: USA: California... | reverse complement strand
CAATTAATGAACTATTTATTGGTACAAACGTAGCAGGAGATGATTTATATAATGGTAAAATAGGTGAGATTTTAATTTTCACCAGAGCATTAACTAACGCAGAAATGAGTCAAGTTAGTAGCTATTTACAAAATAAATGGTCAACTTGGCAATGGCACACATTAATGTTTAATGAATCAGCTAGTAGTGCATTTGATGATCAAGTTAGATGGAAAGATCAAATATTAAGTACAATGGAAGAGGATCCATTTGCAACAAGCAGATCTATTTATAGTGGAACAGGTTATAAATATATTCAAAAGGCACCAGGTACAGTTACACAAACTGTTGCTATAGTAGAAAGATATGATGGCGGTATATTCAATTCTGTTGATGATTTAGCTTTAGTAGCCAATGTTAATAATCTAACATACACTAAGCGTTTATTGTCTTCAACTGAAATAGAAGTAACGGTAGATTACACTTCACCTGCTGGGCCACAATTTGCTAGATTAGCCTTGGACGAAAATATGAGCAATTTAGCACCTCTATAAAAAATTTAAAATTAATATATAAAACATAAAATAAAAGCAAATAAATAATGGCAAACATTACAAACGGAACAGTATCAGTAGTAGTAACTGGAGGAGTCGGACCTTACCAGTATACTCTATTAAATGCAGGCAATATGCTACCTGTACCATCAAACGCATATCCGACATTTACTAATCCGGTATCAGGTGTATTGGCTAATACTTTTACATTTGGTAATGCAAGTGATGTCACTGGTAATAGTGGTCTACAAGCAGGTTCTTATAAAATAAAAATTGTTGATGCAAATGGTTGTGAAACTTTCTCAGATACATTAGCGGTATCTGATGCTAGTCCAACACCAACGGCGACACCAGTTGCAACTCCGGTTCCACCGACTGCAACTCCAGTTTTACCAACAGCAACACCAGAACCAACGGCAACTGAAGTTCCTCCGACTGCAACTCCAGCTCCAACAGCAATTGAGCCTACAGCGACTCCAGCTCCAACAGCTGAACCAACTCCAACGGCAACTGGAGGTTCAGGTGCAGGCCCAACTCCGACACCAACTGCGGTTTTACCGACAGCGACTCCAGCTCCAACAGCTGAGCCTACAGCGACTCCAGCTCCAACAGCTGAGCCTACAGCAACACCGGTTCCAACAGCTGAACCAACTGCAACGCCAGCTCCAACAGCTGAGCCTACAGCAACACCGGTTCCAACAGCTGAGCCTACAGCGACTCCGGCTCCAACAGCGGTAGTATATCAATACTACTCTCATGCGCCTAAAACTTTAGGTGATATGGATCCTGATAGTGAATGTAGAAGAACAGAAGAAAATATCTTCACCGATGCTTTTGCAACTTTAATTGACGCATATATAGGTGCTAGAATTTTCGAAAACAATAGTTTAAGTATAGAGTTTGACGGTGATGATTTATGGTATGACATAAGTGATACTAGAGGTGGTATTGGAATTATTAAATGGCAAATTACAAGAGATGGTAGAATTTCAAATATAGTTGAATGTCCAGTAATTGAACCAACTCCAACACCTGAACCAACAGCAACAGAAAGACCAGTTGATCCAACTGCAACTCCAACGCCTGAACCAACAGCAACAGAAAGACCAGTTGATCCAACTGCAACTCCAACGCCTGAACCAACAGCAACAGAAAGACCAGTTGATCCAACTCCAACTCCAACCGGCGATGATAGAGGATCTGTAGTAGGTTTCTATTTCCACGGAGGTAATTCTGACTATCCATATGCACAAGCAGAAGGTGGTCTAACAGATCCTGACGTAGGCGATTTATACTACAATGACGGTGATAATGCATACGCTATTGGAGATTTAAGTCAAGCAATGTCTTATATCTTGGACAACAGCGGTTCTTTAACATATCCTATTAATCAATTCAGTATTCCTGCAAACGGTATCGAAGACCTCGGCACATCGGATGTTTTAACATTTCCAGCTACATCGAACGCAGAATATTATTACATAGTATTACCTAGTGGTCAGGCAGATTTAACTTCTGGAGCACCTTTACATCTATCAGATGGTGGTATTGAAACTAGAGCAGTTGAAAAAGCGCAGTTTATGTGGAATAATGGTACTTGGACAATCTATAGATTAGGTTTTGGTTCATTACCAGGTAGCAAATCAATTGCATTCAGCGATAACGACTAATAAAATAAAATATAGAAGCTAAAAAATGCCAACTAATTACAATTTACCGGGATCAGGTCAATATACGTTTACCAACTATATTGGTATAAATGATCAAAATAATGCAAACCCATTATTTCCATCTGTTTTACAACAGGGTGGATTTCAGGAAATGCCAACTATCCAAGATAGAAATGAAATTCCTGTAGCATATGCAAGTACTACTGGTTATGGTGTACCGAAAATAGGCGAAGATGGATGGTCTTCTGGTAGAAGACGAGTTGGTATGTTAGTTCATGTATTAGATGCTGGATCAGGCACACCTAAATTATATGCTTTGATTCCTTATGGTTATTTTGGTAATGGTGGTAATAATGGTGTAGAAGAATGGAATGCATTAACCAATGCTCAGAAATTTGAATTATTAGATCCAACAGCAACCTACAATGGATCATTTACTCCACCTAATAATTACACACAAGCTGGTGGTAATGGTACAGCTGAAGACTGTTGGGTTGAAATTAGTTTAGCTGGTGAAAATGGAACCTCAGGAACTTCGGGCGTTGATGGTTTAAAAGGTATTGATGGTGAACAAGGTTTGCCAGGTGAAAATGGAACTTCAGGTACTTCAGGTGTCGATGGTTTAAGAGGCGCTGATGGCGAACAAGGTTTGCCGGGTGAAAATGGAACTTCGGGTACTTCGGGTGTTGATGGTGCACAAGGTCAACCGGGCGTCGGCATTAATTTTAAAGGAGAAGTTGCAACACAAGATAATCTTCCAAATGATGCACAACAAGGTGATGCATATTTAATACAAGATTATCCAGATGCTCTTTTTGTATGGAATGGTACAGAATGGGTAAACGGTGGTTCTATTCAAGGACCTGCTGGTACAAGTGGTACTTCGGGTGTTGATGGTATTCAAGGTGAACAGGGTTTACCGGGTGCACCAGGAGAGCCTGGAGTCGATGGTAGAAATGGAACCGATGGTACTTCAGGTATTGATGGTACTTCAGGCGTTGATGGTTTAAGAGGTGCTGATGGTGAACAAGGTTTGCCAGGTGAAAATGGAACTTCAGGTACTTCAGGTATCGATGGTTTAAGAGGTGCTGATGGTGAACAAGGTTTGCCAGGTGAAAATGGAACTTCAGGTACTTCGGGTACTTCGGGTATTGATGGCGTAAAAGGTGCAGATGGTACATCTGTGACAATTTTAGGCAGTTATGATGGACCTGCTAGTGAAGCCCCTGATTTCGCAGCTGAAAACAACGGAGATGGTTATATTAATAGTGCAGATGGTCACCTTTGGGTTTGGAATAATACTAATGGTTGGACAGATGCTGGAAATATTCAAGGACCTGCTGGTACAAGTGGTACTTCAGGTGTAAATGGTGAACAAGGACCTGCTGGCTCAGATGGTACTTCAGGTAGGGACGGTGCTAATGGTACAAATGGTACAAATGGAACTTCTGGTTCAAATGGTACAAGCGGAAGCAGCGGTTTAACTGGAAGCAACGGTACATCTGGTACTTCAGGTAGAGATGGCGTTAACGGTGAAAACGGTGCCAATGGCACTGATGGTACATCAGGAGTTAATGGAACTAATGGAACGAGCGGACTTTCTGGTGTTGATGGAACTAATGGAACGAGCGGAAGCAGTGGTATTAATGGCACATCTGGTACAAACGGAACTTCTGGGACGAATGGAACAAGTGGAAGCAGTGGTGCTAGAGGTAATGATGGTTCAAGCGGATCGTCTGGTACTTCAGGCGCTGATGGTACACATGGAACTTCTGGAACTAACGGTACTAGTGGAGTCAATGGTGAATCTGGAACTTCAGGTAGAGATGGCGCCAATGGTACTAATGGAACTTCAGGTGTAAACGGAACTTCTGGGACGAATGGAACTTCTGGAACGAATGGTTCAAACGGAACTTCAGGAACGAACGGTACATCTGGCGTAAATGGTACATCTGGTGTAAACGGTTCAAACGGAACTTCTGGATCTTCAGGTATAAATGGAACTTCAGGTGTATCTGGAACAAATGGAACTTCAGGTAGAGATGGTGTTGATGGTGAATCTGGAACTTCAGGTAGAGATGGTGCCAATGGTACTAATGGAACTTCAGGTGTAAATGGTACATCTGGTGTAAATGGTACATCTGGTGTAAATGGTACAAATGGAACAAGCGGAACAAACGGCACATCCGGCGTAAATGGAACTTCTGGATCATCAGGTTCAAACGGGACTTCAGGCACAAATGGAACAAGCGGAACGAATGGTGCTAATGGTGAATCTGGAACTTCAGGTAGAGATGGTGCTAACGGTACAAATGGAACAAGCGGAACAAACGGTACATCTGGTGTAAATGGTTCGAACGGAACTTCAGGAACGAACGGCACATCCGGATCGAATGGAACGTCTGGTACAAATGGAACTTCGGGCGCAAACGGCACATCTGGTGTAAATGGTTCAAACGGAACAAGCGGAACAAACGGTACATCTGGTAGAGATGGAACTTCAGGTATAAATGGAACTTCAGGCGTAAACGGTACATCTGGATCTTCAGGCGTAAACGGTACATCTGGTGTAAGTGGAACTTCAGGTAGCTCTGGTACAAACGGAACTTCTGGTACGAACGGTACATCTGGTAGAGATGGAACTTCAGGTGTAAATGGTACATCTGGATCTTCAGGCGTAAACGGTACATCTGGTAAAGATGGAACTTCAGGCGTAAATGGAACTTCAGGCGTAAACGGTTCTAATGGTACATCTGGAGCAAATGGTACAAGTGGAGTAAATGGTACATCTGGTAGAGACGGAACTTCAGGTAGCTCTGGAACAAATGGAACTTCAGGTAGCTCTGGAACAAATGGAACTTCGGGTTCATCTGGAACTTCAGGCGCCAAGGGTGCACCTGGAACTAACGGCACTTCAGGTAGCTCCGGTACAAACGGTCGCGACGGTGCAACCGGTCCAGGTTCATGTTACGAACACATTACGCTTAATGTTACAGCGAGAGATACAACAATTACTAATACTCTTTTACAAAAAGCATTTGTAAAGATACCATTTACGTTTGCTGCTGAAAATATGGTATTAACAAATATTGAATCATCATACGGTGTAAACAATAACGGTGAAACAGTTACTTATACATTATGGTCAGTTAATTCGGCGGGCGTATCAACTTCATTAGTTTCATGGAATCATACAGGTGGTGTTAAATTTTCATCAGCTGTCACCAGTATAGGTTCTGCCGATTGGGATAATACATATTTATATGTAACAGGTAACTTAAGTAGCTACAATGGTTCTGGTTATACCGTGACCGTAGTATTTACAAATAATAATTGTTTATCATAAATATAACAACATATAATGGCATTATCGATATACACGTTTGGTGAAGAATGTATACCACCTAGTGATACTTTTGAATTAAAATATTTAAGCAGTAATCCTATAAATTTTACAACAGGTGGAGGTACTACGTCCACTTATTCAGTAGATGGATCCAGTTTAAATATAGGTGATAATATTACAATACCAACTCAGTGTGCTGGAGGTTTTGACATTGTTTTCCTAATAGACATTACGTCATCGATGAGTGGAGCAATCGAAAATGTAAAATCAGGTATTAGTAATATATTAAGTACAATTAACACCGAATCAGATGGTAATTATAGATTGGGTTTATGTGTGTTCGATGAAAATACTGGAACAAATCCGTCATATTACAGTACATCAACATATAGCAATTTACCAGCATCTCAAAAGGTGAGCATTAATAATGGTACCGGTAGAGTTCAATGGATTACTTGTTTATCTCCATTAAATAATATTGGTTCTACTACTGCATTTACTAGTAATTTATCTCTATTAAATACAGCATCATTTCCTATGGGAAGTGGCGCCAATAATCCGGAACCCGGTGGTCTAGGTGTCAATGAAATTGTATCCAATGGTTTAGCTGGATCTTTTAGATCTGATGCCATTAAAGTAATTATTTTAATAACCGATAATGTACCTGGAGGGGATGACGACATAAATAATTCAACTGATCAGACATATTTTAATAACTATCTAACACCATTATGTGATTCACTCAATGTACAAGTAATGGTTCAAAGTTCAGTAGCTAACGATCAACCTGGTAACTATTATTATAATTTAGCAACTGGAACAAACCCAGCTGGTAGATACGATCAAGTTAATTTTGGTAATTCAAATTGGATCAATACAGGTTTAATATCTGGCATTCAATCTTTATGCGGTGAAACTTATACTGCATCATGTGAACCTACCTTAACCGGTTGGTATTATAAGCCAGGAGATTCAGGTGCATATTATTATGATAGCTCTGTTCAACAAGTAACGAGTTATTATGCCTTTCCAGCAACATATTCAGTAACACCCAATGTATACGACACAGACGAACAGGGTAGAACAATTGTATGGACAGTTTATACTACTAATATATCAAATGGTACAACTCTATATTGGAGTTTAAATGGAAATGTAAATTCAAATGATTTTATTAATGCAATTAGTTCAGGTCAATTTACTATTAATAATAATGTTGGTACATTTCAATTAACAACAAAAGCTGACACTTCAACTGAAGGCAGTGAATTTGTAGGTGTTTATATTAGAACAGGCAGTGTAAGTGGAACGATAGTTGCAACTTCGGAATATACAGTTATCTCAGATACTTCACAAAGTCTTCCAACTCCAACTCCAACCGCTAGCGGTGTTGGTTCTGGTCCAACTCCAACTCCAACTCCAACAAGTGGTGCCGGTGCTGGCCCAACTCCAACTCCAACTCCAACTCGAGTCCCTGATCCAACGCCTACGCCAACGCAATTTTTATATGATGTTTACGTAATGGATCCTTGTGACGGTACGAGTGCATATGTTTATGCTAGATCTTCATATTCATTAAGTTTATTTCAAGTCTATAGTTTAAGTGGTTCTGAATATGCTGATCAAAATTATACAGCTATTGATTATTATCCACAGACATGGTATGATACCACGGTTCTAGATCCAGCATCATGTGATGGCGGTGGAGATAAATGTTTATTAGAAGGCACAATGGTAAAATTAGCAGATGGTACCTCAACTGCGATTGAAAATCTTAAATACGGTCAATCTGTGTCTTCGGTAGTAATAGGCAACATGCCAGATACTGACAATGTTCAACAATTATTACTTTGGATTCAATCTAATCCACCACTATCAAACACTACGTCATCAGTTAAAAATATTATTAAATATAATGTTAATAGTGTTCTAAACTTTAATAATGATTTATTAATTTCTAGCAAAGATCACTTACATATCATTAAAAGAAATAACGCATGGATTACCTCGATTGCTAGTGATATTATGATTGGAGATTATTTTATTGATGAAGAATACAATGAGATTGAAATAGTTTCGATTCAAGAAATGACAGGTTCTTATAATGTTTATAAATTAAACGTGGAATCCAATGATACATTTATTGCAAATGGTATCATTACTCACAATGCTAAACCATTACCTTAATAGCAATACCTGATCGCACCCAGTGAGTCAGGTTAGGTCTAATATAGTTTTATAACGGTTTATATAGATTTATGAGTCTCTTCGACAGAAGAGACTTTTTATTTTTACGCAGAAACAAAATCATAATATATAGTATAATACATAACTAATATAGTGTGAGCATGCAAGAAACTATTTTTATACAAATCGCAAGTTATAGGGATCCCGAATTATTAAAAACTTTACAGGATTGTATTTTAAATGCTGAACATCCTGAAAATTTAAGATTTGGCATTTGTTGGCAACATTCACCAGATGATGAATGGGATAACTTAGATCAATATAAAAGCGATACTCGTTTTAGAATTTTGGACGTAAATTACAAAGATTCTACCGGAGCGTGTTGGGCTCGTAATCAAATTCAACAATTATATCAAGGTGAAACTTATACCTTTCAATTGGATAGTCATCATCGATTTATTAAAAATTGGGATACTGAATTGATCAATATGTTAAAAGGTTTACAGTCTAAGGGTTATAGTAAACCGTTGATCACAAGTTATATTTCTTCATATGATCCAGAAACATACCCTGAAGGTAGAACTGAAGTACCATGGTTGATGAATTTCGATAGATTCACGCCTGAAGGTGTTATTTTCTTTTTACCAGCGACAATCCCTAATTGGCAAGAGTTAAAAGAGCCAATTCCTGCTAGATTTTACTCTGCACACTTTGCATTCACACTTGGCCAATTTGCGGTCGAAGTGCAACATGATCCTGAATTCTATTTTCACGGTGAAGAGATTACTATTGCTATTAGAGCATTTACACATGGGTATGATTTATTCCATCCGCATAAAATTATTGCATGGCACGAATACACTCGTAAAGGTAGAACTAAGCAATGGGACGATGATTCTGAATGGGGCAAGAGAAATACAAGAACTCATGAAAAAACGCGTAAACTTTTAGGTATTGACGGAGAATCATTCGAAACCGAAGAAGAAAGATATGGTAAATATGGTTTAGGTAGAGTTAGAACCATTGCAGATTGGGAAAGATATAGTGGTATACGCCTTCATGATAGGTCCGTTCAAGAGTGGACTATTCAAAATAAACTGGCACCAAATCCAGTGGTTGAAGATTATGAAAATAGTTTTTATCCGCAGTTTAAACATATCATAGATGTACATCGTAATGAATTTACTGAAACGGATTATAGTTTTTGTGCAGTTATTTTAGAAATGCAAGATGGAACCCCCGTATATAGAAGGGATTTAAATGAAGCTGAAATTTTGCATAAAATAAAAAATGATGGAGATTGGATTAAATTTCATGTGCAAATGCAAGGTCCTAAACCATATAAATGGATTGTTTGGCCTCATAGTAAATCTAAAGGATGGTGTAAAAAGATTGAAAGAGCTCTATGAGAAAGGCTTTAACAGGTGTCAGTAATAATGTAAGTCAAAATATTGATAAGATTAAAGTTTGGGCTCATAGTTTTATGAAGCATGTACCTGAAGGTGAAGTAACGCTTATTGCAGTAGACGTAACACCTGAAGATATACATGCATTAAAATCAAATGGAATTAAATTTCATGCTATTGGGTCTACTCCCGGAGTAACGATTAACGATAGTAGACTAATTCACACTGCAAATTGGATAAATGACAGTTCGTGTGATTTATTTATGGTCACTGATGTTTTTGATGTTTGTTTTCAAAGCGATCCTTTTGAAATGATGGATTTAGAGCAATATGATTTTTTTGCTGCGTCCGAAGGCGTATTACACAATCAAGAACCTTGGAATATGGACGTTGCTCGAAAGGCATTTAGTAGATATGCTGAATATTTAGGACCATTTGAAGTAATTTGCAGCGGAGTAATGGGAGGTAAAAAAGACGCTATGATTAAAGTATTGACACAGATGCAAAAAACAGTAGATGTATCCCCTAGACTACATGATATTAGAGATCAAGGTGCATTAAATGTATTAATACACTATAATCTAATAAAAAATTGTAAAATATTCAAACCCAATGAGGGTTGGGCAGTACATTGCTCTTTATCAGGTCCTACGTTTCAACATATTGAATGGGGGTTAGGCAAAATTATAAATGAAAAATATGGTTTACCAAAACTATATGAAAATGTATTACTAACGCACGATAACAAACCATACGCAATAGCACATCAATATAATAGAATTCCAGAGTGGAATGAAAAAATAATTGCGCAATATGTCTAAAATTATAGTCTGTACTTGCGAAAATACGTATAGTGCATATAAAGATTATTGGAACACCGTTAATTTTGAATTTGATTTTTTATCAGATAGGGCACCAATAGGTATTCAATATGATGAAAATTTAGTAAGAGAAAGATTTTCTTTTAAAGGTGATGTTAGCAAGAAACATTTTTGGAATTCTCAGGGTAATAGAAATATCATTTGGTTTTATGCACACTTTAGAATGGCATATTATTATATGTTACACCCTAATGAAGATTGGTATTGGTTTATGGATGATGATGTAATCTGTAATAATTGGTCAGAATTCTTTAAAGCATTTGATAATAATGATGCTGATTTTATTGCTTATTATTGTTTTAAAAATAAAAACGTTAAAGGTCAGTCTAATATTCCAATCATCGATGATAATACTCATAGTAAAACTGAATGGTTCAATAGATTTCCAGGAGATAATGATTTGATTAAAAGAGAAGGTGATTTATTTGGATCATTTTTTCCAATTGTTAGATTTTCCAATAAAGGTCTAAAGCATATAACCAACTTATTGTTACAAGGCGTTCACGGTTATTCAGAAGGATTTGTGCCGACACAATTACATCGAGATGGATTTAAGCTTGATACTATTTTTAATAATAAGAGTGAATCAGATCACTTTGATATAAATAGGATACATATTAAACACAAGAACATAAAGGTTGATTGGTCTTGGATCTAACACATAATATGAAACCATTAATAATTACAGCACTATATGATATAGGTCGTTCCGAATGGAAAGACTTCGCTATGTCATATGATACTTATTTACATTGGATGCACAATACATTGCAGTTAGATTGTGAGATGGTAATTTTTACAGAACCTAAATTTGAGGCTAGAATCAGAGCAATGCGCGCTCACACGGATCCATCATCAACAAAGACCAAATATATCATAAACAGTATACAGGATTTAGAAGCATATAAACTATGGAATTCACCATTGACTACATTGATGGAGAGTGAAGAGTTTAAAAGTAAAAGACACTGGGATCATGTACCTGAAATGAATCACCCACTCTACAATATAGTGATGTTTAACAAAGTCTTCTTTTTAAAGCAAGCACTAGAACTTGTACCAGATGCAACACATCTATTATGGTTAGATGCAGGTGGAATTAGAGAAACTGTTACTGAATCCAAGTGGCCAAATCCAAACAAATTAGTCAGTGATCAAATTACCAAGTTTAGTCATAATGTACCATTTGAAATTAAGGATCATGAATGGCATAGTTTCTCACAGGTTAGACACATTCAAGGGACAGCATTTATTTGTCCATCTAGTATGATTGATTGGTATATTAGTGAGATTAGATTAACGGTTAATCATTGTATTGCACAAGGATTTATTGGTAGTGATGAAAAGGTATTTGACATTACATATCTCAGAGAACCTGAGCGTTTCAACCTAGTTAAACAGGGTTGGCGAGAATATTACAATTGGTTATTATAATATGTGGACATTAGTAACGGGAGGAGCAGGTTTTATTGGCACACACCTAATTAA
>Ga0222714_10005909_pt1 | contig 11513 bp, 10 predicted proteins | sample C33_3DmetaG_FD_165048 | JGI IMG/M metagenome (GOLD analysis project Ga0222714, IMG submission 165048) | Estuarine water microbial communities from San Francisco Bay, California, United States - C33_3D | ecosystem: Environmental > Aquatic > Marine > Unclassified | place: USA: California... | reverse complement strand
TCAAATATATGGCTACATCGACTCCCTGAAGTGCCTCAGCGGTCGAGGTAATCGAATACAACTCTACCTGCCTCCACTCCACTTCTGAATAGGGGTTGGAAATTACTTTACCTCGGCTTAAACCGATTAATTTGTACTGTTCCTTGTATTGCTCTATAAACCAACTTCCAATATAGCCTCCAGCTCCTGCTAGGGCAACTGTAAGCTTTGAGGATGAGGTGACTGAGTTAGTCATCGAACAGTAGTGGTTTAGTAAAGACAACTGCTTTAGACTAACTAAAGTTTAATTCTCCTTCCTAGCTAAGCGGAGCGCTTGGGTGGTCGTGTAATACTTAGTCAACATATTGGGTACTTCCCAACTAGGAAGCGCACCGTTTTGCAAATAATCTAAGTAACGTGCTGTTACTTGGGCGAAATGAGCTTCATGGCCTGTATGGTACTGAGCAGGAATTAGCACTTTAAATTCTCCTGTGGGAAGTAGCTGAAGATCAAGACCAGGATACCGGTTAGCTAATGTTTCAGTAAGTGCTTTTTTCAAATCTTCAGGAGAGGATCCAAGTAGTTGCACGTACAAAACAGGTTTAAATCCTTCTGCTTCACCTTGCCGGATAATTAGATTTGCTTTGGTACCACGCATCAGACTAAAATGAGTATCTCCTGTACCTTCAGGAGCTTGAAAATTCCAAACCACACTTACCTTGGCATGCTTCCCGCGTAAGGAATAACTAAATTCCCCATTACTCATCACCTCTAGCTTATCCCCTATTTTGTATTTTTGTAATTCTTGGGTGAGTTGTGATTTTTGAGTAACCCGCTGAAACTCCTGCAAAGAAAGTCCTGTAGACCAAATTTTTGAGTCATATACCTGTACCTCAGTAGTATCTAAAATTTGGTCTGGAAATGCTTCCCATTGAATCAAATCTACCAAATGCGTGGTTACATCCACAATACCAGTTCCTTCCTTCTCAATATCAAAGAACCAATCTGGTCGCACAAGTGGAACTCCAGAAACTTCCTTGAAGAAATGATGAACCGATTCTTTGGTGATGGCAGGTTGGCTTGGAGATCCATCCTCCAACTCACCAAAAACCGAAAGTATGGTCGACAACTCCCGCTGAAGTAAGGTGGTAATCTCAAAGCGCTCGGTCATGATATCGTAAAGCAATAACTGCTTTTCCTCAGCCATTTGGAAAGCCTTTTTTAATTTTTGGAATCCTTCCGTATCAATAACCAAAGGTTTATCTGCATACACATGTATTCCCTTCTCAAGTGCCGATAAAATGTATTCTATCTTTTTATCGTTTTTACCTGCTACCATCATCAAATTTCCAGGACGCTCCTCCAACATTTTTTGAAGGTAATCCTCTCCTTCATATACCTTGAGCTTCCAATTGGTAGGTTCTTCCTTGCGCTCATTGTAGGAGGTAATTCGAGCCAAGTGATCTTGAAGCTCTTGTCCTTTGGGTGCATAGATATACAGGGTAGAATCTACAGAAGGATAGTTGGATTTATGTACCAAACCGGCATGAAAATGACCTGGATCTAAGGTCATAAAAGTAAACATACTTGCTTTATTTGAGGGTAGTTGCTCTATTTTTTGAGGGGAACAGGCAAGCACACTGAATAGGCAGCAGTACCCAAAACCACGAATTATTAAATTCATCTTCTTAGGAAATAGAACTCATCAACTTACTGGAAGCAAACACCTTATCAGTTCCCCAAGGTCCTCGTTGTGTCCTGCTCAAGTACGTATTGGCTTCAGGATCACCCACAAATTCTTCTCGGGTTGGATCCCAATTTAATTTTCTACCGAGTTTCATGGCAATATGACTAAGGAGACAAACCGAACAAGCACGGTGACCAATTTCAACAGGAGATAGTAATTCGGCATTCCCTTGAATAGCTTCCAACCAATTGCCATGGTGGGAAGAACTTTTAGTTAATTTGATTTCATTTTCGCCGATGAGCGATAACAATATTTTGGGATCCGATGCATCCAAGGCCTTTGCATTATTTCCTTGAGCTACAGGATCGGATGTAGAGGCTACATAACTTCCTCTAGATACCCATATCCACCCTTCTGTTCCTTCGTAACGAATGCCATTGGGGTAATTTCCAGAACAATACAAATCCACACCATTGGCATAGGTGGCTTTAACCATGAAGTCACCATGTACATTCCAAAATCCTGCTCTTGGGAACTCTGCTACTGCCTCTATACTTGTAGGTCCAGTAAATTCAGTATCCATACCCCAAGCTGCTGAATCAAAGTGATGTTGTCCCCAACCTGTAATCATACCTGCACCATAATTTTCATGGCGCAACCATCCAGGTCGGCTAAAATCTTGCTGGGGGTGAACCCCAATTTCAGAATAGGGAATTTCTGGAGTAGAGCCCAACCACATGTCAAAATTTAAATTGGCAGGAATTGGCATGACTGGGGCATCTGGTCCTGGAGGATCACCAGGTAGGCCTACCCGAACCGTGTGTAGGGTTCCAATTCTACCATTTCGAACAAGCTCTGCAGCTAACCTAAATTGCTCACTTGAGCGTTGTTGTGTTCCTAATTGTAATTTTACACCAGTTTTTTCAACTACTTGCACTAGCTGTCTGCCTTCCTTAATGGTGAGTGAAGTCGGCTTTTGTAAGTAGACATGCTTTCCTGCCAAGGCTGCCTCCATAGCAGGTTGCGAATGCCAATGATCTGGGGTAGAAATGATGACTGCATCAATTTCCTTATTCTGTAATAAATCTCTGTAATCGGTATAGGTTTTCACATCCAAATAAGGAGTTCCCATTTTTTTGGAATAATGGTCCTCGATAAATTTTTTTCCTAATAGTACACGGTTGCTATCCAAATCTGCTGCAGCAATTACTCGAGCTTGTCCATGTCTAAATACTCCAGGTAAATCGTGGTCCCTTGCAATTCGGCCACAGCCTATTTGCCCCACTTGAATTTGGTTGGATGGAGCATTTTTTCCAAATACTGAAGCAGGCACAAGGGTAGGAATCCCAAATGCAGCCGTTGCTAAAGCTGATTTTTTTATAAAATTTCTTCTTTTCATGGGTTTATTATTTGACAAAAGATTTCCAATAAGATTCTGCTTCTTGAACACTTAATTCCCCATCAAAAACAATCAATCGGTAAGTAAGGCTGTACCGCTGATTGGGGAGAATTTCCCAAGACTGGTGCCGAATTGGACAAAATTCGATAAATACATTTCCTTTACCATTGTATTGTCCCACAGGCCAAACCCGAAGTGGCTCCGGATGTGCTTGGTTGGTGTTGTGACTTAAAAATAAAATTCCACTCTTTCCTGAGGCATGTTCGGATTGTCCTGTGACCATAATCCAACGTGCATTTGTTCCATCAGCCAGAGCTCTATCCTTTCCCTCTGAAGTAAGAATGGTACTATTGGCATCTCCCCAAACTTCCGTTGCGCGAAAACCTATTCCACCGCCATAACGGTAGTCGTCAAGAAGTATTCCGTCTGGGTTGCTCGTTTGGATGGTAGTGGTGTAGTCCACCATGTAGCGTCCATTGGCTGCGGGCTTCACTTTTATACGAAGGTCCTCCGCAAGTGCAATCTGCTCTTTTTCGGGGGCTTTTAAATCGTAATGATTTTGCCTTACCGTCAGTTCTGCTGCTCCACCTGCTTGTTTTTTGGACAAAATATGGGAGAAATCCACTCTGCCTTTTTCGTCCCCCAAATTCCAAAAATCTACTTCTCGACCACTAACTGTAGCTCGGGTCCAGGGTCCCCAAATGCCGTAATGATGGTAATGATCAGAAGGTTGGATTCTACTTAATACCACTCCGCTTGGAGATTTTATAGGATGAATAAACCCCGATTTACTGAAAGCTTCTTTGATTCCTGTAGGAACAGGTTCCTTTACGGTTTGGTAGGTAAGGATTGGTACACCATCCAAAAGAAATTCAATTCCTTTCGTTGATTCGCGCATGGCTACCTGCTGGGCAAAAGAATTAATTAAACCACCGAAGGATAAAAATAAAATTAGGATATTCCTTTTGAGACACATGATAAATTTTGGTTATTCGTTTGTCAGCAATCAATATAGATTTAAATTACCTTACATGTCAACACTTCTTACAAAACGATGAAGAAAAACTTTTTCCTCTGCGCCTGCTTAATACTGATAGCATTTGGCACTTTTAGCCAAAATCTTCCTGTGGTTCCCGTTAATTCAGCTTGGATTCAAAAAATCGAATCCTTAGCCCCACAGCAAACTCGCTTCCCAAGTTTTGGGACCAAGAAAATTCTTCTTTTTTCTCTGCATACTGGTTTCGAGCATTGGGTGATTCCTCACACAGATGAGGTAATTAAGGTTTTGGGAACTAAATCCAAACAATTTGAAGTCGTTGCAAGCAAGGATATCCACCAATTTGAAAAAGAATCATTGGAAGATTACGATGCCATTGTGCTCAACAACACCTGTTCAAAACCGGATCATCGGAATTTATTTTGGGATCAACTACGACTAGAATCAACAGCAGACTCCACAGAAATAATGCGCAAAGCCCAAGAATTAGAAACTAACTTAAGTGAGTTTGTGCAGCAAGGTGGAGGACTTCTAGTTCTTCATGGTGCGGTGACCCTACTTAATAATTCAAGTCAATTTAGCTCACTTTTGGGTGCAAGTTTTGACTACCACCCCAAGCAGCAAGAAATTCAAGTTGAGTTAGTCAACCCAAATCATCCACTTGTTGCGGCATTTTCCGGAAACTCATTTATCCATGTAGACGAACCTTATTTTTATAAAAACGCCTATTCAGAATTGGATTTTACGCCCCTACTTTATTTTGACAATGCTAAAATAGATGGACAACGGAAAAATCAAGAATTGACCGAAGGAAGAACCTATGTATCCTGGATTCGACCAGAAGGAAAGGGAAAGGTGATGTATATCTCCCCATCTCACAATGCGCAGAGCTTTGAAAATCCAGCCCTACTTCAATTTATGTTGGATGGACTTCAATATGTGGTTGGAGAAGTTTCCTGCGATGAAACACCCCTTTTAAATCAGTAAAAAATCTTCTTTATTTCTGGCAATGGATCTGTTTCTCAAAAGAATATCCTTGCCAAGGTTTAGTTAGTTAACAAAAGACAGCTTTTTTCTTTGGAATTTGGAAGCGTATTTAAGCTTTGTCATTGCTTAAAATTTCACCAACTTTAACCATGGAAAATGACAATCTTGAGTCTTTGCAATTGTTTTTAGAGGACCCTATCTACCTACTGCCTTCTGACCGATTGAAACTAGAGGAAGAATTAGGCGGAGAACCTTCTCAAAATTTCTTCAACTCACCTGAGGCTATTCAAGAAAAAGGTATTGGGTCCAATTCAAATGTAGCTACTGAAGAACTCGAAGAACTCAAAAACTCCTATACCACCCCTATCCCAGTTCAGGGAGGTTTTTCAAAAGGCATATTAATTGTTCATGAGGAATCAATCTTATCTCCAGAGGTAATGGATATGCTGGTCAAAATGTTGAATGCTTGCGGTTACTCCATGTCGGAGGTAGGCTTAGTTGCTTCAGAAATTCTAGCATCTAGAAATATGGAAGATTTTCAAAATTTAAATGGGCATGTGGTCCTAAAATTTGGAAGAATCAAGCACCCAATTCAACAGCTCCCTTTCTCTAAGTATGAAATCCATGTAGAAAATGAAACAGAATACCTCTTTGCGGATGCGCTTAGTACTATCGCAGAGGATAAAACGTTAAAAAGACAACTTTGGGGAGCACTACAACTCCTTTTTAACCTAAGTACTTGAGCAAAATGAATGCGAAACAACTGCAATGGGCCAAACGATTTAAATGGATAAGTTTGGCAGAGGGCCTTTCATTTATTCTGCTCTTAGGGATTGCAATGCCTTTAAAATATAGATATGGGATGCCTCTAGCCGTGAAATACTTGGGATGGCTTCACGGGCTACTTTTTGTGGTGTATGCGTATGTGGTATTCCCTACAGCTAGCCACCTCAAATGGAGTTTTGGCCGAATTTTTTTCGCCCTTGTGGCTTCTGTTTTACCTTTTGGCCCCTTCTTATTTGATCGTAACTTGAAAAAGAGCCAACAAACCAAACTTTAAAATGGCTCTAATCAGTAAAAAAAAGATTATTTATCCAATTGGTTCTGGCCTTAGAACTTACCTCACCAATTACGGCAGAGAGGTAGATATTCCGATTCACTACCACGAGTTACTTCGCTATTCCAATTCCATTGCTCTATACGACTCCAAGGAACAAGATACTTATTGGGAAACCGTGTTTTACGACCAAAGTGACAGGGAAGAGATCCATCAAAATGTAAAAAAGATATACGCCCTACTTAAAGCAGGTGGGGACATGTCGGTGATGGACCACCTCTACATCGACCGAATTGATCTTTGTGTTTATGGAAATACCCAACCTTTCCGCGTACGAATGGTGAATCGAATCAACGATAACTTTGACTATTTCTACATCAAAAATGCGGATGCCTCTCGTGTGTATGGTCTTGAACTAGAAGATTTGCTCTCTCCAAATCGAATTAGCTACCTGGTTCATAAGGATACACTTATCGAAGAGCATGTTGCGGGTATTCCCGGAGAAAAATTTATGCGGCTTCACATGGAAGACCCGAATTTGAATCCGATCCGATTGGCCAAAGAATTTGTTAAATTCAACGAGCGTTGTTTTGTTCGATTATTAGGTGATATGCATTCCTCCAATTTTGTTATTGATGTTACTCCTGACTTTGAAGAAACGCATTACCGAATCCGAGCCATTGATTTTGATCAACAATCTTACGAAGGCAAAAAATCCATTTACCTACCCCAGTATTTTAAGGAAAATAATGCATTGATTCAGCTGGGAATGGAATACATCACCCCTGAATCTATGCGACAATACCAACGAGAAGAACGTGCGCTCATTGCCACACGTGTCAAATCCTCTCACCTAGAATTAGAAGATATTTTACAGACGATGGAGAAAGACCAGCTTGCTCCCGATGCTAACGTAGTTCAATTAAAAAATGAGCTAGCAAAACACTACCAAGTTGATGCGTTTTTGCATTGTAAATCCATGGGGGAACTTTTGCGAAAAAGCCTATCCCTGGTGACCAAGTGATCCCAAAGAATATCCTAGGAGCAAAAATTTAACGCCATGAAAAAACAAAAAACAAATTTTACGAATTTTCAATGGATAGATCTTGAAAAACCAAACTCAGCTGAATTGTCCGCAATCATTGAGCCTTATGGATTGAGCCCACATCTCATCAAAGACCTAGTTCAGATTGGACACCTTCCAAAAATTGAAAAAGTGGGAGAGTTTAATTTTATGATTTTGCGTGCTTTTAGTGCTAATCCCAAGGAAAAACAATCTACCATACCTGAATTAAGCAATAAAATAGGCTTTTTTTTTACAGGAGAAATTTTGGTAACCGTACACCAAAAATCATTTCCTTTTTTACAGGATTTACAAGGTCATTTTGAGAGTCCCGAAGAATTGATTTTAAAAATACTTGCGGAAATGATTGCTACGTATGAAAGCCCCGCTAATTGGCTTGCCGGAGAAATGGATCAGTTTGAAGAAGACATATTTTTAAACAATGGAAATCTATTTTCTGTCGAAAATCTGTATTTCGCCAAGGCTAAAGCTAGAGCTTGTAAAAAAGTAATTCAACTCACACAATCCGTACTGAATCATTTAGTAGTACACTCCAAAAATCAAGTCCAACTCCAAGATGTAAAAGAAAGTGCTTCTAGTTTATTGCTCCAATTTGAAGATTTTTTAGAAGAAGCAAATTCTCTTTTAAATATTTATTTATCTAGTACGTCGCAGAAAACGAATGAAGTCATGAAATTACTGACTATTTTTTCAGCCTTTTTTCTTCCCCTCACCTTTTTGGTCGGCGTCTATGGGATGAATTTTAAATTTATGCCTGAATTGGGTTGGGAATATGGGTATTTCCTCACTTGGGGTGCTATGTTCGGAATTTCAACCCTAATTTTCTTTTGGTTTAAACGAAGGAAAATCATTTAACAACAACCAAAACCCTCAAAAAAAATCTCCAAAATGAAACTTTTTTCGTTTTTGCATGAAAAATTTAATTTACTAGGCGTCTTAGGTAGGCACCATAGCCGCTTTTTCCTAGTTTGGTTGCTGCTTCTAGAAGTTTTTCCTTTCCAATAAATCCACTTCTATAAGCTACCTCTTCGATACATCCAATTTTCAATCCTTGTCGTTCCTCAATGACTTCCACAAATTGAGCTGCTTGCAACAAAGACTGGTGAGTTCCAGTATCTAGCCAAGCTGTCCCTCGATTCAAGATTGCAACTTGAAGCTGTCCTTTCTTGAGGTATTCGTTGTTTATATCTGTAATTTCCAGTTCCCCACGTACACTTGGTTTAATGTTTTTCGCTATTTCTACTACTTGATTATCATAAAAATACAAGCCAGGTACAGCATAATTCGATTTGGGTTGAGTAGGCTTCTCTTCGATAGAAATCGCTTTTTGGCTAGCATCAAATTCCACCACTCCATAGCGTTCGGGATCATTTACATGGTAAGCAAATACTACTCCTCCATCCGGATTGGTGTTTTCTTGCAAGGTCTTGTACAAGCCAGAACCGTAAAAAATATTATCTCCAAGAACCAAAGCTACCTTGTCCTTTCCAATAAACTCTTCACCAATAATAAAGGCTTGCGCCAACCCATCGGGACTTGGTTGCACTGCATAACTAATCTGACAACCTACATGAGACCCATCTCCCAACAACTTTTGGAAAGCTGCTGAATCTTCTGGAGTAGTAATAATTAGGATTTCTTGGATGCCAGCCATCATCAAGACAGACAGCGGATAGTAAATCATGGGTTTATCGTAAACCGGCATAAGCTGTTTACTTACAGCAATGGTAAGTGGATACAAACGTGTTCCTGAGCCCCCGGCTAAAATGATTCCTTTCATAAAGCTAAAAATGTTAAACTTGAATATACAAAAGTAAGGCCCAATTGATAGTAAAAAAATCAAACATGAGAATACTGTTTATTTCTTTAGGAACCCAAGGTGATATTGAGCCTTTTTTGGCAAGAGCAACCTTGTTACACAAAGAAGGTCATGTAATAACTTGCCTTTTTCCTAAACAATTTAAGACATTAGTGACTGAATTAGGTTTCCATTTTTATGGTTTTGATACTCGGTTTTTAGATTTATTAAACACAGATTTTGGAAAAGGTTTTTTAGGAAGCAAAGGAAATTTTTTAACCAGAGCTACAAATTTTATTCGACTAATGATGGCTTCTTTTAGTTTGCAGTCAACCCTAATAAATCAGCAAAAAAAAGCCATCCATGAACTAAATCCAGATCTAGTCTTCTTTCATCCCAAAGCCATTTATTGCTTACTTCCTGCACAAGTTAATCCAACAAAATTCATTCAGCTGTCCCCTGTTCCTTGTATCCTTCATGGCCACCAGGATTTCCCTCATTTAGGCTTGTCCAAATTCAAGCCCTTTTCTACTAGTTCGAACCTTCGAACTTATAAGCTTATTAATCAAATCAAATATTTAGCACTTTGGAAGTACCTCAAACCACACCTTTTAAATTTTCCTGAGCATTCAATTACAAAAAAATCACTCGCTGAATTTGAGCGAAAAGAATTGACCACTTGGTATCAAATTTCACCTTCGCTATTCCCAAAACCTAATTACTGGCCAGAAAACGCATTGGTGACTGGATATTTATCTAGACATCAAAAAGAGAACTTTATTCCAGACTCCAAATTGATGTCCTGGCTAAAAAAATATCCAAAAGCAGTTTTACTTACTTTTGGCTCCATGACAAATCATGATCCTGAAAAAGTTACCTCAATAATCCTGAAAATTTTAGAAAAACATAAAATTCCAACTCTTATTAACTTGTCTTGGGGAGGATTGGTCCGTCCCCAGGTTGTTTCTGATCTCTTTTTTTTCGTTGAAAAAATCCCCTACGATTGGGTTTTACCCCAACTCTATGGAATCATTCACCATGGGGGTTCAGGCACTACCCACAGTGCTGCTAAAGCAGGAGCAGTACAATTGCTGATCCCTCACATTATGGATCAGTATTTTTGGAATAATTTGGTAGCAAATTTAGGTCTTGGACCCAAAGGAATCCCCATCTCCAAGTTACAATCCAATTCCTTTGAAAAAGTAATCTTGGATTTTTGGAATACAGAAGTTTATAAAAAGAATGCAGCTCAAATGTGTAAAAAAATTGAAAATGAAAAGTAAGCAAGATTTCACTTGGATAAACTTCTTTAAATCAGTTTACATCAATTTAGTCTTTGCGACTGTTACCTTATTGATTTCATGTACCAACAAAACAGTTACTTCCTTTCAAGAAAGTGAGATGGAGCCCTATCGACAAGCCTACCATTTCTCTCCTAAAAAAGGGTGGATGAATGACCCAAATGGTTTAGTCTTCCTAGATGGAGAATATCATCTATTTTTCCAACATTACCCGGATAGCACGGTATGGGGACCGATGCATTGGGGACATGCCATATCTAAGGATTTGGTCAATTGGGAAGAATTGCCTATCGCCCTATTTCCCGATAGTTTGGGATACATCTTTTCTGGTAGTGCCGTTTTCGACGAAAAAAATAGTTCTGGACTTGGCAGCGCAACAAATCCACCCCTTGTAGCGCTTTACACGTACCACAACCCAAAAAAAGAAAAAGCAGGAACAATAGATTTTCAAACACAAGGTCTCGCCTATTCGGTAGACAAAGGTAGGAGCTGGAAAAAATATGAAGGGAATCCTGTACTTGGCAATCCAGGAATTCGTGACTTCCGCGATCCTAAAGTTACCCAAACCACTTCAGCAGACGGTAGTACCACCTGGGTGATGACACTTGCTGCGCGCGATCAAGTCCAATTTTACCAGTCTTCAAACTTGAAGAATTGGTCCCTACTAGGCGAATTTGGGCAAGGTACGGGTGCACATGGTGGTGTATGGGAATGTCCAGACCTACTTTCGATGAAGGCCCCAGATGGAAGTCAAAAATGGGTATTACTAGTGAGCATAAATCCAGGAGGACCACAAAAAGGATCGGCAACGCAATACTTCATTGGAGATTTCAAGGAAGGTAAATTCACCCCAGACGATACCATGATTCGCTGGCTGGATTATGGCCCAGATAATTATGCGGGAGTTACTTGGTCCAATCTTCCCGAAGGCCAAAACCGAACGCTTTGGATCGGTTGGATGAGTAACTGGCTGTATGCACAAGTAGTACCTACTTCTTCCTGGAGGTCAGCACTAACCCTTCCGCGAGAACTCCGCCTCTTCGATGTCGATGGAACGCTTTTACTTCAATCAGCACCTGCCAAGGAACTAGAAAAGCTGAGAGGCACGAACTATTATCTGTCAGAAAAGGAATCCTTGTTACCGAGTAGAGCAGTAGAGATCTTGGCAGAAGTAACTAAAGACGAACACTTTTCCATGATTTTATCCAACGAGATGGGGGAAGA
>Ga0222714_10005907_pt1 | contig 11518 bp, 11 predicted proteins | sample C33_3DmetaG_FD_165048 | JGI IMG/M metagenome (GOLD analysis project Ga0222714, IMG submission 165048) | Estuarine water microbial communities from San Francisco Bay, California, United States - C33_3D | ecosystem: Environmental > Aquatic > Marine > Unclassified | place: USA: California... | reverse complement strand
TAGGTATCCTTGTAGTAGATGCCTCTAATCTCACACGAGGATTATTTTTATTTAGTCAGCTCATTGATTGTGGCATCCCCCTAGTATTGGTAATTAACATGAATGACCTAGCCGAAAAGAATGGGATTTGTATTGACCTAGATTTATTAAAAAGCACCTATAATAACACCCCCATTGTCTTAATGAATGCTCGTGTTGGTTTGGGAAAGGACCGTTTATTAAGCGCGCTTAATAATCAAATCAATCTACTGACTACTGAACCAATACAAGTTAGTAATCATCAGATATCTCTCGATGATTTATCGGGACAAGAACATGAGGCGTTTAAACGTCATGAATCAATTAGTAATGTCGTGAATAAAGTAGTAAAACGGTCAACGAAAAGCCCTCGTTTGAATGCCTTAGACCATTGGTTAACACACCCAATTATTGGCTACCTTATCTTCATGGTAATACTTTTTGTGATTTTTCAATTTGTGTTTTCATTTGCATCGTATCCAATGGACCTTATTGAAAAAGGGTTCGAATGGCTTACCAATGTTATTAAAGGGTTTTTGACGGAAGGCCCATTATCCGAATTAATTTGCGAAGGAATAATACCAGGTATTAGTGGAGTATTAGTATTTATTCCTCAGATAGGAATATTGTTTTTCTTCATTGCATTATTAGAAGATTCAGGTTATCTGGCACGGGCTGTCTTTTTAATGGATCGCTTAGTTCGTCCGTTTGGATTAAATGGCAGAAGTGTTGTTCCTTTACTTTCAAGCATGGCCTGCGCTATCCCCGGAATTATGGCCACTCGGGGAATTCCTAATTATAAGGAGCGTATTATAACAATATTTGTTGCTCCTTTAATGAGTTGCAGCGCTCGGATTCCGGTATTTACACTTCTAATTGGATTGGTTATACCTAAAATGAAATTGTTTGGATTTATACACTTGCAGGGAATGGTTTTGTTTAGCCTCTATGTATTAGGTATTGTCTCTGCATTATTCAATGCTTGGATAATGCATTTAATCCTTAAAAATGAAAAGCGTTCTTATTATTTAATGGAAATCCCCGATTTTAAGCGGCCTTTGTGGCGTAACATATTTTTTACTGTATATGAAAAAATAAAAGTGTTCACGACAGAAGCCGGTGGGATTATTCTAGCAATCTCAATCGTGCTGTGGGCATTAGCCAGTTATGGCCCAACAGAAAAACGTCGCGAAGCGATTCAATTACTAAAAAATACAAGAACATATAAACTAAAAAGCATTGAAGAAAAGGAAGGCTTAGAGAATGCAATTCTATTAGAAAACTCTTATATCGGGATTGTCGGAAAAGGGATAGAACCCCTTATAAAACCAATCGGGTATGATTGGAAAATTGGTATTGCATTAATTACTTCATTCGCAGCTAGAGAAGTTTTCGTTGGATCATTGTCTACTATTTATGCCACCGAAGGAACCGGTAATGACCTACGGTTAACTGAGCGATTGAAAAATCAAAAAAGACCTGATGGAACCCTAATATTTTCATTACGAACGGGTATTTCTCTCATGGTGTTTTATGTATATGCGATGCAATGTATATCTACTCTGTCAATAGTGAAGCGCGAAACAAAATCTTGGAAGTGGCCTTTATTGCAGGTAATGGTATTTGGATTTATGGCATACACTGGTGCATGGATATGTTTTAATATTTAATAAAAAAAACCTTAATATTGAACTATGATACAGGGTTTAATCGTTGGAGTAATAGTTATTAGTGCGTTGGGTTTCTTGGTAAAAAAATCCTTTTTTACACCCAAAAAATGTGGTTCCTGTTCAATGAATCCCAAAACATTACCTACAAATGAAGAACGCATGTGAACTGTATAAATACAATAATTGTTTTTATCTCATAAAAAACGATAGCCTTGACTATTTCGCATGCGATTTTTTAGATGCAGAATTAGACGAGGATCATGTGTGCTGGCTAAATATCCATGATACTACGGACCATATTGCAATTAAACAACTTTGTACTAAGTTGCACATTGATAAATTAAGCATTGAAAATATCTATGTGCAACAACGAAGGCCTAAAGTTGAGGAATACCCAAACTACATTTATTTTAGTGTAACATTAACTGATCTAAGGGCAAAAGACAGGGATATGTTTGATGAAAATCAAATCACATTTTTTCTAGGTTCATCATATTTAATTACCATGCAAAATGGAATGAAGGGTTACTTTGATGACGTAAGAGACCGCATTGAATTTTCAAAAGGAAAAATTCGAAGGCATAAATCGGATTTCTTATTGTATCGATGCATGGAGGCTATATTAGATAACTATTATCGAATTATTGATGATGTAGCGGAGAATTCTTCAAAAATTGAGGATCGATTACACCAACATGAAGATAAATCGCTATTACATGATATTGAAACTCAGAAACGTAAGTTAATCAAATTAAGAAGCATCTCTCGCCCGATTCGTGACATAACTGAACAGTTATATAGCAGTGAAACTGATTTGATTTTTAAATCGAATACTCGATATTTTAAAACGCTAAACAGCAATTGCAACAATTTAATCACCGAAATTGACAGTCAAATTCAAATTTTAGATGGATTAGCCAATTTTTATTACGCAGCACAGGGCCAACGTATGAATGAAATAATGAAGGTGTTAACTATTGTAAGTGCTATTTTTATTCCACTAACTTTTATTGCGGGGGTTTATGGTATGAATTTCGAAAACATGCCTGAATTAAAAATGAGAAATGCTTATTTCGTTATTATTGGTTTAATGATTTCATTGGGAATCATTTTATTTGCTTACTTCATAAAAAAAGGGTGGTTAAGAAAAAGCGATTACCACATTGACCAGTAATGGGGAAACAAGAGAATACGTATGTTCTCCAGCGATTTAGGGAGATTTTAACGCCACACAAAGTTGCACTTTTTAACCGCATTTCTGAACAACGTACTCGACATATTACCATTGTTCTAGAAGACCTCTTTCAGGAACACAATGCATCTGCTGTTATAAGGTCGTGCGACTGTTTTGGAATTCAGGATTTATATACCATTGAAAATAAAAACAAATATGTACTGAAGCGTAACATTGCATTAGGCGCAGGAAGATGGATTGATTTACACCGATTTACGAACAAAGAAACTGCTTCGTTGGATTGTTTAAACCGGTTACGAGGTCTCGGATACAAACTAGTGGCTACATCACCTCATGCAAATGCCTATACCCCAGAATCCCTTCCAATAAACGAACCCATTGCGCTCCTTTTTGGTACTGAGCGACAAGGATTAACATCCAATGTTTTGGACACTGCTGATTATCACATGGCGATACCCATGTATGGCTTTACAGAGAGTTTTAATTTATCTGTATCAGTCGCCATTATTCTTCAGACATTAAGAACTCGTCTTGAAAAAGAGTCCTTCCCATGGAAATTAAACATCGAGGAACAGGAAGAATTGCAAATTCAATGGAGTACGCGAATTTTAAATGGTGGCAATGCGCTTGAAAAGCAATTTAGAACTGCACATTTAGAAAAAGAATTTTAACTTTGTACAGATAACTGAACTACAATACATAGAACATGGGAAAAGGAGATAAAAAAACCGCAAAAGGAAAACGAGTAATTGGTTCATACGGAAACGTACGCAAAAGAAAATCAAACGCAAAAGTTGCTGTTGTTACTAAACCAAACAAAAATAAGGTAGAAAAACCGGTAACCGAGAAGAAAACTACAGCCAAAAAAGCGAGCACAGCAAAGAAATCAACAACGAAGAAACCAACAGCAAAGAAATCTTCTAGCGATTCTAAATAAGCTGTCAGATGACGGCTTTTTTTTATTGATATAATTCCATTCATCATGAAACATAATTTTGGCGCAGGTCCCTGCATTTTACCGCAAGAAGTATTTAAAGAAGCCGCCGAAGCGGTGCTTGATTTTAATGGACTTTCCATTCTTGAAGTATCCCACCGACACAAAGATTTTGTTGCCGTAATGGATGAGGCAATAATCCTTACGAAAAAAGCCTTAAATATCCCTAACGGATATTCGGTAGCTTTTTTACAAGGTGGGGCAACACTTGGTTTTACCATCGCCGCACTGAACATGATGAGATCGAGTAAACGAGCCGGCTACATCAATACCGGAACATGGGCGTCTGGTGCTATAAAGGAGGCAAAAAAAGTAGGGTTAGATGTTGATGTTTTTGCGAGTTCGGAGGACCGTAATTTCACCTATATTCCTACAAATTATAAAATTTCCCCCGATTTAGATTATATTCATTTTACATCGAATAACACCATTTATGGAACTCAATTTCAAGATTACCCTAAATCTGAATTGCCGCTAGTTTGCGACATGTCCTCCGACATTTTTTCAAAAGAAATCAATGTAGCTGATTTTGATTTAATATATGCCGGTGCCCAAAAAAATCTTGGTCCTGCGGGTGCCACCTTATACATCGTAAAAGATGAAATCTTAGGAAAATCCACATCTCCTTTTATGCCTACCTATTTAGATTTAAAACAACAAATAGATAAGGAATCCATGTTAAACACACCACCTGTTTTTTCAGTTTATGTAGCCATGTTGAATCTTCGAAATCTAATTGCTCAAGGTGGGGTTAAAAATATAGAAGCGAGAAATAATACAAAATCAGCCCTCTTATATGCTGAAATCGACAGGAATTCACAATTCAAAGGGGCAGTAGAACGAGCAGATCGTTCGAAAATGAACATCACTTTTCTATTGAATGACGAGACTCGTGCTTCTATGTTTGATGCAATGTGGAAAGATGCAGGAATTGTTGGCCTTCCTGGGCATCGTTCTGTTGGTGGGTATCGTGCATCTATATACAATGCTTTACCCATTGAAAGTGTGCAGGTTTTAGTTGATGTTATGAAGGAATTTGAACGAAAATCATAAGTAATGAAAATACTTGCAAACGATGGAATCTCAGCAGCAGGTCAAACAGTTTTAGAGCGTGCTGGATATAAAATAATTACAACTAAAGTAGCTCAAGAAGAACTTGCAACCTACATGAACAACGAGGACATAGAAATCCTTTTAGTAAGAAGTGCTACCACTGCAAGAGTATCCTTAATAGACGCTTGTCCGAACTTAAAATTAATAGGTAGAGGAGGAGTTGGCATGGACAATATTGATGTAAAATATGCCCGAGAAAAAGGAATAACCGTTGTCAATACTCCCGCATCATCATCGCAATCTGTTGCTGAATTAGTTATGGGTCAATTATTCGCCATTTCTCGCTTTTTACACCACAGTTTCAAACATCTCGAGCATGGAGATTTTTCTACTTTAAAAAAGAATTATGGTAAAGGGGTTGAGTTACGTGGTAAAACTATTGGGATTCTTGGTTTTGGACGTATTGGACAAAGTTTAGCGTCATATGCACTTGGTGCAGGAATGCATGTTATTCCTATAACGTTAAATGAAGAAACATTCGAAATACCCGTAATAATTGGCCTAGATAAGCAGATATCGGTTAAATTACAAAGTGCTACATTGAATCAAGAAACACTAGGTATTTTAGACTATTTGTCGATTCACGTTCCTAAACAAGCAAACGGAGAGGCAGTAATTGGATCAAAGGAATTTCAAGTAATGAAAAAAGGAATTCGCCTTGTAAACGCGGCCCGTGGAGGAGTGATCGATGAACAAGCATTATTGGATGCCTTAGCAGATGGGACGGTTACTGCGGCGGCTTTGGATGTGTTTAACAACGAGCCTAACCCTGACCAGCGATTAATTAGTCACCCTCAAATTGCATGCACTCCTCATATAGGAGCCGCTACCAATGAAGCTCAAGACCGTATCGGAGAAGAATTAGCCGAACTGATTATTAAACAATTCGGCCATTTCTAATTATTTATTAAGCTTGAATTTCGATTTCAATTATTTCGTCTCCTTGACGAATATCGTCTAACACATCTAACCCTTCAGATACCTTACCAAAACACGTATGATTCCTATCTAAATGTGCGGTATTATTTCTCGAATGACAAACAAAGAACTGTGATCCACCTGTATTTCTTCCAGCATGTGCCATGGATAACACTCCGCGATCATGATATTGTAATTCTCCATCTAATTCACAATCGATTTGGTAACCTGGCCCCCCTGTACCCGGCATCCCTGTTGCTCCCGGACGTGAATTTGGGCAGCCTCCTTGAATTACAAAATCAGGAATCACACGATGCCAAGTTAGGTTGTTATAATATCCCTCCTCTGCTAATTTTTTAAAATTAGCGACTGTATTCGGTGCGTCGGTTTCAAATAGCTCCGCGATCATGTTTCCTTTTGATGTTTTAATAATTGCTTTCATTGAATTTGTTTTTCACAAAAATACATCGGAATGCTGTTGAAAACTCCGTTAATAAGATAAAACTTGTGAAAAAAATAATCAGGAATCCTTAATTATTTTTGTATACAACTATAAATGCTCAGTTAAACGATGTTTTCCAGTATTTTAAAGAAAAAATTAAGCGAAGATCAGGTTTCTAATATTTTCATAAACGGGATATTTGATGTGATTGATCGCGGATTTGAGTTAGTTGCTGGTGCGATTAACGATGATCCATGTTTCATTAGCTCACCATCGATTAATGGAAAGAATGTTAATGAGTTTGCCCTAATTGTAATTGCGGGGAACATCATTGAAATGGAGAGATTATTTGATGGTCAAACCGGTGCTCGGGTAATTAATTTAGTTTACGATAAACTTGCCAGCGTATATAACATGGAGGTATTAGAAATGCGCCAACTAATTCAAGAGTATAAATCTTACATGAAGCGTGTTAATATTCCATCAAAGACAACACTTTATGCCATGTCCAAGGCTATCTTTCATAAATATGGGCTAAATGAGTTCCAAGACGATTACTTCAAGCGTATGAATACACCTAATCCTGTGTTCTTAAAGCGTATCGATGAATTAATTGCACCCTTCTTATGGAACTGGGAAGCATTCTTCAAAAAGTATCGCATCTAAAGATCATTAACAATCTCGATTATTCCGGATTTTCTTGCATCAATCGATTCAACCATCGAGCGACAAGGATGATTACAACTCCGGTAATTAACGCATAGATACTTAATTGTAAATATCCATTGGTATATCCATCTAAACGAACGCTCAGCGGAGCATTTTCATCCGGGTTAGACATACCTGCACCCAGAACTCCTGCAACATATTGTCCATAGGCGGAAGCCAAAAACCACATGCCCATCATGATTCCCCACAAGTGTTTAGGCGACAATTTTGTCATAAGGGAGAGACCTATAGGTGACAAGAAAAGCTCTCCTATTGAAATCACAAGATATGCCAACGCGAAAAGTCCTAATGAAGCAAGACCATCACTGTTGAGCCAAAATCGCATTGCGTAAAAAATATAAAACGAAAGGCTTAAGAACAGAAAGGCCAAACCAAACTTTGCAAAGTAATTAGGCTCCAGTTTTCGTTTATTTAACCAAACCCACATCATTCCGATGAGCGCACTAAAACAGATCACAAAAAACGAATTCGCTGAATTATTAACCACATTGGAATCAATATCAATTCCCATCATGTTACTGGCAACTAAATCTCGTGCAAAGAGGCTCAAAGAACCACCACTTTGCTCAAAAAACGACCAAAATATGATGGACAACAAAATGAAAATAATCGCGGCCACCATTTTCTTAATTTGCATCTTATCCAATTTTGTCATCTCATAGAATATATAAACCAATGTAACCGGTCCAATGATGTACATGAACAGGTCGGTATATTCAGTTTTACGAATCATGATATAAATCAATGGCAAAACCGCGAGTGTACCGGCATAAACAAACCATCGATTTCTACGGTCTTTTTTAGGAGATTCTGTGACGGGTGAAATTCCAATAGGTCCTAAGAGCTTTCTTGTTAAAATAAAATTCAATAACCCTAAGGCCATAAAAACACCAGATAATAAGAAGGCAATATTCCAGCTGTACGTTTTACCAACATAAACACAAAGTCCCCCTCCTAACAAGGCTCCGATGTTGATGCCGGCATAAAACAAACTAAATCCGGAATCCCTTCGTGGATCACCATCACGATACAACTCACCTACCATGGTTGAAATATTCGGCTTGAAGAATCCAGTTCCTACAATGATAAAACAAATACCGTAAAAAAAGAATTGTTTTGCATCTAATCCCATCACAATACTACCCAACACCATTAATATCCCCCCCCATAACAAAGATCGCTGAAAACCTAAGATTTTATCAGCAAACAATCCTCCAACAAAGGTAAATGCGTAGACAAATGCCTGTATAGCTCCATATTTCAGGTTAGCTACATCATCCTTAATTAATAGTATATCAGTCATGAAAATGACTAACATTCCTCGATTGCCATAAAAGCAAAAGCGCTCCCACATTTCGGTAAAAAACAAATACCAAATTTGTTTTGGGAATTTACCTTTAAAGTCTTGAATTTCTGATAGACTAAGCATGATTCATTTGGTTAATGAAAAAAGGCTCCGAAGAGCCTTAAATGATTTATAAAACGTTATTTTCTTTCATAACTCGATTCAGCCAACGCAACATCATGAACAATAATAAGGCGGCACCTATTACGAGTCCAAAATTCAAATAAAAGAAATTTTGCTTACTGTTGGCGTCAAATCCTTCCCAAAGACTTGATAGCATTCCTGACATCTTATTCCCTACTGAAATAGCGAGGAAATATCCTCCCATCATTAATGCAGTGATGCGTGGTGGACTTAATTTAGACACTAATGACAATCCCATTGGCGATAAACAAAGTTCACCTATTGTGATTACACCATATGACGCTAACAACCACATTGAACCTGCCTTTGCACTCAATCCGTTTGTTGCAAATACAGCACCTACCATTACAAGTGCGGACAAGGCTGTAATTACTAAACCGATGGCAATCTTAGCGGGTGTACTAGGTTCTTTTTTTCTTCTTCGGAAAAAGCCCCAAACGCCAACCATCACTGGCGTTAACACAACTACCCAAAATGGGTTAATGGATTGATAAAGCTCAGTAGAATATAACTTTAAATTTGGCGCTTCTGTATTTGATTTATCGATAAGTTCATTCTTTTGTAAATAATCATAAACATGTAATGCCGAATTGAGTGCGGTGAGTTCTCCTTTCAAGACTTCTTGTTCTTCACCATCCTTTGCTTTAGCAAGGACTGATTCTTTGTCTTTGATTTGCTTTGCCGTTTCCATAGAAAGAACTGATATAGATTTCTTTTCGCCGAGCACGCTCGGTAGTTGCTTACTTGGAGTTTCTGCCAAACTAATTAGTAATAATTTCTCTGAATCCTTCAATAAAGAATCACTTTCAATATTTGCAGTTGTTGTACCATCAACTTTAATTGATTTTAAAGCGGGAACATCTGATTTAGATAAATTCGTGAAATACTTGTAAGATTTATCAATACGCTCAATTTTCTCGGCGCAATCTTTTAGATTTTTAAAATCCTCCTTTGATTCTTTTGGCAGTGACGCTTGAGTAATATTCAAAAAGCTAATGGATGCCTCATAGATCGCAGAATCTTTAATTAACGGACTATTTTCCACCAACTGTGCCATACCTGCAGCATCCGCAACACCAGTTATACTTGCTGGCATTTCACGATCGGTAAAGTCTTCCGCCCAGACGGTTAGTGCATCCCCATTTTGATGAAAAATTGCAAAGAATAAAATTACACAAGTAAATACCGCCAATAAAGCTTTAATTGCCCGACTTTCTTTCGCTTCCGATTTAAATGCAAGATAAATGAAGAAAATAATTACTGGTAAACATCCAATTATAAATGCATCATTCGTATCGGTTCCTAATAAATTCCCAGGAATCAAATATCCAATGATTCCGAAAACAAACATTGGAAGTACTGTTAACGCTAAGATTTTCAAGGTTGACATATCCCCTTCTTGTAACGGTTTTACCACGTCGTAACTCTTGATGTGTCTATTTCCAATTATGAAAATAACAACGCCCAAAAGCATGCCAACTCCTGCGGCGGCAAATGCATGACCCCAACCGTAGTTGATTCGCATAAAGGCTGCAACGAAATTACAAACGAATGCCCCAATGTTGATTCCCATATAAAAGATATTGAATCCCGCATCTTTTTTATCCTTAAGTGTTTCCTCACTATATAAATTTCCAACCAGTGTAGAAATGTTTGGTTTAAAAAATCCGTTACCAAGAATTATTAGAAGCAAGGCAATGTAAAAACTCGGAATGGTGTGCATCGCTAGCATAAAATAACCTGCAGCCATCATTAAGCCACCTATTACAATGGATCGTCGATACCCCAACAATCGATCCGCTAATAATCCTCCTATAAACGGCGTTAAATATACTAATCCCAAGTAGGTGCCATAAATATCAGATTTCAATTGACCATCAAAACCCATTCCACCGTTATTCCATCCATCAAGCATATAAAGTGAGAAAATACCAAGCATAAGGTAGTAACCAAAGCGCTCCCACATCTCAGTTCCAAACATAAACCACAAACCTTTCGGATGACCGAAAAGCATTTGAATTTCATTCTTATTGTCCGTATTACTCATAGTTTAGTTTTAAAGATTATTGTTGCCGAATATACAAAAAAACACGTGACCAATCGATAATAATCATTTACCAATTATTTTTGGTGTGAAATGAAAAGCTACAATGCGCACACCCACAAAATTCCTGATAATCATATAGGAATATTCCATAGCGATGGCAAGTACACCGCAAGTTTATTCTCAGTAGGTGTGCATCCTTGGGATACAGAAATGAAGTCGGTTAAGGAAATTATTCCCGCCATTAACCACCCAAATTGCCGCGCGGTTGGTGAAATTGGATTAGATCGACTTAAAGGTCCGTCAATGGAAATTCAACGAGCAGTACTCTTGGATCAACTAAAACTGTCAAACGAACTAAAGAAACCGGTTATTTTCCATATTGTCAGAGCGTGGGATGAATTTTATTCCTACATCAAACCACATCAAAATACACCATGGATTATCCATGGATTTAATTCGCCGAAACAATATTCACAGATTCTGCAAACTAATGTAATGTTGAGTCTCGGTCCTAGTAGCTTAAAAAACCCTCATATGCAATCCATCCTTAAACAAATTCCATTAAATCGTTTATTATTGGAAACCGATGACACGTTGATTGACATCGTACAAGTTTACCACGATTTCTCCATAGCTACAGGACACCCTATCGGAGTAGTTTATAGTCAAATTGAACAGAATTTTTTGGCTATTTTTGGGACATGAATCATTGGTTGGAACGGTCGGAACTGTTGATTGGGGATGAAAAACTCAACAAATTAGCAACCTCCCATGTGATGATAGTTGGCTTAGGCGGAATCGGGTCTTTTGCAGGTGAATTCATCGCTAGGGCAGGAATTGGTACGCTTACGCTAATTGATGGAGACCTTTTTGATCCTACAAACAAAAATCGACAGTTAACCG
>Ga0222714_10005901_pt1 | contig 11525 bp, 24 predicted proteins | sample C33_3DmetaG_FD_165048 | JGI IMG/M metagenome (GOLD analysis project Ga0222714, IMG submission 165048) | Estuarine water microbial communities from San Francisco Bay, California, United States - C33_3D | ecosystem: Environmental > Aquatic > Marine > Unclassified | place: USA: California... | reverse complement strand
ACTTATACAATTTGTAAGATTTTTAAATGATATTGTAAATTAAAGGAGAAAAATGTACTTATTATTAAGAAATAAATTAAATCCAACACACTCAAGAGGCACTTTATTTTTAAACGGGGAAATCTTGTGTCACACTTTATGTCTGCCATATGTAGGCAATCATACCAATATTAGTTGCATACCAGATGGTATCTACGACTTAGCACCACACAACACCAAGAAATTTCCAGATACTTTTAGGATTGAAAATGTCCCGAATAGAACAGCTATCTTATTCCATACAGGGAACAGATTAAGAGATACTCATGGTTGTTTTCTTGTAGGCACAGAGTTTAGAGATTGCGGAGCAGATACAATGATTTTAAATTCAAAATTTGCAATGAATATGTTGAGAAGAAAACTCATTCTTCCAGCAGAGATTGAAATTATTAACGAATAAGAGGATAAAATGACAACAGACGAATATACAGATTTACAAGCAAGACTTTATTATGAAAGTGCAGTTGCTTCAGAGGAAGAGTTTTATGAGAAAACTAGAAAGGGAAGGAAAGAACCTTATCAATTAGATCTTGAAGACTATATTGATGAAGTTAATAGAAACACACCTGACCCATTACCAGAGGATTTATAATGAGTGCTTTTAAAATGACTTTATTTGTGGGCATGTTTTCCAGTTTTCTTTCTGCTTTTTTATTGCAAAGTTTTCCACTACTTATAGTGTCTTGTGTAATGCTTACAATCGCTTATTCAATAGTTATATTACTTAATTTTTTAGATGGAGATTTATGAACATAGCAGAATTTTTTCAAGGCGTAGATGGAGGAAATTCCTCTAAAAGAATGATAGGCATACCTTGTGGGTTAATAGGTTTAGGCATGCACTGCTATCTATTTTTCTTTGGACTAACCCATCAAATTGTAAGCTACTCCGATTTATCTGGTACAGCAAACGACCTTTTAAAAGTGTCGGCTATTCTGCTAGGATTGGGAGTTGTAGAAAATTTTAAGATAACTAAAGGTTAGATGAACCCTTTTGGTTTCATAAGTACAATATTATTTGCTATTTGCGCTTTACCAGAAGCCGTCTACGCTATCAAACATAAGAAATGTAACCTAACCTACAGTGCACTTTCTTTATGGTTCTTTGGAGAGATATTTGGTATCGTTTATGCTTTCCAAATTGACAACATTTATTTGCAATCTAATTATGGTTTTAATTTAGTTTGCCTTTTAATTTTAATATATTATAAATTTAAAAATGTTACCTTCAAATTTTAATACAATATCTTTGCATAGAAGAATTTCCTATTACTTACTTTTCAGCTATCTTTATTATGAAGAGAATAAATCAATAGTAGATGATGACACTTTCGATAGTCTTTGCAAAAACTTATTAGAGAATTTTAAAGCTTTAAAGAAATCTAAACACCAGCATAAAAAGCTTATAACAGAAGAAAACCTAAAGTGTGGCACAGGTTTTGGAATTAAATTTCCTAACATAGTAAAACATTCTGCCGAATCCCTCCTTGCAACCCTTAAAGAAAGCAACTAAATGACTTTGGAAGAGACTATTGAAGAGCAACAAAGGATTATTCAATTCTTAATGATTAAACTATATGATTTAGATATTGAGATGGAAGATCCCGAAGGGTTTGACATGCTTTCCTCCGAATTCTTAACAGTAAGATTAATTAAAAAGGATTAAAATGGATTCATTAACTTTTGCAATAGTGTTTGTTGTTATGCTTTATTATTTATCAGAGGTATATTAGACAGACAACAAAAAGCCCCGAATCTTTAACAGACTCGAGGCTGGTTTTGCCCTTGCAACGTTTAGGGCTGGTCAATCTTCAACAGTGCAAAGTCCCTCCCCTCCTTCTAAGCAGCAATCATCACAAATTTCTTGCTCTTTAACGAAGGTTAAGCCGTGAAAATCACTATCTTTTTGCATTCCGCAATCGTTACATATATAACAACTCATATTTATCTCTCCTTTTTAGTTGGCAAGCACTTACAATCTTTGCATTTAACCTTACATTGCTTAGATTCCTTTTTAATAGCAGTTAACTCTTTTAACTCTTTCTGCATGCTTTCAAAACAATTTTTACTAAACATAATTTAAAATCCTTTAAATGGGTTATTATTTCTATTCTTTTTAAAACTTTCCTTTGCTTCTTTAGAAATTCTTTTAATCTTTTCTAAATCTACTCCGCTAATATCTAAAGAAGCATCTTGCGGCATTATTTTTTTACCTTTTAACACCGCTTTTACATAATCTTTAATTGACATAGTTTACCCTCTTATTTTAGCCCTGCTTTAATCATATCCTCTACAACTACAGAATCGCTTTCAGTAACTGCAAAATAGTTCTTACCGTCTACAGTGTAGCAGTCTTGCTTCATAGCAAATTCTTTGCTAACCTGTCTAAAAAAGCCTATTTCTTCGACATGGTCAACAAAATGCAGAGTCGCTTTATAAACTCCGTGCTTGTGATTTGTTAAAATAAGACAAGACTCTTGCTCCAAGTGACTTAAAATATATTCCTCATCATTCGGCGAGTAGTTTTTGACAATAGATAATTCTGCTACACCTTTGTAGACTCCTTTAACAACCTTAAAAGAGTGATTACCAAGTTTAAGCATTCTTACCTCTAAATTGTGGGCATAAAGATTTTCTGCTTCATCTCTTGAACAGAGATAAGCAGAGTAGATTATTAATTTTCTTTGTTTTGAGTGAGTGCTTACCATGATTTTCCTTTTAGTTATTATTTAAATATTTCAACCTTAACACTCCTAAGAATGTTAAGATTAAATACTTAAAGCTTTATGCCTAATTCATTCGCAAGATTGTAAGCAGTTTCTTCAAAACCAAACCATGCTAGGGTATTTTTATAATTAGAATCTAACTTCATTTCAAATTCAGTTTCTTCTACTAGCTCCGTTATTTCAATCTCATGCTTATTAAAAAACTCTGTAGTATCTGTATAATAGATTAAAGAGCTTATCATTCCAGAAACACAACCACCTCGCATAAGATCTTTAAAAAAACATTCTGCAGTACCTTCTTGGTCTAGATGATCTAAAACCTCATTAGCAACTGCAGCCTTTAAAGAATCTGGTTGTCTTTTTACAATGTTTTTTAGTTCAGTTTTAATTTTCATAATTTTCCTTTTTATTAGTTAAAATATTTCCTATGTAGTACTCTTAATAATTTACCTTCTACATTGTTTCTGTAATCGTTTTTATCTTGTATTTTATAAATTTCGATAAATTCGCAATGAGTTGGTAAAGAGTATTTAGCAAGACGATTAATAACGCCTCTTAGTGTTTTTAAATCAACTAAGAAGTTGTTGCCACTTCCTAGTCTATTCTCTAAGTTTTTGTCTAATATTTTTATTTCAAACATAATTTTCTCCTTTATTATTACTTAAATATCACACTGTTAGAAACCTAGAAATAACTAGTTCCTGCTAATGCTATTAACTTATGTATCACTTTACCTGAACAAAAATGTTCGGTTTTTATACCTTGTTTATGTCTAGTTGAAAAATTAAATAGTGTGGACATTTCCTTTTTTAAAGATATAAATTTGTCTTTACTAACTCTTGTAAAACCAACAGTTAATTTACCTTCATAAACTTTTATAAAGTAAAAAGTCCCTTTGCCAGTAATTGTTTCTTTAAAGTTTATCATAATTCTCCTTTATTATTATTATTTAACTGTTACAGCCTAGCCCTTATCCCTAAGAGCTAGACTTAAGAGTTAATCTATTGAGCCATCCTCATTAATAAAACCTTCATAAATTAATTCATTAGCTACTTTTTTATAAGACTGCGGTAAAGTGTCAATCAACCCTGATCTTATAAAAAGACTAAATGTTTTGATAATGTTTATTTTGGAAGTTATAACACCGTCATCATAGTGTTTTTTCATGTTTATTGCTCTTTCCATTAAATTTTTCATAATTATTTCTCCTTTTTAAGTTATTTGTTTATTTCAACCTAACCACTATGACTATTATATAATGGTTAGATTAAATAAGCAATGATCAATGTTACATTATTTCAAATTCATCGTCTCTTATTTCCTCACTCGGGTTACATTTGCCGTCACTTAATATTAAAAGAATTTCAAAAATACCGATTAACATCGATAATTTTACTAGTAATATTTCCCCTAACATAATACCAACTATTAGAGCAACAACTGGAGCAGAATTGAAGATCAATCTTGCTAATTTTTTAGATAAATTTGACATTGTGATTCCCCTTTTTTTTAGTTATTATTTAATTTCTAAATATACTATACTCCTATGCTAAAACACTGTCAAGCATTATTTTATAATTATTTAACATTTTTTTACTTATTTTCCTCGCTTGCACTTCGTGAGGCGAATTCCAGTAGGTCTTGAAATCCTCTTTTATATCTTGGACTAATAGAGTAGTGTAGTTACCATTTGATTTTCTCCAAAACAATTGCCCTGCAAAAACTTGAACTTTATTTATTTCGTATTGCTTGTGGTGAACTAACTCATGAAAAATGGTCTCAAGAAGCTTATCGCCATTTATATTTCTGCTTATACCTATGACTTTCTTAGCAGATAAATAACAACCGCTCTTTTTAATATCATTTGGTAAATAAGCGAAGGCAACATCAGTTTTAATATTTAAAGCATTCATTGCCCAGTTTATTACTTTTTCATGCTCTTTCATATTCCTCCTTAATTTATTAAAAGCCTTTCACTAAAAGCTTTTTGATTTTTAACAAAATTATTATATCTTTGGTAATATTCTATCTGCCCAGTAACTTCTACAATTATTATTTTAAAAATGTTATAACTTAACTTTTTTGAAAAACCTTTTTCTCTTGCTAGCTTAAAAAGCCCTTTCGCCTGTATTTGTGCAACTCTTTTTTCATCTTTAAAAGAGAAACTCAAATTATTATCATAGTGCGCTTTATCATGACAAGCTCTAAATAAATGGTTAATGTAAGGGCTTGAAAAGATAGTTGAATCGCTGCCACCTTCAAATATTAAATAATAACCGTTGTCTTTGTAAAAGTCTTTCATCTCCTTATATTTTTCAGGTGCGGACAAAGAAACTTTAAAAGGTATTTTATCGCCTTCTATTTTTAATAAAGCTTCTAAGCCGTTGATTGCCATTTTATAATCTCTAATTTTCATAAATCCTTTATTTAATTAAATTTCTTAAATCTATTATAACATAGTAAAAACACTATGACAACAATTATTTCAATAAATTTATCTATTTTGAAATAAGAAGCTTATAAATGTCGCATATTTCAATAGGCAAACATACCTTGTCACTTTTTCTACACCCTTTAAAACGCTTTAAAATGATTCGGATTTTCTTTATAGCTCTAAAATAACTAATATCGACATTATATAGCATTTATTAAGTAACACAAACAACGCTATTTATTAGTTATAATTGGACATAATTGTGGTTATTTAGTCGAGCTAGTCGACATTTTAGTCGAGATTTAGTCGGCAATATCTTTCGTTCCTTTATTTACGCATAACGCCATTTGACTTCTAAGCTATGCCATTTTTCATATAGGCTAACCTACGTCCTACCTTTTAAAAATGAGCTTAAAACGCTTTAAAATGATTCGGGATTTTCCTAAAAGTGCTAAAACACTTGGTTTCATGGGTTATTCACACCCTTTCACACTTACAGCAAAGCAGATTGACAAAGCTAGAGCCGCATAAACACTTGGTTTCATCTGGCATTGACACGCTTTCCGCCCAACAATAGATAGTATTGACAATCCTAGAGCATGATAAATGCTTGGTCTCATCGCCCTTTTTCGGGTAAAGCCTATAATGCTTATTATAAACCTTATATCTTATCTCTCTCCAAAGAGATAAGATTGATATTATTATATATCTTATATATATATATATATATTATATATATAATTATATATCTCATAGGGGGTAATATCTTATTAGATATCTAATTAGATCACAATGTTATTAGATATCTTATTAGATATAAAGCTATTCGCTTGTCTTGAGTGACAAGCTTATCAATATGTTAACACTCAGGCTAATCAATGTTGAAGTATGGGCTAATCAATGTTAAATGTTGAGTGTGATGCATACCCAACTTCTCCCAACTCCTTAGATAAACCTAATAGCAGGCAAATATTCTTTATAAAAACAAAGGGGGGGTCAAGTATACAGTATATCGGAGGGGGGGAAGGGGTTTTTTATTTGTGTTATTGGTTGATCCATCACCTCTATACATGGGAATAAAATTTAAGCCCTGGTAAGCTCATTATATTCTATTGTTAAGAAAGAGACACGTACAGAGCTTTTTACTATCGAAAGGTATGTCTGCCTATATTTTATAGAAGATGTACCTTCTCGTGTCTCTTTACCCCCTTAGTGTTTAAATTATCATCTTTTCTCACCCTAACTTTACAATTGTTAGTAAATTACACATAAATAGCAAATAATCGACATTTATGCTTGACATTAAGAAAAAAGTGTGTTAGGATAGAATAATCAAAAATACTCAATTAACAGGTAAATTATCAGGTTATGGCAAACAAAAAGAAAACAGACAAAACAATAACTAATACTTTGGATCTTCACTCGGCTATTCTTATAAGAATCCTAGGTCAACTTGAGAAAGCAGGTCTAAATCACCGTGATGAATATGAAAGCCTTAAAAATGGTTTGTTAGATTGTTTTCCTTGTGATAAAAAATTATAATATGAAGAATCCATGTCAAGGTTGTAATAAACCGAAAGAATACCCTTTATGCAAAAGATGCATAGAGCAAAATACAGAAGAAGTTAAAAGGCTAATCGAGCTTAATAGAATAAAATACGAATCAAAGGATCTATAATGAGAATACCAGAAAAATGTTGTCAATGTGAGCTAGAACTAACACCTCTTAACATAGGGGCAATAGATGGGGAAAATGCTTATTGTTCTCATTGTCTAGGTCTAGCAGAAAGATATTACCAAATCTTTGATTATATCGAGGATTATACAAGAGCTAATGAAAAAAAGGAAGAACCTGTGCAAGTAGAGAAAGTCATTATTACACCTAAAACTATTAAACACAAACTAGACCAATATGTTGTAGGTCAAGATGATGCTAAAAGGATTTTGTCTGTAGCTGCATATAACCATATGCTAAGAAATTCTACTCTTCCAGTAGCTCCTAAGTCAAATATTCTATTAATGGGGCATACAGGTAGTGGTAAAACACTATTAGCTCAAACCCTAGCTAAAGTTTTGGATGTTCCGATCTATATTGGTGATGCTACAAGCTTAACCTCAGCAGGATATGTAGGTGGTAATGTAGAGGATCTATTAGTCGGTCTTCTTAACGCTGCTAAGGGGCATTTAGGTAAAGCAGAGAAAGGTATCATATTCATAGATGAGTTTGATAAGAAAAGAAAAATAGAAAGAAACGGCAGAGATGTCGCTGGAGAAAGTGTTCAACAAGCTCTTTTAAAAATGATTGAAGGAACAGATGTAGAGATTGAACCACAAAAGAACCACTCAGTAACTTTTAACACAGAAAATGTGTTATTCATCCTTTCAGGAGCTTTTGCAGATCTTAAATCAAACGCTAAGACTACAGGTAAAAGTATGGGTTTTGGACAATCTATTGTAGATACAGTAATTTCAAAAGCTGTTATACCTTCTACTGAAGAATTAATAGCTCACGGTATTATCCCAGAGTTAGTAGGACGTTTACCTATCAGAGCAATGATTAACCCTTTAACTAAAGAAGAACTTAAACTTATCATCACAGAAGTAAGAGATTCCGCTTTCAGTAAATACCAAGCTGTTCTAAATGCTTCTAACTGTGAATTAAAAATACTAGACTCTGGTTTGGATGCTATAGCAGAGATAGCTATGAAGAACGGTACAGGGGCGAGAGGTTTAACCACTATCCTAGAAGAGATCTTAATTAACGTAAGATACGAGATACCGTCTATGGAAGGAAGAAAAAGAGTTACAATAGGTAGAAAGCAAATTACAGATAAACATGTAGAAGTCAAAATGCTTAAAGATAAGAAATAACTTGCAATTTAAAAGAATATGTGCTATAATATGAAGTTACAGTTAAAATTATGGGAAGAAATAATCGCTCTTGATAAGGATCAGGCTTTAGAGTTTGTAGCTTTAAAAATAGATCAAGCGATAGAATACGGAGAAGATAGAAAAGGCGAGATAGCAGATTTGATGCGTCTTTATTTAGAATACTATGACTAACGAGACATTAAATTTAGATTTTAAATATAAGCCAAGAGATTGGCAGAAGGTAGCACAGAAAAACTTAAAAAGGTTCAGTGCAATACTTTTACATAGAAGAGCTGGTAAAACAGTATTCAATGTGATGAATAGTATTGCTCATGCACTAAATTGCAAACACAAAAACCCAGTATGTGCTTATATTGGACCAACAAGAGATCAAACTAAAAAGACAGCGTGGGCTTACTACAAAGATATTCTAACACCTTTAACTAGAGCTGGGTATGTCATTTTTAATGAAAGTGATCTATCGATACGATTCACTCCTAATAACGCTTACATTTATTTGCTCTCATACGAGAACCCCGATAGTATCCGTGGGATGTATCTCGATCATGTCGTCCTTGATGAATATCAACTGGCCCCATTAGAGATGTATGATACAATTATACGTCCCATGCTTATTGATAGGCTTGGCAGTGTAATATTTAGCGGTACTCCTAAAGGGAGGAACCAATTGTATCAAATGTGTGAAAGAGCAAAGTCTGACCCTGATTGGGGTTATTTTAGCGCAAACTGGAATGAAACAGATGTTATACCAGATTCAGAGAAAATAGAGATTAGAAAAGCTTCATTAGCAGAGGCAGTAGAGCAAGAGTATATGTTATCCTTTGATGCAGCCGTAAGAGGTTCTTTCTTTGGTACACATTTAGCAAAGATGCAAGCAGAAGATAGAATAGAAGATATAAACATTGATCCAAGCTTCCCAGTAGTAACAGCATGGGATATTGGTTTTGATGGTACATGTATATGGTTCTTACAGAATATAAAAGGTAAAAGAGTCATAATAGACTGCGAATACTATGAAGATGAAGACATAGCTTATGGAGCTGGTTTACTTCTTCAGAAACCATATGTATATAGTTTGCTACTATTACCACATGATGGACATGATAGACATGTAGCAGATAAAACATCTACAGCAAAAGGTGTATTAACAGATATGGGCTTTAAAGTAAAAGTAATTAAAAGAGTACCATTAAAGGTAGCAATTCACGCAGGAAGAGATTTACTAGATAATTGTTCTATGACTAAAAAGTTATCAGATAAAATTATTAAAGTTCAAAACTCTCCTATAACTGTATTAGGTGCATTACATTTGTATTCTACAACAGACAAAGGTGATACAGAAAAACATGATGCTTTCTCACACATAGGTTCTGCATTTAGGAATCTAGGAGTAGGTATTAAAGAAAGATTTTTAGAAGGTAAAGTAGATACAAGAAACAACGTCTTACATGATAGACCTAAAGTTGTAAGAGGAATTAATAATTGGAATCCATTTAAGTAATGAATAATATCGCAGAAACATTAATAGAAGAATATCAGACATCACAATCAGATAGGTCATCTTATAATAATGTCTATCAGTTGATAACTGACTACATAACTCCTTTCAGAGGAGATTTTACTTCTATGAGTATACCTCACAGTGTTGTAGGAAGAGCTGAGGCGAACAACCCTGATATAAGAAGACAATTTACATCTGAAGCATCATCTGCATTAAATCAGCTAGTCTCTATAATAACAAATAGATTAACAGATCCTACCTCTAAATGGTATAAACTCTCAATGAGAGATATTAAAAATAAGAGTGGAGAAGACTATAAAAGGTTCCTAGAAGAAGTAGAAGATGCTTTATTCTTTGTGTTCTCTGGATCAGAGAGTGGTTTTTTAGAAGCTAACTATGAAGCAATAGCAGACTGTGTTGCTTATGGTACAGGTGCTATATCAATCTTGAAAGAAGATAAGAAAATAGTTTACAGTAGTATCCCTCTAAGTAATATCTTTATTGCAGAAGATCATAAAGGTATGGTAGATACTGTGTTTGTAAGAAGTTACTTAACAGCTAGACAAGCAGAGCAAAGATTCGGTGAAGAAAGCTTAGGAGATAATTTAAGAAAAGCTCTAACTAGTAATAACAAACAAATGTTTGAGTTTGTACAAATACTACTGCCTAAGAAAGATTTTGAAAGAATGGGTGGAAGATTAAAAAGCAAAACTTTTAACTACGCATCTCTTCATATAGCTGTAGCAGATAGAGTAGTAGTAAGAGAGGAAGGTTTTAGAAGTATACCTATTATTGTATTTAGATTTGATAAAGTATCTGGTGAAGTATACGGTATATCTCCTTCATTTAAATGTTTAACAGATATAAGATTACTAAACCAAACAGTAGAAGAGTTTTTCAAAGCAGCAGCGAGACTAGGTTCACCAGTGACTCTAATGTCAGAGGAAATATCCATGAATCAATTAGACCTTGGTCCAGATGGTATTATCATAGGTGCTATGACAGAGGATGGTAAAAGATTAATAGATACACTACCTATTCACCCAGATCTACAATCACTTCTTGTAATGATAGAAAGATTAGAAGATAAGATTGCTAAAGCTTTCTCTATAGAACAGTTCCAGCCTAAAAGAGGTGTACAACCTATGACAGCTACAGAAACTAATACAATAGAGCAAAACAAGCTAGTATTACTTTCTCCTCAGATAAAAAGGATAGAAACTGAGTATCTTACTAAAGTAATCCATAGAACGCTAGAACTAATGGAAGATTTAGAAATGTTACCAGAAGGCCCAGATGAAGCAGGAGACATTGAGTTAAAAGTAGACTATATCTCTCCTTTAGCATTTACAATGAAATCTAACCAACTATTGTCTTATAACAGATTTATATCTAATGCAGCTACTTTATTACAAGTAGACCCTACATCTATTTTAAATATAGATATAGATGCAAGTATTAGAGATATGGCTGAAAAATCAGGTATGCCTTTATCTAGTATAAGATCTAAAGAAAATGTCGATGCTCAAAAAGCAGAGATACAAAAACAACAGCAACAAAAAGCTCAGTTAGAGAATTTACAACTTGGAGCAGATGCTACTCAAAAATTAGCAGCCTCAGGTGTTAACCCTTTACCACAATAATATGATATTTAAAAAGAAAGATTTATTAAAAACAGCAGAGGCATATAAAAATGTATTCGCTACAGAAGAAGGTAAACTTATCATGGCAGATCTACTAAAACAGTGTAGAGTGGATGTAGCTTGTTTCTCTGATAACTCAACATCTATCATAGAGCATAATGCTATGAGAAAAATAGGTTTGTATCTAATAGGTGCAGCTAATGTTAGTGATGACACTATTGCTAGATACGAAAACAATATAAACGAAAGGAAATAAATTATGTCAGACGAAATTAAAAATCCAATAGTAGC
>Ga0222714_10005900_pt1 | contig 11525 bp, 10 predicted proteins | sample C33_3DmetaG_FD_165048 | JGI IMG/M metagenome (GOLD analysis project Ga0222714, IMG submission 165048) | Estuarine water microbial communities from San Francisco Bay, California, United States - C33_3D | ecosystem: Environmental > Aquatic > Marine > Unclassified | place: USA: California... | reverse complement strand
ACCTTTTGGGTTCTTGGTATTTAAAAAAAAAATATCAAATGGCTTTTTGGGCGAAGGCTTAGTCTATTTAAAATCTAAAAAATTAAATAATTTTCATTATGAAGAAAAAAGCCTAATTCATAAAAAGGGTAATGGAAATGCAATATCTGGTTACCAACAATTTGATATAATCGAAAATAAGAGTTTTATAAAATTTTACTTTTTGTTAGGGGATAAAAAAAATAAAATTTATCAAAAATTTAATAACAACTTCAAAGAAAATCTTATTTCATGGTACTTTTGTAAAAAAGATACCTACAAAACATATTTAAAAGTAATAAATAATAATTTATTTAAAATAGATCACTTAATAACAGGACCAAACAAAAGAATATTGATACAAAATACCTATTTCAGGTCTTGTAAAAATAATTAGTTACTTTGGAGATCTTTTTGAAAGTATTCTTTGAAGAGTTCTTCTGTGCATCTTTAGTCTTCTGGCCGTCTCAGAAACATTTCGGTCGCATAATTCAAAAACTCTCTGAATATGTTCCCATTTTACCCTATCAGCCGACATTGGGTTTTCCGGAGGAATTGCTTTCTTATCTTTATCTGCCAATAAAGCTGCCTCTAAATCCTCGGCGTCAGCTGGTTTAGCAAGGTAGTCTATGGCTCCAGATTTGACTGCCGCAACAGCCGTTGGAATGTTTCCATAGCCAGTTAAAACTATAATTCTGCTGTCAGCTTTGACTTTATGTATCTCTTTAACAACATCCAGCCCACTGCCATCGTTCAGTCTAAGGTCTATAATGGCAAAAGTTGGGGGTGCGGATTTAACTTTTTGGTTTGCTTCAGCAACGCTAGAGGCCGAGGTAACAAAAAAACCTTTATTTTCCATGGCTTTTGAAAGTCTGTTTCGAAATGGGTCATCGTCATCCACTATGAGCAAAGATTTGTTCTCGAACTGCCCTAAATCCACTTTTGAGGTTAAAATTTTATTCATCGAGACCTGAATATAGTCCTTCCCGAACCCGATCTCAAGCTAAGGACACAGTGTGGAAAAAATTTTTCTTACCCTAAATAAATACTTTACAGAAATTAAAAATAGCTTTAATTGCCGACTCAATTGGTTAATTAATAATAATTTTTTAACAAAAGGACATAACAAGAATTGAAAAAGTTTAATTCTGTTTCTGACTTAGTCAGAGATCTTCAACCAGTAAATCCTGTATATTGTATTCGACCAGAAAGTATAAAACTGGCTTGCAATTTTTTTGTAAATAATTTTCCGGGGAAACCCCTATACGCTGTAAAAACAAATCCTCACAAAAGTGTTATTAAACACATCTATCAAAATGGAATTACAAATTTTGATGTGGCCTCCCTAGAAGAAATTAAATTAGTTAAGTCGATTGCAAAAGATGCAAAACTTTATTTCATGCACACAGTAAAAAATAGAAAGAGTATTGAAGAAGCATATTTTAATTTTGGTGTAAGAGATTTTTCTTTTGATACAAAAGATGAATTAATTAAAATTTTTGAAGCAACTAAAGATGCAAAAGATTTAACTTTATATTTAAGAATATTTGTTTCTAATGAACATTCTGAAATTGATCTTTCAAAAAAATTTGGAGCTTCTTCAGCTGAAGCTGTTAATTTAATAAAATTAGTAAGACCACTTGTTAAAAAACTTGGTGTAAGTTTCCACGTTGGATCACAATGTATGCATCCCGTATCTTATTCAAAAGGAATTAAAGAAATTGGAAATATAATTTTAAAATCAGGAATTACACCTGATATTATAAATGTAGGCGGAGGTTTCCCATCTAAGTATCCAGATCTATATCCGCAACCACTAGAAAACTACATGGAAGAAATTAAAAAAGCAGTAAACAAATTAAATTTACCTAAACAACCAGAATTAATTTGTGAACCAGGAAGAGCTATCGTTGCCGAAAGCGGTTCTACTATTGTTAAAGTTGAACTTAGAAAAAAACAAAGTCTGTATATTAATGATGGAACTTACGGATCTTTATTTGATGCAGGATTTCCAAATTTCATTTTTCCAACAAAAGTTGTTGATACTGGAAAAGATTTAAGTAGACGTTTAACTCCTTTCAATTTTTACGGACCAACTTGCGATAGTATGGATTTTATGAAAGGTCCTTACATGTTGCCTAATAATTTAAAAGAAGGTGATTACATAGAGATTGGACAATTAGGAAGTTATGGCTTAACTTTTAGAACTAAATTTAACGGCTTTTACTCAGATGACATTTTCGAAATCGAAGATAAACCAATAATGTCAGTTTATCAAAATGAACAAGATGAGGAATACAAAAGCAATTATCTTGTTGCTTAATGAGCAAATCCTCAAATCCAACTATAGGTCACAACAAATCTAGCTTTTTAAACAAAGCCATAGAGCACATAGATATTACATCTTTTGATGCAAGACCCATCATAGATGGCATGTCTAAAATGTCCTTTACATCTAGAGAAACGGCTAACGCAGCGCAAATCTATAACGAAATGTTAAATGATAAAAACTGCACTATTTTCTTAACTTTAGCAGGATCAACTTCTGCTGCGGGATGTATGAAAGTTTATGCTGATCTAGTTAAAAACAACATGGTTGATGCTATTGTTTCAACAGGAGCATCTATTGTAGATATGGATTTCTTTGAAGCTCTAGGTTTTAAACACTATCAAGGGTCCCAATTTCAAAATGACAATGTATTAAGAGAACACTATATCGATAGAATATATGATACCTATATTGATGAAGACCAACTACAAGCTTGTGATAAAACAGTTGGCGAAATAGCAGATCAACTAGAACCTAGACCTTATACTTCTCGTGAATTCATAAAAGAAATGGGAAAATATTTAACAAAACATTCAAAGAAGAAAGAATCTTTAATCCAACTTGCTTATGAAAATGATGTGCCAATATTCTGTCCTGCTTTTACAGATTCTAGTGCTGGATTTGGTTTAGTAATGCATCAAGAAAGAAATCCAAAAAAACATTTAACAATTGACTCTGTAAGAGATTTTAGAGAACTTACTGAAATTAAAATTAAATCAAAAACTTCGGGTTTATTAATGATCGGTGGTGGTGTTCCTAAAAACTATATTCAGGACACAGTTATATGTGCTGAACTTTTAGGAAAAGAAGTTGATATGCATAAATACGCTATACAAATTACTGTTGCTGACGTTAGAGATGGAGCATGCAGTTCTTCTACATTAAAAGAAGCAAGCTCGTGGGGGAAAGTAGATACAGCAAGAGAACAAATGGTTTTTGCTGAAGCAACAAGCGTTATCCCTCTTATAGCAAGCGATGCATTTCATAGAGGCTACTGGAAAAATAGACCTAAAAGGAGTTTTTCTAAATTATTTAAATAAAAAATGTCTTCACTAACTAAAGTAGCTTTGGTGCAGATGAAGATGGACGCTGATCCTAAAAAAAATCTATCTAAAGCCATTGAAAAAATAAAATTAGCGAAAAAAAAGGGGGCGCAAATTGTTTGTTTGCCCGAGCTATTTCTAACGCATTATTTTTGCCAAGAAGAAAATCACGATAACTTTGCAATAGCAGAAAAAATACCAGGAAAGACTACTGATGCATTATGTGATTTAGCAAAAAAAATAAGCGTAATAATAATCGTTCCACTTTTTGAAAAGAAAATTGCAGGCCTCTATCATAACTCATGCGTGGTCATTAATGAAAAAGGAAAGATCTTTGGTCATTATCGAAAAATGCACATTCCTGATGATCCTCAGTATTATGAAAAGTTTTATTTCACTCCGGGTGATTTAGGTTTTAAAAGCTTCAACACTAACCACGGTAAGATTGGAACATTAATATGCTGGGATCAATGGTTTCCGGAGGCAGCACGTTTAACAGCTTTAAAAGGTGCGGAAATCATATTTTATCCAACAGCGATAGGCTGGCATTTACGTGAAAAAAAAGAATTTGGTAAATCACAATTAAATGCATGGCTTACAATTCAAAGATCACACGCTATAGCAAATGGAGTATTTGTTGTTTCTGTTAATAGAGTGGGCATTGAAGGTAAAAAAGATAAATCTATCGAATTCTGGGGTAATTCAATTGTGTTTGACCCGAACGGAAACATTATTGCAGAAGCCAGCAATGACAAAGAGGAAATTATTGTTTGTAATATTGATATAAACAAAGTTGAGAAAGTTAGACAGCACTGGCCATTCCTAAGAGACAGAAGAATAGACCAATACCATGGTTTATTAAAAAATCCTTCCGATGAATGAAAATCTGGCATCTTTAGGTTATAGAATGCCAGCAGAGTGGGAAAAGCAAAGCTCTACGTGGTTAGCATGGCCCCACAATAAAAATGACTGGCCAGATAAATTTGAAAATATCCCATCAACTTTTGCTAAAATAACTTCAGCATTATCAAAAGTTCAAAATGTTGATATTTTAATTCAATCAAAATCAGCTAAAACAAATATTAAAAAAATTTTAATTAAAGAAAAAACAAACCTTAACAGGATTAATTTTCATATTATTAAAACAAATCGAGTTTGGACCAGAGATACTGGACCTATTTTTCTAGTAAATGATCTTTTGAAAAAAAAGATCATGACTAACTTTCATTTCAATGCGTGGGCGAAATATAAAGATTATAATTTTGATAATGCTATTAAGCCAAAAATAGCAAAAATTAAAAATATAGAAATAATAGATATAAAAGCAAAAATTAAAAATAAAATTAAAGATGTCATATTGGAAGGTGGTGCAATTGATGTAAATGGAAAAGGAACTTTAATCGCTACAAAAGAATGTTTATTAAGCAAAGTTCAAGAAAGAAATCCTGGATTAAGTAGGGAAAAATTAGAAATAATCTTAAGTGAAAGTTTAAATGTCAAAAATTTTATTTGGCTTAATAAAGGTATTGTTGGCGATGATACTCACGGTCATATCGATGACATCACAAGATTTTTTGATGATGATAAAATATTTACGGCAATCGAATATCAAAAAAATGATGAAAATTTCTCAGCATTAAATGAAAATTTAAAAATCTTAAAAAAATCTAGAAATCACTTAGGTAAACAAAATACTATCGTAGAAATTCCAATGCCCTCCCCACTAATTATTGATAATACTAGAGTCCCAGCCAGTTATTTAAATTTTTATATAGCAAATAAAATTGTTTTACTTCCGATCTTTGAAGATAAAAATGATGATATAGCTTTTCAAATTTTAGAAAAGCATTTTAAAGATAGGAAGATTGTTCCAATTAATTGTCGTGATCTTATTTGGGGATTTGGAGCAATTCATTGTATGACACAACAAGAGCCAGCTATATAAGTTTTAAATTAATTAAATCTTTTTTCTGCCAAAAGATATCAACAACGGCGCCTTTATCCTCTAAATTGTAAAAATCAATGATAGCAGACAGTCTTTCTAAAAAAACTTTTGCTATAAAAATACCAAGACCCAAACCTTCTTTATTATTATCTAAATCTTTTTTTTTAATATAAGGATCGCCTAAAAATCCTAATATTTGATTTGAAAAACCTACTCCATCATCTACCACTTTTATTCTTAATTCATCTTCATTAGATAACAAAAAAATCTCAGTTTTATTTGATGAAAACTTTAAAGCATTATCAATAATATTTTTAAGACTGTAAATAATTTCGATTTTTTTTGTGATTAGATAATCTTTTTTATAATCATCCTCGTTGATAATTATTTTTTTTTTACTCAAATCTTTAAATGAGTCAATAATCTCATGAACAATAATTTTAAAAGATGCTTTATCAAAAAACTTATCCTCCTTTTCTGTATAGGGATTTTTTGATATTTGTTTTAATATTTCGCTACATCTTTTAGATTGAGAAATAAGTAAATCTAAATCTTGGTTGATTTTTTTATTAGATCCTAATTCTTTTTTTAACTCTTTAGCAACTAAAGATATTGTATTTAAGGGCGTTCCTAATTCATGCGCTGCTGCTGCTGCAAGTCCTCCTAGAGACTTTAATTCCTGCTCTCTTAAAAAAATTTGTTGTAAAACATTAAAGGCTTCATTTCTTTGTGCGTTCTCTATTGCTAATCGTTGTGAATAAATGGCTAAAAATATTATCGCTGTGCACAACGCTAATGCTAATCCTAAAATATAAAACTTTGGAAAATAGTAATTATTCTCAAGACCTGGCAATTCAAAATAAAAAAATGATAAGATAATAATTAATACTATTGATAAAAACCCAATCAGAATACTACTTCTTAGATTTAAAAATCCTGCGGCAATTGTAATTGGAGCGACAATTAATATTGAGAAAGGGTTCGTTATCCCTCCAGTTAAGAATAATAATCCAAATAGCTGAAATAAATCATATAGGATACTAAAAGTGGCTTGTTTATTAGATAATAGATCAGTTTTTTTTGATCTAATTTGAAGAAAAATATTAAGAAAAGAAGAAAATAAAACTAATAAATAACAATACTTAATATTAAAATTAAAATTAAAGTAAAAATATACAATAGATATCGTCGCAAACTGACCGAGAATTGCAACCCAGCGAATATTAATAAGTGTTAGAAGTTTTATCTGATTATCATTTAGCTCTGGTGATTTTGCTAAATTCATTAAACTAGATATCTAGATTATTTACATTAATAGCGTTTTTATTAATAAAATCTTTTCTAGGAACGACATCTTCTCCCATTAAAATCTTGAAAATTTCTCTGTCACGATCTTCAGGGTTAGTAGTTTCGTTATCGACTTCATTTCCAGAGTAATTTACCTTTAATAAGGTATTATTTTCAGGGTTTAAAGTTGTTTCCCATAATTCCTCTGGGTTCATTTCTCCTAATCCTTTAAATCGTTGTATAGAAATAAATTTTTTTCCTTCTTCTATTATTCTCTTTAAAAAATCTACAGGCGAATAAATATCAATCTTTTCGTTAGTTGAGTTAATCATGTGACATTTTTTTCTAAAAACTTTCAACATATCACCTAACAGGCTTAATTCCTCTACATGTTTAGTATCTAAAAAATCTAAACTTAATTTTTTTACAATAGTTTCTTCGTAATATTTTTTCTCTAAAACAAATAAATTATCCTTAAAAGAACCAACCCATAAATTATTTTCAGAATTATTCTCAAATTTATTTAAATATTCTGCTGCTGCTTTAATGGCTCCTTCTTTTTTCTTACCATTAGAATCATCTCTAATTAAAAAATCTTTTTTATCTTTATAGAAACTTCCAACTACTGTTAGAGCCTCAACTAATTCTTTGTCAAAATCTTTTCCTAAATTTTTTATTCTTGAATCAAATCTTCTACAATATTTGACAATCTCATCGAAATTTTCCTCTTTTGTTTTTCCATTTTCTTCTGAGAAAAATTTAATATTTTCTTTAGCAGTATCAATAGTGATATCAAAAAGATCTTCATCATTTTTAATATAAGATATTTTTTTACCTACTTTAATTTTATATAATGGTGGTTGGGCTATATAAATTTTTCCATTTTTAATAAGCTCATTAAATGGTTCATTATTAAAAAATGTTAATAACAAGGTTCTTATATGTGATCCATCAACATCAGCGTCAGTCATGATAATGATTTTTCCATATCTTAACTTTTCAATACTAAAATCATCAAATCCGGTTCCGATAGCGTTAATCAAAGTTATAATTTCATTTGAAGAAAGCATCTTTGCATAAACCTTTTTGGCCTCTGCCGGATCCAGTTTGGATGATCCATTATTCTTTGAATCAACATAGGTGTTTAAAATCTTTCCTCTTAAGGGTAATACAGCCTGAAATTCTCTGTTCCTTGCCTGTTTTGCAGACCCTCCCGCTGAATCCCCCTCAACTATAAATAATTCTGCTTTATCCTTATCCTTTGTCTGGCAATCGGCCAGTTTACCTGGCAGACTAGAAATATCTAAAGCACTCTTTCTTCTAACGCTCTCTCTTGCTTTTCTAGCAAGCTCACGTGCCAATGCTGCTTGTGAAATTTTATTTACTAGTGCTTTTGTAATTTTGTTATTTTGGTCAAACCAAACTTCAAGTTTTTCATTAACTATCCCTTCTACTACTGGGCGAACTTCTGACGATACTAATTTTTCTTTGGTTTGAGATGAAAATTTAGGGTCCTTAACTTTTACAGAAATTATTGCGGTTAATCCTTCTCTAACGTCGTCTCCTGTTACTGAAATTTTTTCTTTCTTTAAAATACTATTATCAACAACATATTTATTTATAGTTCTAGTTAATGCATTTCTAAAACCAACTAAATGAGTACCACCATCCTTTTGTGGTATGTTGTTTGTAAAGGTAACAATTTGTTCTTGATAACCTGCATTCCAAACTAGAGCTACTTCTAATTGAATATCATTTTTACTACCTGAAATATAAATTGGTTTTGTAAAAAGATTTTCACCTGTTTCTGACTTAAGTTTTTCTTTATTTTTATCAAAATCAATTACAAATTCTGAAATACCACCTTCAAACTTATATTCAGATCTTTTTACTTTCTCTTCACGCTTATCTTCTAAAATAATCTGAATACTTTTATTAAGGTAAGCTAATTCTTTAATTCTTTTCTTTAAAATATTGATATCAAATACTGTTGTTGTAAATATTTTTTTTGAAGGCAAAAAGGTTACTGAGGTACCATTTGCTTTTTTTGCATCACCGATTTGTTTTAAAGGTTTTGTAGTTACTCCGTCCTTAAATTCTGCAAAATATTCTTTGTTTTTTCTAAAAATATTTAATCTTAAATTTTCAGACAAAGCATTCACCACAGAAACTCCTACTCCATAATCCTCCAGAAATCTTATATGAATCATGATCAAATTTTCCACCAGAATGTAACTGAGTCATTATTACTTCTGCCGCAGATATTCCTTCTTCTTTATGCATATCAACAGGGATACCTCTACCGTTGTCTTCAACAGTAACGCTCTGATCTTTATTTAATGAAACATAAATCTCATTACAGTGGCCTGCTAAAGCTTCATCTATAGAATTATCAATAACTTCAAAAACCATGTGATGCAGACCTGTGCCATCGTCTGTGTCACCAATATACATTCCTGGTCTTTTTCTAACTGCATCTAACCCCTTTAAAACTTTAATTGAATCTGCTTCGTATGAATTATTTTGGATTTTTTTTTGTAAATTTTCAGGCATTGATGAATTTTTATTGAGGCTATTTATAACATTTTTTATCCTTAATTAGGACAAGGTAATTGCTATAATTTTACAAAAAGTGCTTTATTTTCAATAGTTTGGAACGATTGTATGTTATTTCCGGTGTACCAAGTTTGCATCCCAATTTTTGCAATTTCATCGAAAAAAAGTTCGAGATTTTTACCATCTATATGAGATGCAATTTCATCAAACAAAAGTATCGAATTTATATTTTTAGATTTCATTAGCAGAATAAATGACAAAATTAATGATATTAATATTTTTTTTTGCTCACCTGTAGAACAAAGATCAGAATTTAATTTAGTTTCTTCATTAAAAAATTCAAAAATATCAAATTGTGGACCAACACTATTTCTTTTTATTATTTGATCTATTTCACGTCTTTCAAAATATTTTTTTTTAAAAAATTCATAGAATTCTTTTTCATTAATATTCGGGACCAAATCGTAAGAGTTTTTAATATTTAATTTAATCTTTAAAAAATTATTTAATTTATTTGAAATAACATTATTAATATCTCTAATAAAAGATCTTCTATAAATAAAAATGTTCCATAATTCATCTATCATTTTCTTTTCAAGAATATTTAACCATTGTAAATCTTTATTTTCTTTTAATAATTGAATTCTTTCTTCTGAAAGTTTTTTAAAATTATTTAAATTTTTTTTATAACCTAAATTATAATTAGAAATAATTTTATCCAAAAATTTTCTTTTAATACTGTCTCCCTCGTACATAATTTTATCCATTTGTGGGGTTAGCCAAATAAAATTTATGTCTTTGAAGACTTCAGCTAAGGATGCTTTGTTATTTTCTATATTTAAATATTTTTTTATTTTATCTTCTTTTGAATCAAAAATTACATCAACCTTGTAATCTTTTTTTTCATAACTAATTGTTGTTGAAATAATTGTTTTATCTTTTGAGTCTTTTTTTATGCAGTCTTCTATTAACGCCCCTCTAATTCCTTTTTTATCTGCAATAAGTGATATAGCTTCTAAAACGTTTGTTTTTCCACTACCATTTGGACCAATAATGCAAATAATTGGTCGATTAGTTTTTAGTTCGATAAAAGAATGAGATCTAAAATTTTGTAATTTTATATCTTTAATTAGTAACATTTAATCATGCCACTCTCATCGGCATAATAACATGTAGACTATTAATATCTGCAGGATCGTGAATTAACACTGGAGAAGATGGATCTTTAGCGTAAATCATCATATTTTTATCTTCTATAACTCCGCCAACATCAATTAAATATTTAGAATTAAAACCAATTTCTAAATCCGGGCCACTATAACTTAGAATAATCTCTTCAACACCATCTCCTGCGCTAGGATCATTAACTAATAATTTTAAAATATCTTTGTTAACTACAAGTTTTAATGTTCCCTTACGGTCAGATGACAATGAGTTGATCCTATCAATTGTGGAGATAAATGATGATAAATTAACTTCTATTTTGTTGCTATTATCTGTTGGTATTACTTTTGAATAATCTGGGAATCTTCCATCAATAACTTTAGAAATTAAAGTTATATCATTTATTGAAAATCTAATTTTAGTTTTACTTGCCGTGATCTTAAGTTCTGAATTCTCTTCTTGAAGTATAGTAACCAGTTCAAACAATGTTTTTTTAGGTAGAATTACAGCTTCAAAAGCCACATCTTTATCTAATACTAGTCTGCTTTTTGATAATCTATGGCCGTCAGTTGCAACAGCTGAAAGATATAATTGATTATTCTCATTTGTTTTATGCAGATAAATTCCATTTAAATAATGTCGAGTTTCATCGTTTGAAATTGCAAATTTAGTCTTATTAAGTAATTTTAAAAATACAGATGAGCTAATTGCAAGAGCTTCTCCTTCAACATCATCTTGTGTAATTGGAAAATCTTTCGGTGGCAAACACTTTAAATTAAAATTTGATTTTGCTGAAATCAAAGAAAGTTGACCATCTGTCTTTTGAGAAATTAATATTTCAGAGCCTGATGGTAATTTTCTTACTAAATCATAAATGACTTGAGCCGTTGTAGTTGTTGATCCTTCTTTAATAATTTCACCTTTAATAACTTCAATAATAATAATGTCTAAATCTGTAGCAGAAATTGTAATTTTACCATTGGAAGCATCTAATAAAACGTTAGCTAATATTGGAATAGTATTTTTTTTCTCAACTATTCCCTGAATATGCGAAAGACTTTTAAGAAAAAGATCTCTATTTAACTTTAGTTCCATTAAACAGTTTTTGTTAATTTTTGATTAAGATCTTTAACTTCATTTTCAAAGTTTTTATCTTGAATCATTAACTCTTCTACTTTTTTAA
>Ga0222714_10005896_pt1 | contig 11531 bp, 8 predicted proteins | sample C33_3DmetaG_FD_165048 | JGI IMG/M metagenome (GOLD analysis project Ga0222714, IMG submission 165048) | Estuarine water microbial communities from San Francisco Bay, California, United States - C33_3D | ecosystem: Environmental > Aquatic > Marine > Unclassified | place: USA: California... | reverse complement strand
ATGTCTCGAGCGGAAGATGGTCCGCCGGATCGGCAAGATGATGCGAAACCCGCTGCAACGCCGCATAGGTGCCGCCATCATAGGCGCCGGTCACCGTGGTACGCGGCATCAGGCGGACATTGGCCATTCCCGCCAGTTCGGCCGCCACTTGCGCGGCCCACCCAGCCCCGGGTTGACCGGCAATTTCGACGGTTTCGGAGTTAAGGCGGCCGCCAAGCGTGAAATCCTCGTCGGCGAGGATGACATCGAGTCCGCCGCGTGCCGCAGTCAGCGCAGCCATCAATCCGGCGGGCCCGCCGCCGATTACTAGCAGGTCGCAGTGGGCAAAGGCCTTGTCGTAGAGCGCCCGATCGGCCTTGCCGCTGAGCCGCCCAAGCCCGGCGGCACGGCGGATGAAGGGTTCATAGACCTTCTCCCAGAACGACTTGGGCCACATGAAGGTCTTGTAATAGAAGCCCGCGCCGAAGAACGGCGCCATCAGATCGTTCACGCTCAGAAGATCAAAAGTGAGCGACGGAAAGCGGTTCTGCGAAGCAGCGATCAAACCGTCATAGAGCTCCTGCGTCGTAGCGCGCACATTCGGCGTAGTCTGGTCGCCTTGCCCGAGTTGCATCAGCGCATTGGGCTCTTCGGAGCCGGCGGAGAGGATCCCGCGCGGGCGGTGATACTCGAAGCCGCGCGCGACCAGGCGGATATCATTAGCAAGCAGGGCAGAGGCCAGCGTGTCGCCCTTGAAGCCGACAAGACTCCTGCCATCGAAGCTAAACTTGAGCGGCTGGGTGCGATCGATCTGACCGCCAGATGTCAGGCGGCTCATTTCGCACCTCGCTTCACGTAGGCGGCCAGACGGGTCGAGATGAATTCGTGCGTGCCCATGATCCGTTCTGCTACAATCCACGAGCGGCAACCCATTTCGTGCAGCCACAATTCGTGGTGCGCGCCAGCCGGGTTCTCACGATAATACACATATTCCACAAAGGCCTGCTCACCTGCATCGGGTGCAGGGCGGTTCATCAGCGCAGCTGCGCCGAGGTACTGGAACTCGCGCCGGTCGCGGCTGCCGCAGTTGGGACAATCAATACGCATGGTTCGTCCCCATCAATGCCGCCCGGGCCTAGGACCGGCACCAGTCTCGTCGATCAGTTCACCGGTTTCGAAGCGCTTAAGCGTGAACTTGTCCGCGGCAGGGTGGTAATTGCCAGTCGCGATCAGGTGGGCGAAGGCGGTGCCGCCGCCCGGAATCGCCTTGAACCCGCCGTAGCACCAGCCGGTGTTGATGAAGAAGTTCTCGACGGGCGAACGGTCGATGATCGGCGAACCGTCCATCGTCATATCGTTGATCCCGCCCCACGAGCGCAATAGCTTGGCCTTGCCGATCATCGGCATCAGCGCCATGCCAGCCTCGGCGACATGTTCCATCATCGGCAGATTGCCGCGCTGGGCATAGCTGTTGTAACCATCGAGATCGCCGCCGAACACCAGCCCACCCTTGTCCGACTGGCTGATGTAGAAATGGCCCATTCCGAAACCGATCACTGTCGGCAACACCGGTTTCAGCCCTTCGGTGACGAACGCCTGCAGGACATGACTTTCGATTGGCAGACGGAAACCGGCCATCGCCGCGACTTCCCCTGACCGCCCGGCAACCGCCATGCCGACCTTATTGGTCGCAATGAAGCCGCGCGAAGTCTCCACCCCGACGACCTTGCCACCTTCGACCCTGAATCCTTGAACCGCGCAGTTCTGAATAATGTCGACGCCGAGCCGGTCGGCGCCTCGGGCATATCCCCAGACCACCGCATCGTGCCGCGCGGTGCCGCCATTCGGGTGCCAGTGTGCGCCATAAATCGGGAAGCGGGGATCGTCGTAATTGAGGTAAGGCATCTGGCGGCGGCATTCCTCCAGGCTCCAAACTTCGCCGCCGTCCCCCTCCAGCTGGCAGAAATTGGCACGGCGAGCCATTGCTTCCATCTGCCCGTCGCTATGCCCAAGCGCGACCAGGCCCCGTTGACTGAACATCACGTTGTAGTTCAGCTCCTGCTCGAGATTCTCCCACAAATTGATGCAATGCGAATAGAATTTCACATTGGCGGTGCTCATGTAGTTGGATCGGACAAGCGTGGTATTGCGGCCTGAGTTTCCGCCACCAATAAAGCTCCGCTCAAGCACAGCGATATTGCGAATACCGTGCACCTTGGCGAGGTAATAGGCGGTTGCAAGGCCATGCCCGCCGCCGCCGACGATCACCACATCATAACGCGGCTTCGGCTCCGGATCACGCCATACCGGCTGCCAGGCCTTGTTGCCGGTTAGCCCGTTGCGGAAAACTTCCCATGCCGAATAGCGCATATTTTATCCTGATGCTCTCCGCCCATAATTGCCGGAAGCGAGCGGTGACCCGAAGTATACGACGCACCGCTCGATTAACGCGAACAAATACCGCTCCGTTTCTCCGTCCCCCGAGAAGCGTCGGGGAGCGGAGCGGAACAATTGGAATCGGCTACAACCCTTGCGCCCGTGCTCAGAAGTTCAGTGTTACTGAAGCGCCGAATGTGCGGGGCGTGCGATAGGACTGCTGGATATAGCCCAGGGTCCCGGTCAGATCGAATGCATAGATCTGGTTCACCTTGTCGGTGATATTCTTGACGAATGCCGCGACTTCGAGATTTCCGCTTGCCGAGGTCCAGGCGATGCGTCCGTTCAGCAGGAAGGTGGAACCTTCGCTGAGGCCGGGCTGGTTCAGGTTATCGAAAAAGACCGACGAACTGTAATTGCCGTCGACGAGGAAGGCCAGGTCACCGCTTTCACCCAGGCCGACCGTATAACGGGCCGATGCGGTAGCAGTGAAGTCCGGAGCAAGAACCATCTTACGGTCGCGTATGGCGCCCGAGCCGTCCTGAACGTCCTTGACCTTGGTATCGAGCACCGAAACGCCGGCCGTGACCAGCAGGGCGTCGGTCCAGTAGCCGCTGTATTCCAGCTCGCCGCCATTGACCTTTGAATCTGCATTGAACAGCAGTTGACTCAGGCCCTGGAAGACGAACGCCTGACTATCGTCGTAATCGTAATGAAACAGGGCGCCATTGATACGGTGACGCCGGTCGGCGAATTCGGTCTTGAAGCCAACCTCGTAGCTTGTCAGCGTTTCCGGTTTGACCGAATATTCGGTGGTCGCGACTGGTCCGAAGCCGCTGTTGAATGTACCCGCCTTGTAGCCGCTGGAGACGCCGCCATAGAAAAGCACGTTATCGCTCGGTTCCCATACGAGCTTGGCAAGATACGATACGTTGTCGGTGTCCTGCTTGGCGAGCGCGCCAATGGTGGCGCTATCGTAGACCACCCCGCCAGGGACGACGCCCAGCAGGAACGTCTGCGACATATCCTTATTGTCCTGAGTATACCGCAGCCCGCCGTTCAGAGTAAGCGCCGGAGCCAGCTCGTATTCGAACTGGCCAAACAGTGCCCAGCTATCCGTTTGAGTATCGAAGGCGGTTGTTCCTGAAGCCGTGCCAAAGAAGACCCCGGCGACAGGGCCGGCGAGCGCCTGCGTGCCATCAGTCTGCAGATTGAAATAGTAGGCACCCAGGTTCCAATTAAACGCATCCGCCTTGCCCTGCAGCCGCAATTCCTGGCTGTATTGCTTGGTGTTGGACGTGAACTGGGTGATGCAGAACACCGCCGGAGTACTGTCACAATCCTGTTGCTGGTTCTTCTTGAAATGCTGGTAGTTGCTAATCGAAACCAGTTCCACCCCGCCAAGATCGACATCCAGTCGCGCGGTTCCGGCATTGTAGTCCGAATTCACGAACAGGCCCGGGCTGACATTGATGTCGTTGAGGTTGCTCGTGCCGACGACGGTATCGCGATTTGCCGTATCGACCCGGGCAAGGCCATCCGCACCAAAGAATGACGGCGCGTAGCGATAGGGATTGCCACCGTTATTACGGTTATGCGAGGTTTCGCCTGACAGTAACAGCGTAGCGTTATCCGACACGTCGAACTCCAGCTGGCCTCGAAACGCATAGAGATCGACCTTGTTGCCATCCCGAGCACCCGCGGCCGCATTCTGGTTCTGCTGGATGCCGCTGTTGCGTTGATACATCGCCGAAACACGCGCAGAAATGCCGGTCCCGAGCGGACCTCCGACTGCCCCTTCAAGATTTACAGCGCCAAATGACCCGCCCCCAGCCCGCAGGAAACCGTCGAGCTCATCGGTCGGCTTCTTGGTGAGGTAGTGAATCAGGCCGCCGGTCGCATTGCGTCCGAACAGGGTACCCTGCGGCCCCTTGAGCACTTCGACCCGGTCGATGTCGAACAGTTGGAAGTCGAGGCTGGCGAGGGCACCCTTGTAAACTTCGTCAACGTAAACCGCCGAGGGACTTTCGTGATAGTCGCGAAAGTCGTTTAGGCCCACACCCCGAATAGCGATGTTGGGGATATTGCCCGCACCGAACACCGGTGAGATCCTGAGGCCAGGCGTCAAATCCGCCAGGTCGTTGCTGCTCCTGACCCCCGCCTCGACCAGCGACTCACCCGAAATCGCGGTGATGGCGATCGGTGTCGACTGGGCGCTCTGCTCGCGCTTCTGCGCTGTAACGATGATCTCGTTGAGCTGGCCTTTCTGCGCTTCCGATGACGCAGCCGTATCGGCTTCCTGAGCCGAGGCCTGTGTAGCCGGCCAGATCAGGAGGCTGCCTGTGAGCATCAGCGCCTTGGCCAGGCTGCGAGCTGCTCCGGGTGTTCCGGCCGGGTCTGTTGCGACGCCTACAAGTTTGCTCGATTGATACATTCCGTCCTCCCTGAATGGCCGTTTGGCACGACCGTTTTGCTCTTGCCGCCGCGCGATGGTCCTTGACTTTCCATTCGCTGCAGACGGAAATTTGTGATGGTAGTGGTATCAGCAGGTTTGCCGGTGGAATTGCTCGAACGTGACTATGATTTGTGTTTATGCGCCACTCCCTGCGAGCCCATACTTGCCAGACTTGGCTCTAGGCTTTTGCTGCTGCATCACGATTGATGGCGCGATTGAGCAAACCCACGCCCCACATGTTGACCAGGCAAACCGTGTAGAAAATCGCAGCGATCAGCAACGGCAGGGTGAAATCGGTTTTCGATACGAAATTGGAGGCGAAGAAGGGCCCGATCGCGATCCCGGCCTTGACCATCAGCAGAAACAGCACCGCAGCGCGCCCGGTCCGGTCCATTTCGATCGCAAAGGACAGGAGGTAGGGAAAGGGAAACGTAATGCAGAACACGTAGACCATTAGCGCCAGGATGTAGGCTGTGGGTCCTGTGAGATGGAACGCCAGCACGCCGAGCGAAGCGAGTTGCAAAGCTAGGGTAATGATGCAGGGCCACAGGCGGCCGATCCGATCGCTTAGCAACCACGCTACGACCGATCCGCCAATCCCCGCCAAGAATGACAGCGAAAGTGTCTGCCCGACCGCTTCGACCGACATGCCGGACGCCACGCCAAGGCGTTCGATATATGCCCAGCTGGCAGCATAGGCGACATGAAACCAGAACGCCGGAAGGGTCGCGAACAACACCACCAAAACGGCGCGGGTCAGCGCAGAGCCCGTCAAACCGCTCTTGGCAACGTTTCCTTCGTCGCTTTCGCGCGGCCACCTGCCGGCCGATGGCATCCAGAAGGCTGCAATCACGGCCGGCACAGCAAGGGCCGCCAGGAAGCCATAGGCACCTGCTACGCCATAGCCTTCGATGAAGCGCGGCATGACCAGGAAGCCCGCAGAGGCAACCGCCATCTGCATGCCGATAAACAGGGCCGTGTTGCGTTCCGGGCGCGAACCGTCGGTCAGCGCGGTTCCGCCCAGCGCCATCATCGATCCGCCGCAGAAACCCGCCAGTAGCCTGACGACGAGCAACAATTCGAATTGCTGGAATAGCGCGGAAGCGGCGTGGCACAGGCACAGGCACAGCGCCAAGGCAATCGCTAGGCGTGTCCAGTCCGCCCGTCGAATCCAATAGATTGCCGCGATGGCAGCGAGAAACATACCGAACATGTCCGCCGAGGCGATCAGTCCCACCTGGCGAGGGGAAAAATCAAGGTGATCCGTGACTGCGCCGACGACCATGGGCAGAAGCGGAAAGCTGATCGACCCCATGACGAAGACGAACAGTGCTGCAGCGATTCGGACGGTCCGATCGACCTCGATTTTCTGTTCTTGTGTGTCGGGGTTCAAAGCGCCGATCCCTTCTGTCTGATTCTCATGATGCTGGCCATTCAACGATCATTCCATCGAGCATTTCGGCGAGCAACACGAAGGCAACCAGAAACGCTGCCTGGGCACTCAGCAAGAGTGCTGCTTTCCGCCCGACTTGCCGCATTTCGATCAATGAAGTCTTCAAGCCGACAGCCGCAATCGCTACGATAAGGCATGCGCGCGAAGCATGGTCGAGTGCAGACTGGACGCTGGGCGACACCCACCCCAAACTTGCCATAACCACGAGCGTTACAAATCCCACGAGGAACAGAGGCACAAGCGGCTCCCGGTTCGCAACGCTGCCTACTGGGCGGTGAGCCCGGAATGCAACGCCAAGTCCTATTACTACCGGCAGCAGCATCGCTACACGGAGCATTTTCGTAAGCACGGCATAGTCGCCGGCTTCATGTGAAATACTGTATCCCGCCCCGGCCACCTGGGCGACGTCGTGAATGGTCGCGCCGATGAATACACCAGACTGATCCTCCGATAGCTCCAATTGCTTCGCTATGACCGGGTAGATGATCATCGCCAATGTCGAAAGTACGGTGATCCCGGCTATTGTGAAACTCAGTTCCCGCTCTGATGACTCATTGCGGGGCAAGACCGCCCCGATCGCCATAGCCGCCGACGCGCCGCAGATCGCAGTCGCGCCGCCCGTAAGAATTCCGAGATTGCGATCAAGACCCAGAAGGCGGCTCGTGACGATACCGAACGCAATGGTGGCAAAAACACTCGCAACGATCAGCCCGCCATTGAACCACCCCAAACCGCCGATTTGATCCATGGTGATCCGCGCACCCAGCAGGGCAACGCCTAATCTGAGCACCCGCTTGCCAGCAAAACTGACGCCAGCACAGGCTTTGCCTTCTGCGCTTAGCGGATGAAGCGCAAGTCCAAAAAGGAGAGCAAGCAGCATCACCGGTCCACCGTAGGTGTCGGCTACAAAGGTTGCTGCCACTGCGATCACGCATGCCAGAGCGAGTCCGGGCCAGATATGGAGAGCGCGATTGGCAAACGCCATGCGCGCGCCACGCAACATGATCATTGACGTCCGGCTGGCAATGGCCGCCAGCGGCTGCTCATTTCACGCTTGGCCGGCGGTTCCACCATGTCTCAAGTCTCTCCCTCCGGACCGAGCCTACAGGCAAACTTGGGACGCAAATTGTGTTCAGACGTCAAGTTTTTGTATTCAGGTGGCATCTGGCCTCACGCGCGATGCAATCTCAAGCTGCTGCGATGAGACTTATTCGCGTGTTGTAGCTTCTCTTCAGCCCGAGCCTGATCAGCAGGCTAAAGCTTTTGCTATCGGGGTATGCTTCAGCGCGAGCGCATCGGCGACCGGCTCACAGGTAACTCGGCCATTCCAGACGTTCAACCCAGCGGCCAAATGAGGATCGGATCGCAGCGCTTCACTCCAACCGAGATCGGCGATGCGCAGCGTATGGGGCAAGGTAACATTGTTCAAAGCGTAGGCGCTGGTCCGGGCAACTGCACCGGGCATATTGGCGACGCAGTAATGAACGATCTGATCGACAACATATGTAGGCTCTGCGTGTGTTGTCGGCTTGGACGTTTCGAAGCAGCCGCCCTGATCTATCGCCACATCCACTAACACAGCTCCGGCTTGCATCGTCCCGAGCATCGCCCGCGTCACTAGCTTGGGAGCCGATGCCCCTGGAACGAGTACGGCACCAATGACCAAGTCTGCCTCGGCGACACATTCGGCAATGTTGGACTGATTGGCGAAGCGGGTCTTAGCGCTGGCGGCGAAATGTACAGCCAACCGTTCGAGCACATCTGGATTGCGATCCAAGATCGTTACGTCAGCGCCCAGGCCGACGGCCATTTGCGCCGCATTGAACCCAACAACTCCGCCACCGATGATGGCAACCTTCGCTGGAAGGACCCCCGGAACACCGCCAAGCAAAACGCCGCGGCCTCCGTGGGCTTTCTCAAGCGCCGTTGCGCCGGCCTGGATCGCCAAGCGCCCGGCAACCTGGCTCATGGGCTTGAGCAGCGGCAAACCATTTGTTCGGTCTGTAACCGTCTCATAGGCAATGCAGGTCGCGCCTGAGGCGAGCAGATCGCGCGCCTGTTCGGGGTCTGGTGCAAGGTGCAAATAGGTGAATAAAATCTGACCCTCGCGAAGCATGGCTCGCTCGGCCGCTTGCGGCTCTTTCACTTTGACGATCAGGTCGACCCGCTCGAAAACCTCCGTGGCGGTTGCAACGATCTGCGCACCCGCTTTCAGAAAGGCATCATCACTCGCCCCGATGCCCATGCCGGCATTGGTCTCGACCAATACATCGTGTCCATGCGCGCGCAGTTCGGCGACGCTTTCGGGCGTAAGACCGACGCGATATTCGTGGTTCTTGATTTCTCGGACCGTTCCCACGCGCATAGAACCGCGACCTCTCTGCTCAACCGCATCTCGACCGAGGAATTCGACGATGATCGCGATGGTCGAATGGCTAGTCACGCCCAGATGTTTGGTATTGTCGTTTCGTGACACGCTCTTGCTTAATCGCGCCAGATTCACAGCCGCGAAAGCCTTCGGCGCGGCGCAACATCAATGCAGGACTTCGTTTCGGCTGCTCTTTCGCCATTCGCCCGGCGTCACGCCGTACCAGCGTTTGAAAGCATGGTTGAACGTGCTCTGTTCTCGGTACCCAAGGTGATAGGCGATCGTGGACAGCTGCAGGTTTCCATCTTCTAGCAATTCGGTAGCCATCATCTTGCGCGTGTCTTCAAGCAGTTTGTCGTAGGTCAGCCCCTCGCGCGAAAGGCGGCGCTGCAGGGTTCGCTTGTTCGAACAAATTTGGTCAGCGACGATCTCAATCGAAAACTGCCCCGTCGGCAAGAATCGGCGGATGAGGCTGCGGACATTGTCCGGCAGGCTCTTCTTGTCCCACCCGGTCTGCTCCCCCAGAACCGAGGTAATCAGGGCAAGGACATCGTGATCTTCATTGCGGTTCTTGGCCTGTAGGACCTCGTCAGGAAATTCGATCCCGTCGATCTCAGTATCAAATTCCGGTACGATGCCGAAATACTCAGCATACTTCCGGATCGGACTGATCGGCGAGTGCTTAAAGCAGACCGAAGCCGGTGTGAAACTGTTGCCGATAAAGATCCGCGCGACCTTCAGTGTCGTTAGCAGCGATTCTTCTACCCACTGGTTCGAAATCGGTCGGAGCGCCTCTTTGAGGAAAAACTGATAGATAAACGAGCCGTCCGTATCGACGAAATCGGTCTCGTATGCCCCGGCAACATGCACGGACAAGAACCGCTTGATCTCAAGCAGTGCGGTATGGAAATCGGGCGAATACTTAAGAATCAGATTGAGCGGCCCGAAGAAGGCGAAATCGCGCGACCGGGCCAGCTCCATTCCGAAGCTAGGCAGGTTCGCCTCACGCGCCGCCAGTTCATAGCAGGCCAGAATTCCTCGGAATGGTACCCATCGTTCCGGATCATCGGCGGGATTGAAGTTGATGCCAGCCTTGGTGAGGATTGCGGCCGGATCAACGCCATGGCGCGCGACTGCTTCGGTCAGGCCCAACAAGGCCCGGCTTCGCCCCAATGGTTCGGTCACCCTGAATCCTTCCTCCCAACTAGCGCACAGTATCAAGTCACTGGCACGAAAAAGCAATACGTTCGACCGTTAAGCGTTAACCTGAGCCATGACAGGACGCATTGGCCAATTCGCCTGCCAACGAAGGACCTGGGAGTTTGGAATAGCCATGGAAACCACGGATCGCGATCAGATCGAGGCAGTAACGCGCGCCAATATCAATTCGGGCAAGATCGATCTGTTCCAACAGATCGGCATCAATCTGATCATGGGCGAGCGATCAGGCTGTAACGTGTACGACATCTCCGGCGCGCAATACCTCGATATGCTGTGCGACGGTTCGACCTACAATTTCGGCCATCGCAATCCAGAGATCGTTGATGCGCTCAAGGCAGCCCTCGACCGGGTCGATATCGGTTGCCAGTTTCTGGCTTCGAGAGAGCGAGCGCTGCTGGTCGAAGACATCATTCGCACCAGCCCCGAGGGGCTGAGCCATGTCCATTTCATTGCCAGCGGCAGTGAGGCCAACGACGCGGCGATCAAGGCTGCGCGCTTCGCCGCGGGGCGGCGCAAGATCGTTTCGATTTCCAAGAGCTTCCACGGCGTAACGGGGCTGGCGGCCAATGCCAGCGACAAGGCTTTCTGGCAGCCCTTCAATGCTGGCCGGAACGCCGATGATTTCGTGACAGTCGCCTGGAACGATCTGGGCCAAATGGCCGATGCATTGGCCGGTGACGACGTCGCCGCGGTGCTGATCGAAACGGTGCCGGCGACGCTGGGCTGGCCGATCCCGGCGGATCACTATCACGCCGGGGTCAAGGCGCTGTGCGAGCGCCACGGCGCGCTGCTCATCATGGATGAAATCCAGACCGGCCTGGGGCGAAGCGGCAACCTATGGGGACTGGAGCGCTGGGGCGCCCGGCCCGACATCATGGTGGTAGCCAAGGGCATCGGCGGCGGGATCTATCCCTTTGCCTATCTGGCCATGACCGAACGGGCAGCGTCCTGGACGCGCGAAGCGCCGCTTGCCATGCCATCGACCTTTGGCGGCAGCGAACTGGGCTGCGTTGTCGCGCGCAAGGTGCTGGCAATGGCAAGCGCCGACGCCACCCTTGCCCACGTGCGGGAAATGGCCGCACTGCTGAGTGCAGGCTTCGACCGGCTCAAGGCCCAATTCCCCGAGCAGCTGCTCGAAATTCGCCAGCTCGGCCTCGCTGCGGGGCTCAAATTTGCCGATCCCGCGGGCGGTGTGAAAATGATGCGATCGCTGTTCCGCCACGGTGTGCTGGCATTGTTCGCGGGTTACGATCCATCGGTCGTCCAGCTCAAGCCGCCGCTGGTCATAACTGCCGCGCAGATCGGCCATCTGCTCGATTCGCTCGCAAAGGCGATAGCCGAAATGGATGAACCGCTGCCGTTCGAACAAGGCATGGGCGCGCTTGATGCCCTGCATTCCTGATCGCGCGCGCCACCCGGTCTGGGCCGCCACTTGTCGATCCTCGCCGCCCAAATTGGGGCGATTGGGGCCAGCGAAGATGTCGTGATCGCAGAGCTACGCAATCAGGGCCCGGCGGCATCGATGTTGAAGGTACAGGGAGGGGAAACCGCACAAAAGGTGCAGGAATAGGCGATGGAATTGGCAGGCGACTACGCAGCTTTAAACCAGTTTGCGGTGCGCCAGCCGGGCAGCAATATCCCGCCCATCGGGCCAGAGGCCGCCCTGACTGCGGTGCCCA
>Ga0222714_10005892_pt1 | contig 11533 bp, 12 predicted proteins | sample C33_3DmetaG_FD_165048 | JGI IMG/M metagenome (GOLD analysis project Ga0222714, IMG submission 165048) | Estuarine water microbial communities from San Francisco Bay, California, United States - C33_3D | ecosystem: Environmental > Aquatic > Marine > Unclassified | place: USA: California... | reverse complement strand
TTTTATAATTTGTCTTCTGTTGATATTCTTTAACTCTTTGTTTTTGTGCTTCTTTATGCTTTTCATAATAAACCTTACTACTTGCTGGTGCTGTATATTTTTTGAGATGTTCTTTGGTTGCTTGTAGTTCTGTTTCTAAATTGGAAATCTTTTCTCCCATTTCCTTTATTATTTCATCTTTATCCATTACGATACTATATATAATAAAAAATATTTATATAATTTTATTATAATTGTTTCAAAAACGGCGTTTTAAATTACCAAGGGTTTAATGCCGTAGCATTTGCAAATGTTTTTTAACTCATTTGCCGTTTTATCCTTTAAAATTGGTAACAATTTTACAAATTCGAGTTCTAACGATTTAACTATTTCAGGCTTTTTCATTTTAGATAGACCTGATACTCCAAGTTCTTTTGCCTTTTCTTTCAAATTATCGATGTTTAATTTATTGGCTTCGGCGTTAAACGTTTGTACTATTTCGTCCATTTTATCCTCAATCACAAAAGACAGCACAGTATTCGTGTCATTATTATCTGTTATATCAGATATTACAGATTGATTATCATATGGTACGGTTTGATTTGGTATTTCCATCATATTACTTATATCTACACAAATAGTATTTAATTTGTTTTCGAATATTATATTATCAATCGTCGCATCGTGTAATCATAAACCTATACATAAACACAAAAAGTTGTTTGTGTTTATGTAGGTCAAATTGCATTTAATAATGGTTGCCTAGCAACCCTGCGGGTTACCTCTGCATATACGTAAGACAAGTATGTGACAAAAAATAATAACAAATGAATATTATTTTTTATTGGGAATCGGGTAGCTCTATACACAATTTTGTTTAGAATAGCCAATAACTGCACAAGCAATTCTTTTTCCAGCATTTCCCGTTTTCAGGCTTTCTGCATTTCCTCCGTTACCACAATCATCTTCATCTTGATGAATAATCAATCCTCTACCAATGATATTACACTTTGATCCTCTAAGTTTGATAATATTATCATAAAAACTGTATTTTGCTTCACCGCGTGTATTTGTTTTGATATTTCCTAAATCGCCAACGTGTCTTTCTCTCCTACCAGGACATCCGTGTGTAGTTCCATATGGGTTGAAATGGGCACACATACTTGTACATTTATCGGTCAAATCTCCGGCTTCGTGCACGTGAAATCCGTGTAAGCTATTTGATTTTAATCCTTTCAGATTCAAATCTATCTTTATTTGGTTATTCTCTAAATCTTCAGTAAATTTAACGACACCTTTTATTTCGTCGTTGAAAACAGCAATCGCGTAAATCGGTTTTTTTTCCATGTTTACAAGTAACAAAGAAATAATTTAGTTTGGTATTACTTTGCAATTGTTTAGAATACACGGATAAAATAAGTGTATTACTAAATAATATATTGCAATTATGTTCACTATTGTATAGGTTTCAATATTCTATTTATTGATTTACACATTGTAAAATACTAGTTTATTTTACTACATTGAGAACCCGACAAGAATAGTTAAATATTTTGTGTATTCTTATTATATGAATAATTTGAATATTTATACTTCATTAATTGTGTCTATTGCGACACAAGTAATCACCGGAATTGTTGAATTATTGGCTGTATTCGTTAAAACGCCTGCAAAAATGTTATTATTAAAACAATTGTTGGTTTTAGAACTATTTGTGCAGCTTATAGAAGGCGCATTTTATGTATATTGGTTTTATAATTTTACGAATATTGTAAATATTACTCCAAAACGATATTTAGACTGGGCAATTACAACACCAACTATGTTAATTACTTTAATCTTTTATTTAATTTATTTGAAATATAAGGATAACGATATAGAACATAAATTAGAGTTTTTTGAACTATTTAATCAAGAATTCTACACTATTGTTATAATTTTAGTACTTAATTGGCTAATGCTTTTATTTGGATATTTAGGTGAAATCAATATGCTGCCAGTATTATTGGGCGTGTCATTAGGATTTATTCCATTTTTGATTTACTATTATATTATTTATAAAAAATATGCGGTATTAAGCAACCAAGGGTTAAACATATTTTTTTACTTTTTCATCGTTTGGTCTTTGTATGGTGTAGTTGCGGTTTTGCCGTATCAAATTAAAAATATGTGTTATAATATTTTAGATTTATTTGCAAAAAATTTCTTTGGTATATTTTTGAGTTATTTACTATTTACCAATATGTGATTATCATATCAAATGTATCTGTATAATGTATAAACTGAACGAATGAAAATCGGTAACATAATTGAAAGAGCCACCGATTTTGGTTCATCTCGTTCGCGCAAATACTTTCTGTCTTTCTTATTGAAAATCGGTTTATACATTATTCCCGCGGTTATACTCGGCAACTTTACTGATATAACTGTACAACAAATGGAGACATCTCAAATTCTTGGTGAGAACACGTTTTATTATATTTTGTTACAAACGCTCTTTATCATATCAACCTTATATCTTTTTGTAATATTATTTCAAGATTATGTAAGTGAATTCCAAGCCACTATCGCTGGTAGTTTCTTTGTCGTTTTGTATTTTGGAATGCAAACTAATTACATACATATGTTAAAGGATTTGTTGAATTACAACCGCCAATAAATTTGTTTATATAATGTATATCATATGTCACACGGTTTACAACGAATAACCCGTGGTGAAAATCCATTATTTGTTTTAGACGATAAACACGTATTAGCCGTAGGAAATCCAGCAGGCAAAGATTTAAAACATACATTTACTCCCGAACGTGTTCGTGCAATAAATAAACGTGAGAGAAAAATATTTGAAGAAGAAGGTTTAGATAATATTGACCCCTCCAACTTTTATAGAGGTGGAATTGCACATAAAAAACGCTCAAAGAACCGTCATACTAGTCGCAAAACAAATAAACGACGTTCAAGTAAAAAACAAAAGAGCCGCCGTAATAAAAAATCCAAATCAAAACATACAAAATAAATCATACCGAGAACCTGTAATTAAAATCAGCAAAATAATCAAAATATTTTGCTGATTTCATTTGTCATATCTTACATAATTGAAGATTTGCACTCAAACATATAAAATCAAAAAAAACAGGGCGTCCCCTGGGATTGTTTTCTGAGTTACAGATTTGCGCATAATCTACAGACAAGCTATGAGACCATACTTGATAAAACTCAATCAATAATTATTAATTAATTTATTAATTAAGTTATTGATATTTTGTTTTATCCTATATTCACGAGTAGTACAAATCCAAACAAATCGCGTGCATCATATTCCATCAATATTATCTACTGAGGATGAGTCAAACCGGGCAAAGGGAGTGATCAGTTCCACAGAGGGTTTATCCCGCATAAGCTCCGCTAGGAACTTATGCATTTAACAAGTCGACAATAGAGTCATATTGAATTTCAATTACACAGGTTTTCATTACTCGACCTGTGTCTAACTTTACAAAAGAATTTGTTAATTTTCCACTATTGAGTGAGCCAAGTTAGAAGCTCCCTATTAGTTTGTAGGGAAAAAAGTTTTCAATTTTTTACAGATTTTGCTACAAATTTGTTACAATCAACTATAAGCATTTTTCATATCGTGAAATGCTCTTATAATATTCACGCAATAAAAAACAGGGCGTCCCCTGGGATTGTTTTCTGAGTTACAGATTTTCGCACAATCTACAGACAAGCTATGAGATTACACCGGATAAAACTCAACCTATATGATATTTTGTTTTATCCTATTATTCACGAGTAGTACAAATCCAAACAAATCGCGTGCATCATATTCCATCAATATTATCCACTGACAATGAGTCAAACCGGGCAAAGGGAGTGATCAGTTCCACAGAGGGTTTATCCCGCATAAGCTCCGCTAGGAACTTATGCATTTAACAAGTCGACAACAGAGTCATATTGAATTTCAATTACACAGATGTTCATTTCTCTATCTGTGTCTAACTTTACAATTACACCATTGAGCCAAGTTAGAAGCTCCCTATTAGTTTATTGGTAAAAAAGTATTCAATTTTGTACAGATTTTGCTACAATTTCGTAAAAAATTGAATAACTTTTATGCTTAATATTAATTGTATCAAAAGTCTGACTATAATAGTCAATCATTCACAATGAAAAGTAAGGAACGCGTGGTAGAAAGGTGTGTGTTTTGTAACAGTCTATCTCATAAGATGGAGAACTGTAATAGCAACTTCAATGGTAAGCGTGAGTCACTCGACGCAGGTTGGTTCTGTATGATGGACGGTGGATGTCCTCATTTTGAATATCTTGCCGCAAATGAGTTACGATATGTTGCGTATCATTACGCAGCATACGAGGGGGCGGTTCACGACTGGCGTGAGAAAAACACTCAACACTACAACCGCAAATTTAGATTCCGTCCGATCGACCTATCGCTTTCAAAAGCGCAACTTATTAAAGAACTTGTTAGAAGGTGGGAGGGGATGCAGCCAGTGCGCGACCTGTATCAAAACGAACCTGTACCGACGGAAGGCGACGACTGTCCGATTTGTTTGGAATGTACTACAACATCATACAAATGGGTGTACACCATTTCATCTTGGAAAAAAGTTGAAGATAAGGTAACGACGGAGTGTAAGCATTCCTTCTGTAAAAAATGCTGGGCTACTCATACAGAAAGGAATAAGCGATACGATTATAGTGCTACGGGTAATCATCATTCTGCCCCTAACTTCTGCGTGAATTGTCCGATGTGCCGACATAAAATCGCTGTAAAATAAAAACACTAAGAGAAAAAACAAAACACTAAGATAAAAAAATAAAAAAAATGATAACCCCCCGTCATTTTTTTTATTTTTAATGATGATAGATAATATAACTAAAAAATCATAATAATGAGCATATTTTTATGATTTTTTAGTTATATTACAATATTCCCGTATAATTTGTTACCGTTATATTATACATTTCTTGTTTTACATTCAGATCTATATCCAAATTGGCTATAAAAGAATGCATTTCTTCGATTGTTATCTCACTCGACGCATTTACCCGGGTAAATTCCTTTAATTTATCATATGCATTTTCTATTCCGTTTTTTCGCAGTATCGTTTGGTATGCTTCTGACAATATTACTACGTGTTTATGTAAATCTTTCGTTATAACTTGTTTATTAGGAACTACCTTATCCAATCCAGTTTTTATATTATTCAATGCGACTATACTATAACCAAATGCTATACCTACATTTCGTAATACAGTACTATCAGTTAAGTCGCGTTGAAGACGCGAAACCGGCAATTTACGAGACATAAATTCAAATAAACAATTTGATATACCCAAATTCCCTTCTGCATTCTCAAAATTTATTGGATTTACTTTATGTGGCATTGTCGATGACCCGACTTCTTCTTTATTTACAGACAATTGTAAATAATCTTTGAAAATGTATAACCATATATCTTGACATAAATCGATTAAAACGGTATTTATACGTTTTACTATATCAAATATTTTACTTAGGTTTTCATAATTATCTATTTGAGTTGTATATTGACTTCGAGAACATCCATATAATTCAACAAATTTATCTGCAAAACCCTTCCAATCATACTCAGGATAAGATACCATATGGGCATTAAAATTACCAATTGCGCCACCAAATTTGCATTTGTATTTTACATTCTTCAACTCGTCTGCAATACACTCTAACCTATATTCAAATACTTTAATTTCTTTGCCGAATGATGTTGGGACACCTGCTTGTCCGTGAGTATGACTTAACATTATAGTAGTTTTATGATCATTATACATTTGTTCTAGTTTGCTTCTTATTTCATTTATTTGAGTTATATAGACATTTGTTATGAATTCTTTAATCAATACTGGATACATTATGTTGTTAATATCTTGTGAGGTTAGCCCAAAATGAATATAATTTATACATTCATTCAAGTTATATTCTATCAATTTATCTTTTATATATATTTCTACTGCCTTTACATCGTGATTTACTTTTTTTTCTATAATCTGTATTTTCTTACATTCATTTAAATCAAATTTATTACATATTTCAAATAATTTATTATGAATTATTTGATTATTTACATTTTTCAATTCGGGTAACATTCGTATTAATTCTTGTAAATACATTATTTCTATGCATAAACGCATCTTTTGAATTGCATATTCTGAAAAATATTCTTGACAGGTTTGTGTATATTTGGCATAACGACCATCACACGGCGATAATGCTAGTAATGACTCCATTTTTGTATTATTACACCTGGGTTACGTTTAATATCTTTTTATCAAATCTTATTTTGCGAAGATTTACGAATCAATCGAAGATATGGTTTATTACATAGCCTACAAGTTTTTAATCCATTATTATATGTTTTTGAACATCGTATGTGAAAACGCTTACCACAATATGAACAATATATGTATTCCGCCCCCAATTCTGTACTATTACAAAATTCACATAAAACATATCGACTATATTGTTCTACATTTTCCAAATAAATACAATTTCCCATTTCTTTACATAATCCGAAGATTTTTTACAATAAACTAGTATTTACTTGCTGATTTACTTGTATAAATGTAGTGCATTTTGGCATATGTTTTATACAATCTGCATTTATATAGGTACAAGTACTACGTAATCCACCTAAGTAGTCTAATACAGTATTTTCCAAGGGTCCTTTATATGGAATTTTTAATACACGTCCCTCGGATGATCGGTAAGTTGCCATTGAACCATAATGCTTTTCTTGCGCTTTATCGGAACTCATTCCATAAAACCATTTCATTTTTTTCCCATTTTCTTCCATAATTTCTCCTGGGTTCTCATCGTGTCCTGCAAATTGCCCTCCAACCATTACAAAATCCGCCCCACCGCCAAATGCTTTCGCCATATCTCCCGGACAAGTTATTCCTCCATCAGATATTATATGACCTCCCACTCCGTGAGCGGCATCAGAGCATTCTAACACCGCTGCTAGTTGTGGCATTCCTACGCCGGTTTTTAAACGTGTTGTGCACGCTGATCCTGGACCAATTCCAACTTTCACCACATCTACACCTCCGATTAAGATTAACTCTTCTACTATTTCACGAGTTACTACATTTCCGGCTATGATTATTTTATCCGGAAAACGCGCACGTACGCGCTTACAGTAATCTACCATACCACTTAGATATCCATTTGCTATATCTATGCAAATCCAATTACAATCAATTACCCCCAATATTTCGACTAATTTTTCATAATCTTTGTCTGAAATACCACTCGATACTGCAAAGAGATTCGGGTCTAGTTTATCTTTATTTTCAATATAGTGTTCCAATCCATAAAATTTATGCAAAATAGTGAGTATCTTGTGTTTTGATAATACATTATATACCTCAAATGTGCCAGTTGTATCCATATTTGCGGACATTACAGGGATACCTTTCCATTTGATAGAAGAATGTTTGAACTTAAACTCTCGCTCCAAATTCACTTGCGAACGACTTGTTAATGTTGAACGCTTCGGGCGTATTAAGACATTATTAAAATCGAGGTGTGTGCCCGAAATAATTTTCGTCATATTGATATTTTTGATACTTACATACTTTTATGTTGTTATTTCGGAAAGATATAAAAATTATAGTATATTTTTATACCATATGATTGAAAATTTAAAACACGTCGATATCTGTTGTGGTCTAGGTTGGGGAGATGAGGCAAAAGGCAAAATTGTAGCGGAATTAGCCAAATCGGGCAAGTATGATATGGTGTGTAGATGGGGCGGAGGCAATAATGCGGGTCATACTATTTATGTTAGCGGCATTAAGTATAAAACCAACCTCGTACCCAGCGGCGTTTTTTATAACATTCCGTCTATTATTGGTCCAGATTGTGTAGTAAGTCAATCGGGATTTGAGGCGGAACTTAACTATTTGAAATCTCACGGATTTAATACTGATTGTATTAAAATTTCACCCAAAACACATGTTGTTACAGATAAGCATATTGAAGAAGATATTAAAAATTATGGCAATCAAGGTACAACGTCGAAAGGCATAGCACCTTGTTATAGAGATAAATATGCGCGCATAGGTACATTAGCAAAAGATGTTGATTTCTTTAAACCTTTTTTATGGAATGAGCGCCTTTACGGAACAGTATTATGTGAAGGAGCACAAGGTATGTGGCTAGATATAAACCACGGCAATTATCCATATACAACGTCTAGTACTCCATTACCGTATGGTGCGTGTAGTTTGGGATTTCCTCCTCAATTTATCCGAAATATTTATGGCGCTATTAAAATTTATGATACTCGGGTCGGTACAGATCCTCTTTTTCCACCTGAATTATTAGATGATTTTGAACTTAAACTAATCGGTACTCTGGGTAATGAGGTTGGAACCACCACTGGAAGATTAAGAACTGTAAATTGGTTAAATCTCGATAAACTTTTGATGGCTATTAATCTGACTGGTACTACTACTGTTATTATCTCAAAAATTGATATTCTTAAAAATGTTAATATGTTTAAGCTATTCTATCTTGGAAAACTGGAAATATTTGATTCAATTGAGTATATGACTGAATTTATTTCACACTTTTTGCGCAAACATTGCCCCCTACTTACGAATATTATTTATTCGGATAGCCCACAACACGTCTCAATACCATAATAAATAATGAAAAATTACTTTTATTATTTATGCTATACCTAGTTTTTTACGATAACTATCTCCATAATTATACAATAATTCCTCTCCTTCTTCTATCTGACGTTTTGCAAAAAAAAAGATATAACCTTCTATATCTATTTGTTTTCCATTCTTTGTTGTAAATACGCTAGAATTGGTATTATTACTAGCGTATCGTATTCCCATAACATTTTCATCTTCGTTGCTAGAACTACAATTAATAAATCGAGTATAGTTAGATTTATTGATGTCATATGCATCTATTATAAAATTTTTGTTTAATCTGTTACTACTAAATTTGTATTCAGATGATTGATTTACAGTTTGTCCATCTTCAATTATTTCTCCCATGTAATTACATAGAAATGTACCAGCTTTTACAACTCTATTTGTAAATATGCCAAGTCCTGCATTTGGTATGTTACTATATTTTATTTGTAAAAAGTCTGGAATATAGTTGGGAACATCTACACAATTAATCTCTATCAATTCAAGATTCATTATAGAAATTACACATAAATATAATAGTCGAATGTAACGCAATAGTGTATAACAATAGTTCCCAATTGTGGGATATAGAAAAAACGTGAAAAGAAATGGCATCGCTCCGCGAAAATGGACAAAAATAAATGTCCAATTTTGTTTTACTCAATATAATTCTTGTATAAAAATGTGCAAAAAACGGGTTCTTACCTAAATGCAGCAAAACTCATTTTTTTATAAAAAATTTGTTACTGATAAAAAAATGTATTTTATGCGTTAAAGCATTTAGGGGTAATCTCTGGTTCTATATAAATGAACCATCTTCGAACCGAATATACCCCTAAAAACCCATATGCCTATAATTGTATAGAATGTAACTTTAATACGAGTAATAAAAAAGATTTTAATCGACATTTAACGACAGCTAAACATATAAAACTATCCATTTCGAACGATTTCGAACCAATTTTACCCCAAAAAACCCAACTCGTGGTTTGTACAATTTGTCAAAAGGAATATGTTTCTAAGAGCGGATTGTGGTATCATATGAAAAAATGTGTGCCAATTGTTGAAAATGAGGCAGATAACGCGCACACACCTCCCAAATCAGATGACACGATTGCGTTATTTATGGAGTTTGTGCGTGAAAAATCACAAGATAAATCTGATCAAAATAATATTATTCTTGAACTAGTAAAACAAAATACGGAGTTCAAAGAACTGTTAATTCACCAAAACAAGCAAATGATGGAGCTTGCTAAAAATGCAGGCAGTAATAACAATAATACGAACAGTCATAATAAGTTCAATCTAAACGTATTTTTGAATGAAACTTGCAAAGATGCAATTACTATGAAAGATTTTATCAATTCGATTGAAGTTACATTGGAGGATTTCATTAGTACCGGTAATATCGGGTTTGTAAATGGCATTTCAAAGGTTATGGTTGAACGTATCAAAGATATGGACTTACATACCCGCCCGCTTCATTGTACAGATTTAAAACGCGAAACGGTCTATATAAAAAACGAGGAGAAATGGGAAAAAGAAGACGGGGACAAGACGATTTTACGTAATGCAGTTAAGCACGTCGCTAAAAAGAATTATAACCAGTTACAACAATGGTATAACAATAAAAAACCGGAGGTAGAAATCCTTGGGACGAATGAATGTGAGGATTATTTTAAGTTTTACAAATCAGCTCTTGGAGGTTATGACAAGGAAGAAGATACTAAATTTGAAGATAAAATAATAAAGAATGTTCTCAAAGAAGTAATACTCGATCGGTAATCATAGATCCCACACCCCTAATCTATGGGAACTTTACACATTTTACGTTAAAAATTATGTAAAACTCCAGAAAAGAAATGGCATCGCTATTTGAAAATGGACAAAAATAAATGTCCAATTTTGAAAAGTGGAAGGAAATGTTTGTAACGACCCTCCTTGAAAATCCGGTTCGCTGCATAATGCTTTGATTTACATTTTTTATTAAACAATTTGTCTGCATAATTTTTTAAGTATATTACGCTGAAAATGGCTTAGATGTATTATATCGTTAGAACATATAGAATGAATTTAGAACAAAAAATCGCAAATAAAAAAGTATATTTTTGTGAAAAATGTGACTACGAAACTCATAACAAATTTGATTTCTCAAAACACATATTGACACCAAAACATCTAAAACGTAAGAATTTATGCGATTTAGGACAAGAAATCGCAAGAAATCGCAATGAACAATATACGTGTTCTGTGTGCAATAAATCGTATAAATCAAGAAATGGATTATGGTATCACGAAAAACGGTGTAAACCTGCGTCAGCCGAATCTATACCGTCTGAATCAATTCCACAAGGTCACCCGTTGGATATGTCAGTTGTTCTCGAATTGCTTAAACAAAACCAAGAATTCAAAGACCTTGTGATAGAACAGACCAAACAATTATTTCAGCAAAATCAGCAGAATACGATGTTACAAGAGCAATTATTAGAAGCAGTCAAAGATGGTAAAATCGGCAATAATATTACAAATAATACGAACTGCAATAATAAGTTTAATCTGAATGTATTCTTGAATGAGACGTGTAAAGATGCCATCACGTTCTCTGATTTCATTAATTCTATAGAAGTTACCATGGACGAGTTTATTCAAACTGGCAATGTTGGGTTTGTAAATGGCATATCTAAGGTTATGGTTGAACGTATCAAAGATATGGACTTACATACCCGTCCGCTTCATTGTACAGATTTAAAACGCGAAACGGTCTATATAAAAAACGAGGAGAAATGGGAAAAAGAAGACGGGGACAAGACGATTTTACGTAATGCAGTTAAGCACGTCGCTA
>Ga0222714_10005891_pt1 | contig 11533 bp, 19 predicted proteins | sample C33_3DmetaG_FD_165048 | JGI IMG/M metagenome (GOLD analysis project Ga0222714, IMG submission 165048) | Estuarine water microbial communities from San Francisco Bay, California, United States - C33_3D | ecosystem: Environmental > Aquatic > Marine > Unclassified | place: USA: California... | reverse complement strand
TGGTGGTGCTACTGGCGTCCCCTCGACTGCTGGTGAAGCTAACCCGCTTCAGATCATTGCTCGTATGGCTCGTAAGCTTGATCAACAGAATGTTGACTCGTCGGGCCGCTGGCTGGTTATTGACCCTGTGTTCATGGAAATTCTCCGTGACGAGGACTCCCGCCTGCTGCAAGCTGACTGGGGTGGCAATGGCCTGATGAACGGTCTTGTTCTGAACAACCTGCACGGCTTCCGTGTTTATGTTTCGAACAACCTGCCGTCTGTCGGTACTGGTGCTGAAACCAACGGCGCATCGAATGCCACCAACTTTGGTGTCATCGTCGCTGGTCATGACTCGGCTGTTGCTACTGCTGAGCAGATCAACAAGACTGAGACTTACCGTGACCCGGATTCGTTTGCTGACATCGTGCGTGGTATGCACCTGTACGGCAGAAAGATTCTGCGTCCTGAAGCTCTGGTCAATGCGGTCTGGAACCTTCGTTAATAAAACTGAGGGAGGGCTGGTTTTACTGGCCCTCTCTTACCTTGCGTAATTTTCTAATATAGGACATCCCAAGATGGCTATTACAACTGCGATGTGCAACAGCTTCAAGCAAGAGCTTCTTGGGGGTGTTCACGACCTTGACACTGACGTTCTTAAGATTGCACTTATTAAAGCTACCCCTGCGGGTACTTATGGTGCAGCTACTACTAACTATAGCAATGTTACAGTTAACTCAGACGAGTCTACTGGAACAAACTACACTGCTGGTGGTAATACACTTGGCAGTGCTACTATTAGTCTTGATGGCTCTACTGCTATTGTAGACTTTGCTAATACTACATGGGCTTCGGCTACTGTGTCTGCTGATGGTTGCATTATCTATAATGCCTCGCAGACTAACAAAGCTATTGCTGTCATTGATTTTGGCGGTACAAAAACATCGACTAACGGTGACTTCACTATTGAGTTCCCAACAGCGGATGCATCTAACGCTATCATCCGTATTGCATAAGGGTATCTCTTATGGCCTTACTCCTCAAAGATAGAGTAAAAGAAACTACTGCAACTACTGGCACTGGAGATATTACACTCGCTGGTGCAGTAGATGGGTTTCAGACGTTTGGTGCTGTGCTTGCTAATGCAGACACAACCTACTACGCTATCTCTCACCGGGACTCTAATGAGTGGGAAGTAGGACTAGGCACATACGATAGCTCTGCTGGTACTATCGCTAGAACTACTGTACTCGAAAGCAGCAACAGCGGGAGTGCAGTTAGTTTTACATCTGGCACTAAAGACATCTTCATTACACTTCCAGCTGAGAAAGCTGTAGCTCTTGATAGTAGTGATGTTCTTAGTGTAGGTAATATCACAACCAGTGGCTACCTACGTGGCCCTGCTACCTTTACTATTGACCCTGCTGCACACGGTGACGACACAGGTACTGTTGTTATTGCTGGTAACTTGCAGGTAGATGGTACTACTACAACTATTAACTCTACTACAGTTACGATTGATGATCTTAACCTAGTCCTAGCTTCTGGTGCAGCCTCTGCTGCTGCAGCTAATGGTGCTGGCATTACTGTAGATGGTGCGTCTGCTAGCTTTACATATGATTCAGCTACTGACCGCTGGACTATGAATAAGACACTTGCTACTGACTTGGTAGGTAACGTAACTGGTACAGTGTCGTCACTTAGCAATCACGATACAGATGATCTTGCGGAGGGTGCAAGTAATCTGTACTACACTACAGCTAGATTTGATACAGCATTCTCAGGTAAGACTACCACTGATCTAGCTGAAGGTACTAACCTGTACTATACTGCAGCTAGGTTTGATACTGCATTCAGTGCTAAGTCTACTACAGACTTAACTGAAGGCACTAACCTGTATTACACTACAGGTAGGTTTGACTCCGCATTCAGTGCAAAAGATACAGATGATCTGACTGAAGGTACGACTAACCTATACTATACAACAACTAGAGCCAATACAGATTTTGATACACGACTTGCTCTTAAGAGCACTTCTGATCTTGCAGAGGGAACTAATCTGTATTACACTACCACAAGAACAAACACAGACATTGATACACGTGTGACTAAAAGTTTTGTTGACGCTTTGAACGTGGATGCTGACACTCTTGATGGTATTGACTCTACAGGATTTGACCCCGCTGGAACTGCAGTTGCCTTATCTATCGCATTGGGTTGAGCTATGAAAACAAGACAGTGTAAAACTTGCGGCGACACAAAACCACACTCAGCTTTCCCTTACAATAAAAGCTATAAGGATAACATAAGACCACATTGTGTTGATTGTCGTAGGGAATATGAAGTGAAAAGCTACCATAAACACAAGCACAAACACCCATACGACTACGAAGCTGATAAAGATAGGAAGCTTAAAAAAGCGTATGGTATTGGATATGAAGAGTATCAAACTATGTTAGCAGCACAAGACGGTATGTGTGCTATTTGTGGTACACTTGATACAGGTAAAAGAAGGGCTTTTGCTGTTGATCATTGTCATGCTTGTGGTGAAGTAAGGGGTTTATTATGTTCTCCTTGCAATACCGCAATAGGTAGTTTGAAAGAAGATTTAGGCATAATGCAACGTGCGATGGATTACGTTAAGTTCCATCAGGAGAAGTAAAGACAATGGCAAACACATTCAAACGTAAAGTATCCCAAGGCATCGGCACTTCGGCAACGGCCATCGGCTCCTACACTGTCGGCGCTGGCACTCAGACGACTGTCATCGGCCTTACCTGTGCCAACGTCACGACAACGGCTGTCACAGTCGATGTGATCCTCAACGATGGCTCCACGAACACATACATCGTGAAAGGTGCCACAGTGCCTAGCGGTGGCTCTCTGGTGGTCGTAGGCGGTGATCAGAAGGTTGTGCTTGAGCCTAACGACAGTGTGACTGTCACGGCTTCTACTGCTGCTTCCATAGATTGTGTCCTCAGTATTCTGGAGATCAGCTAATGGGTAAGTCGAAAGAGCTTGCTGAGCTTGGTGATGTAGTCACTCAGAGTGGTGGTAATGTAGGGATTGGGGCAGACAGTCCGACCGAAGCACTTCACATTGCTAAAGCATTCCCTGCTGTCAAGCTGGATAACATTGATGCTGGTGGTCACTCATGGCGTATTGCATCTGGCAGCACCAACAGTGGTTTCGCTGGTAAGCTGCAAATTTACAATGAGGATACGTCAACTATTGCTGCGTATATCGACGCATCTGGTCGTGTTACTAAACCTTACCACCCTTACTTCTTGGCAAATTTGTCCAGCAGCTTTTACTTGAACAGAACCAGCGTTGAGACCACCATACCGTTTGATTCTGTCTACGTGAACAATGGCTCTCACTTCAACACATCTACGCATAGGTTTACCGCACCTGTTTCGGGTCTTTACCAGTTTGACTGTCACGTTGAGTTTACTAGTGCGTCAGTGTTTGACTCTAGTTATTGGGTGTACCCAGCTAACTTCTATGTGAATGGTGTCATTCAGACTAGCGATGACTCTTACTTCACGAGCGTTAAGTACCAGCACTTCAACACCTCATGCATTCTGTACCTTGCAGCCAATGAGTACGTCGAAATAAAAGCACATGCTAACGGAAACTACCTAGCTTACGGTGGCAGTAATAGGGCAAATACCCGTTTCAGCGGCTACCTCATCGGATAACAAAGGAGACACACCATGCCTTACATCGGTCAGTCTCTTACGGAAGGGACACGCAGAGAATACACCTACGTTGCCACGGCATCGCAGACCACCTTCAATGCAATCTATACAGTAGGCGCTGTAGACGTTTACCAGAACGGCGTCTTGCTGGCACCGTCTGACTACACTGCCACGACTGGCACTACTGTTGTGTTTAACACTGGTGCTGCACTGAATGACGAAATAACGATCCACTGCCACAATACGTTTAGCGTGGCTGATACTGTCAGTGCTTCTCAGGGTGGTGCGTTTAGTGCTGCTGTTACTGTTGCAGGCAATGTTACGGCAACTAAATTCCTGACAACTGCCAACAAAATTGAAACTTCTATCTTCCGTGTTAACGCACAGTCCTTGACTGCTGATACTACCATTGACGCAGACGAGAATGCTACAGCCGCTGGTCCTCTGACCATTGCCTCTGGCGTTACTCTGACGATCACAAGCGGCGGGAGTGTTTCCATTGTCTGAGATTAGAGCAAACACAATCAGCAACGCCGCTGGCACTGGCCCTGTTACGCTGACGAAGCAGAGTGCTGCGAAGGCTTGGGTGAATTATTCAAACGATACCGGCATAACAAACAGGGCTTCATTTAATCTCAGCAGCATAACAGATGTCGGTGTTGGCAATGTGACGTTAAATTTTACGTCTTCCATGAGTGGTGCCTCAGAGTATTCTGCGACAGGCTCAAACGCAAACCCAGAATATACATCACTCTTTGACACAATGAACGCAACATCGGTAAGTGCAAAGCAATATTATGCAGATTCCAACGTGTATGCAGATAACTATCTGTGTAGCGTTACCATCCACGGAGACCTAGCATGAGCATCCTTCGTGTAGATAACTTCGGCCCCTCCGCAGGTGGCACAACCTACTCGGCCCGTGGGATTGCTAAGGCTTGGGTGCATTGGAATGGAACTGGGACCATTTCGATAAAAGACAGCGAAAACACATCTTCATTAGTCGATTTGGGGACTGGTGTTGCAGAAATAAACATTAGCTCTGCATTTGATGCGGTTCAGTATACAGGTTCTGCATTTGCCGCTAGTGGTTTAATTCCTACTAGTCACTATGAGGCTATGTTTTATTGCAAGAACACTGGGACTTACTTTCAGCGAAATCACTGGCAGGGAACAGACTTTGACCTTGCTTATGCAGGATCACACGCATTTGGAGACCTAGCATGAGTACTCTCGTAACCTCAAACATCTCCGATGGCACCACCTCCGTAGGCACTGGCTATGTCGTGAATGGGTCTGCGAAGGCTTGGGCTTCCGTAGATCAGCGTAGTGGTGGGGCTACGCTCCTTAAATCTTTTAATGTATCATCTGTAACTGACAATGGGACAGGCGACTTTTCTTTATCTTTCTCATCTAGTTTTTCAGATGGTAATTATTCAACAAGCGGGTCATCTGGAGATAAAGACTACGGTTTTAATTACAGGGCAGTTGCGGCGTTTGCGCCTACGGCCTCCTCAGCAAGATACGGCGTTTCAGTGACTAACACTTTGGCATTAATAGATGACTATGGCTATGCCACAATCCACGGAGACCTAGCATGACGCACCTCTGGGACCGTCTAGCTGAAGCCAAGTCTCGCCTTGCACCCGTGCAGAGCAAGTATCGGGTTCTCTTCGAACACCCTGAGAACCCTGACGCTCCTGCCGCTGTGCTTGTGCCTGACCCGAACTGGATGGCCGCTGCTCTTGAGGGTGGCATCCTTCCCCCTATCGACACTTACCTTCGTGATAGAGACGTTCCTGACGGACAACCAAAGGAACACCCCTATGCCGAACCCATCGGTGCTATGACTGAGGAAGAGGCAATCGAGTATCTGATTATGAAAGACATCCCGCCGCAAGTATGGCGGGACTACACTGGAAACAGGTGCATCTTGAAGATCGTTCCTGTAGAACTAATCCCATCTGATCGTAGTTTCCGCAATGCGTGGAAGGTCAACCAAGAAGCTGAAAGGATTGCAGCATGACAACTTACATCAATATCAACGGGGATGTTCGTGATGCGGCATCTCTTTCCGTTCCCTCCGACCGCACCTTCCGTGGCGCTTGGCAATTCAATGGCGCTGCTGTTGAAGTGGACATGACTGCCGCCAAGGAAATCCACAAGGAGAACCTTCGCCGTGACCGTGCGCCCCGCTTGGCCGCTCTGGATGTGGACTACATGAAGGCTCTGGAAACTGGCGGCGATGCCGCTGCTGTTGCTGCTCAGAAGCAAGCCCTGCGTGACATTACTGGCGATGCTCGCATTGCTGCCGCCACCACACCGGATGCGCTGAAGGCGCTGAATTTAGACACCCTGCTTGGAGATTAACCTATGCCAACCATCACCATCACTCTCACTGACACCCAATACAAGGGTCTGGAATACGCAGCACTCTCGCCTGAAGATTGGGCAATCAACGCTGTGACTGAGCGTTGCCGTATTGCTAACGATGAGATCGTTCAGCTTACCGTGCAGCACTGCCTCGACAACGGTGAAGCTATCCCGCTGACCCGTGAAGCTATCGTTGCTCATGCATTCGATCATGGTGTCGTTAAGACTGCTGCCCAGCGCAATGCTGAAGCAGAAGCTGCTGCACTCCCTGCCTAACCTGACGAGGTAACTCATGGCCTACATCGGCACACAGCCTAAAGACATACGGTCCTTTGGTAAGGCCAAGTTTGACTTTACTGCTACGCAGGGTCAGACAGCCTTTACTGGTGCCGACGATGACGGTAAAGCGCTAGGCTTTACCGCTGGTCAAGTCTCTGTCTATGTGAACGGCATTCTGATGGATGACAGTGACTACACTGCGTCTAACGGCAATACTATTACTCTAACAAGTGCAGCTAATGCTAGTGACATTATCTCTGTCGTAGCACTCCAGACTGACATTCCGAATAGCGACTATGTGCCAGCTACAGGTGGTACGTTTAGTGGTCACATTGATACCTCGTCTATTACAGCAGACGGTAACATATTTGCATCGACAGGTGATGGCGGAGGTTTTGTCCTAGAAGGTGGTAGCGGTATCTACCGACAAGGTATCACCAGTATGGCCTTGAATACCAATGGGTCGGAGCGTGTCAGGATTGATGGCTCTGGTAATTTGTTGGTGGGTAAGACGAGTGCAGATGGCGGTGTTAATGGCTTTGAGGCACGATCAGCGGGTGAAACTTACATAACGGCTACATCTGCAACCCCACTGGCTGTAAAACGTAATACCTCTGATGGTGAATTGGTTTCATTTAGTAAAGACGGCACCTCGGTTGGTAGCATTAAGGCTGATGCTGGGTCAGTTGGGATTGGTTCTGGAAACACAGGTCTACTATTCTACGATGGTGGCGACCGTATTATCCCCAGAAACGGAACAAGCACATCTGATGGGTCGCTTGACCTTGGGTATTCAACTGACCGCTTCAAAGACCTCTACCTCTCTGGCGGTGTCTACCTCGGCGGCACTGGGGCGGCGAACAAGCTGGATGACTATGAGGAGGGGACGTTTACGCCTTATTGGAATGCAGGAACCTCGTTAGTGTATGATGCACAAATCGGCATATATACTAAAATTGGCAATTTGGTAACTTATCACATTCACTTGTCGATTACTTCTGGAACCATTACCGCAAGCGCAATCAATGGGTTGCCCTTTACGGTTGCAAATGTAAGCGCCTTATATCCGATGACTGGTGGCGTGTGGAATGATGCGTCTGTGAGCTACCCTTCTGGAAGAACCTCCATTGGGGCGTATGCTAATCGCAATACTACGACTGCGACTGTGGAATGCTGGGGTTCTGGAGTTGTCCCCGCATATCCAACCTATACTAGCTTGGCGAAAATCTACATGACTGGACAATACTATACTGCCTAAACTTATCAGGAACGGACATTCCTGACGGACCTAACGAAAGGAGCCTCACATGGCACTCACAGAACGCACAGAAATCGACAAATACGAAATCGTCGGTCCTTACAAACACATCCAATGCCGCCACGCCACGATCATTGAACGTGATGGCGTCGAGATCAGCCGCAGCTTTCACCGCCATGTGATTGCTCCCGATACCGACACCTCCGGTGATCCTGCTGAAGTGCAAGCCTTGGCTAACCTACTGCACACCGACGAAGTAAAAGCTGCCTACGCTGCACATATTGCCGCTCAAACACTTGGAGCATAATAAATGACGAGAGCAAGAGACTTAGCTAACCTGATTGGCAGTGGTAACTTTACCACCGAAACGCTGACAGCTACGGCGGGTCAGACTGCTTTTACGCCCAGCAATACATTTACGTCTAACTTCCTGCAGGTGTTCTACAATGGCCTGCTGCTTGATCCTACGGTAGATTACACTGAGAATGGCACGACCATTACTCTTACTGTAGCTGCTACGGCTGGCGATGAGATGGAGGTAGTGACGTACAATACGTTCTCGGTAGGTGATGCTATCACGCAGACTGAAGCGGATGTGCGTTATGTGAATGCGTCTGGGGATACGATGAGCGGTGGCCTGACGGTCACTAAGGATAACGCCAATGGTCAGTCTATTGTTGCACGTAGGGGTGACGGTAATTGGACTGAGGTAGGTGTTTACTCCGGTGCGTCAGACGATGTTAAAGCGCAGGTTCAGGCTAATAGCCTAAACAGTGTGGTGCGTATTGGTGCAAGGACAAGCCATCCTGTCGAGTTTACCTCTGGTGATATTACACGCATGGCTATTGATACTTCTGGCAATCTGTTGGTGGGGAAGACTAGTGCAAACTCCGACACTGCAGGGTTTGAGGCAAACGCATCAGGATTTACTGCGGCAACTAGAAGCAACGGCACTGTTTTCGTTATGGACAGGCTCACATCGGATGGTGAAATTCTTTCGTTCCGCAAAGACAACACCACGGTGGGGAGTATTGGGAACTCACACTCTTCTGGCCACATAGGCATATTCTCACCTTCGTCCGGCATTGGGTGCTATTCCTCTGGAATTTACCCCATTAATGGAGCAGGCAATGCGTCAGACAACTCTAAAGACCTCGGCGCCTTATCCGTCCGCTGGGATGACGTTTACGCCACCAACGGCACAATCCAAACGTCTGACCGCAATGAGAAGCAGGACATTGCCGAGCTAGACGAAGCCGAGAAGCGGGTCGCAGTTGCCGCAAAGGGCTTGATCCGCAAGTATCGGTGGAAGGATGCCGTGGCCGAGAAGGGCGACGATGCTCGCATCCATGTCGGTATCATTGCCCAAGACTTGCAAGCCGCCTTCGTAGCGGAGGGCTTAGACGCTGGCCGCTATGCCATGTTCATTAGCAGCACTTGGTGGGAAGCAGACGAGGTTATTCCTGCCGTTGACGAGGTGCTGGATGACGAGGGCAATGTGGTCACTGAGGCCCAGCCGGAGCGCACTGTGACGCACCACTACGAGACAGCAGAAGAAGCGCCAGAGGGTGCCACTGAGCGCACCAGACTTGGTGTGCGTTACCCCGAGCTTCTCGCCTTTATCATTGGAGCTATGTAATGAGCAAAGCAAGAGAACTTTCGCAACGTGCTGGTGTCGATGGTGCCTTGTCGAACCGCAACCTGATTATCAATGGTTCACATATTGTTAACCAGAGGGGCATTACTAGCGTCACTACTGGCGTAGGATCATCTACGTTTACCAGTGACCGTTGGATTTCTTATGGTAATGGTCAGGCAGTAAACATCACTATCCAAGAGGTGACGCTGCCAGATGGAACCGTGGTAAACTCCCATAAGACTACGGCGACATCAGCCTTATCTACTGTGTTCCTACATCCATTTCAAAAAGTAGAGACATTTGGGAAAAGCTACCTGCGTGGCAAGACCGTTACTATCTCGACTTGGGTTCGCACCAATATGTCGGGGCAGCGCATTCGCATCTGCGACACCACTGCCTGCTATACGCTAGGTGATGAAATTCCAAGTGATGGTGCTTGGCACTACGTTACTGCCACACACACCATGCCATCTGGAATGGCTACAGGTGCATCCGACTTCATTCAAATCCATCCAGCATTCGGCATTACCAATACGGTAAGCGGTAGTTACATTGAATTTACGATGACGCAGTTTGAGGTAGGCGACACAGCCACCCCCTTCGAGCATCGCAGTATCGGGCAGGAGTTGGCGCTTTGCCAGAGGTATTTCTACAAGCGATATGGTGTAAACAGTATGTTAGGTGATCAACCGGGCATAGTGTATAACGCCAATACCTTCTATCGTATTGGAATGACATTCCCTGTGACTATGAGGGCTGCACCAACAGCTACAACCGCCGCATTGTTCGTATGGGAAGCCAATAATGTCGTTGGTATATCGAGCCTGAGTGTTACAAGCTCTTTACCAGACAAGGTAGAATGGGATGGCACTCCAACGACAGCTATCTTGGCTACAGGCCGACCTGCTAACCTATATGCTTCTGGCGGCGGGGGTTATGCTGCTTTCGATGCGGAGCTATAACCATGACTGAAATGCAAATCACCTCCGCCCAATACTGCGCCGACCCACTGTCAGGCACCAACTCTTCCATCCGTGCCACCATCGACGGTCAGGAGTTGTTCGTGCCTCTCGATCCAGCAAACAGGCATTACGCTGAGATCATGCGGCAGGTAGAGGCTGGCACCTTAACTATTACTGAGGCAGACAGCTAATGCTCTTTGGCTTTACACCTTTTTCAGTTGACTCCTTTGCCTCTGCAGGTGAGGAACGCTTTGCTGTAGCTGGTGTAAGTGCTACCTCTAACACAAACTCAGTTGTAACTGTATGTGCTGCTAATACAGCATTGACAGGCGTATCAGCTACAGGTACAATTAACTCTGTTACAGTAATTGCTAAAGCGGTTACACTGTCTAGCAGCGTAAGTTCTACTATCTCTGTTGGTACACCTGAAGTTATTGCTAAAGCTGTCGTACTACCTGACAGTGTAAGTGCTACAGGTACAGTTAATACTACAACTGTTGTAGCTAAAGCTGTAACACTTATTACTACACCTACTCTGACAGTTACTGTAACTGCACCGGAAGTTATAGCTAAGGCTGTTGTTCCGATTACAAGTGCTACACTTACAGGTTATGTTGGTGAGCCTACTACTCGTACTGAGAATAGAGTTGTACCTGTTTCTGTGCCATTGCGTATATACAATGGTGGTGTTACAGTAGATGCACAGAGCTTCGACTATGAAGCTATTAAAGATAGCTACGAAAGTGATAGAGTTATCTATCTAGTATCCACAGATAGATTTAACACTAGGTATGTTAGCGATGAAAATAGAGTGATTATCATACAAGCAGCTAACACTAATAGAACCGTATACGTTGCAGCATAATAGGACTTGAGACATGGCATATAAATGGCCTGACAAAGACAAAGATGAAATCTTAGACTACAGCGTAGACTGGTCACGCTTCTTGGGCGATGATACACTATCTGCTGTTACTTGGTTTATTGACAATGCTAGTGGCGTTAAGACACAAGTAAGTGATGCACAGGTGGTGCATGGTTTGCAGTTCGTAACTGGTACTATCTCTGGTCAAGTTGCTACGGCAAGATTTTCTTTAGGGACAAACAACATTCGCTATACTATTACATGCCGCATCAATACAGGTGAAGGCTTGCAGTATGAACGTAGTATCTATCTTCGTATTAAGGAGAAGTAATAATGGCTTATAACTACATTGGCCTTGTTAACGATGTCAATAGACGCCTTAATGAAGTAGAGCTTACTACAGCTAACTTTAACACGGCTGTAGGCTTTTACAGTTTTGCTAAGGATGCAGTTAACGCAGCTATTCGCCACATTAAC
>Ga0222714_10005890_pt1 | contig 11533 bp, 14 predicted proteins | sample C33_3DmetaG_FD_165048 | JGI IMG/M metagenome (GOLD analysis project Ga0222714, IMG submission 165048) | Estuarine water microbial communities from San Francisco Bay, California, United States - C33_3D | ecosystem: Environmental > Aquatic > Marine > Unclassified | place: USA: California... | reverse complement strand
CGAGTGGGGCGAGCCGACGTGACCGAGCTGCGCTCCGCGCGCGTTCGGATGCCGTACAACCCGCGCAAGGCGTTCATGCCGTTTCACCGGCGCACGCAACGCTGGGCTTGCCTCGTCGCCCATCGCCGCGCCGGCAAGACCGTCGCCGCCATCAACGACCTGATCCGCGCTGCGATCACCGCGCGCCAGCCTCACGCGCACTATGCTTACGTCGCACCGTTCCGATCGCAGGCGAAGAGCGTCGCCTGGGACTACCTCAAGCGATACGCCGAGCCCGCGACCGCGGGCGTCAACGAGGCCGAGCTCACGCTGACGACGAGGACCGGAGCGAAAATCCAGCTGTTCGGCGCGGACAACGCCGACGCGATGCGTGGATTGGGCTTCGACGGCGTCTACCTCGACGAGTACGGCGACTTCCGGCCGAGCGTGTGGGGCAACGTCATCCGCCCGACGCTTTCTGACAAGCAGGGCTGGGCGGTGATCGGCGGGACGCCGAAGGGCCGCAACCAGTTCTACGAGGTGGTCGACGCCGCGCAACGGTCACCCGACTGGTTCTTCTTGCGCCTGCGCGCCAGCGACAGCGGCATCCTCCCTCCGACCGAGCTCCACGCGCTCCGCGCGCAGCTGACGCAGGACCAGTACGACCAGGAGTACGAGTGTTCGTTCGACGCCGCCATCCTCGGCGCGTTCTACGGCGTCGAGATGCGCGAGGCGCTCGACGATGGCCGCATCCGATCGGTCCCGCACGACCCGGCGCTGCCGGTCTACACGGCGTGGGACATCGGGTGGCGCGATGATACGGCGATCTGGTGGTGGCAGGTCGCCGGCGGCGAGATCCACGTAATCGACCACCATGCCAGCAGCGGCTCGACCGTCGCAGATCTGGCCGAGGTCGTGGCCGGCCGCCCGTATCGATACGGCAAGCACTACCTGCCGCACGACGCTCGCGCGAAGACGCTGGCCTCGGGCGGCCGCAGCGTGGTCGAGCAGCTCGCGGCGCTGCTGGGCGGGATCGGGATGTTCAACATTGTGCCGGATCTCGGCGTGCAGGACGGCATCCAGGCGGTGCGCCTCATGCTGCCGCGCGTCTGGTTCGACGCCGAGCGGTGCCGAGAGGGCATCGAGGCGCTGCGCCAGTACCAGCGCGAATACGACGAAGACAAGCGCGCCTTCCGCGCTGCGCCGCGCCACGACTGGACATCGCATAGCGCGGACGCCTTCCGCATGATGGCGGTCGCATGGCGCGAGGAGCCGAAGGTCGAGCCGCCGCGCAGTGATCGGCCACTATTGATAGGGCCTGCCAACTCCGCTACCCTCAACGATATGTGGGCTGCGGCCGCGGCCCGATCTCGGAGCGCACGAATATGACGGACGCCGAATATCACGCCGCAATGGGCGAGTTCGCAGGCCGAGTGCTCTGCACCGGCATTGCCGCGCAGTTCATGCACTGGTCCACGAAGTCCTACGCCGCGCACAAGGCCCTGGGCGACTACTACGAGGCGCTGCCCGGCCTCGTGGACGCCGTGGTCGAGGCCTATCAGGGCTGCTACGGCCTCGTCGGCAAGTTCACCGCCCGCATGGACCCGCCGCGCGGCATGAGCGGCGAGGCGATGGCGAACTACTTCGACGACGCGAAAACCTACGTCGAGAAGCAGCGTGAGAAGCTGCCCGAGCGCAGCGAGCTGCAGAACGCGATCGATGAGATCGCCGCGCTGATCGACGCCACGATCTACAAGCTCCGATTCCTGTCCTGAGGAGGCCCGAATGGCCGGCGTGTCTAATCCCTACGAGTACGCGTACGAGGCTGTCGCCGCCTCCCAGACCAACCAGGTCCTCGGCCCGACCGGCGCGACGCAGGACTACCTGCACCGCATCGTCGTCGCGGTCGCCACCGCCGCGACCTCGACGGTCTCGGTGATCGACGGCTCGACCACGGTCCTCGCGATCCCGGCGAACACGCCCATCGGCGTCTACTCGATCGAGATCAACGCGGTCAGTGCCAACGGCGCGTGGAAGATCACCACTGGTGCCGGCGTCAGCGTCCTCGCGATGGGGATCTTCTCCTGATGAGCGCGGCGTGGCAGCGTTCTGAGGGCAAGAACCCGAAAGGTGGCCTCAACGCCAAAGGCCGCGCCAGCTATCACGCCCAGACCGGCGGCACGCTCAAGCCACCCGTGAAGTCTGGCGACAACCCGCGCCGCGCCAGCTTCCTCGCCCGCATGGGCAACATGCCCGGCCCGATGAAGGACGAGAAGGGCCGCCCGACCCGCCTGGCGCTCGCCCTCAAGGCATGGGGCGCCAGCAGCAAGGCCGACGCAAAGGCCAAAGCCCGCGCCATCAGCGCGCGCAACAAGGAGTGATGCCGATGTCACGCATGACGCGCGAAGAGATGGACCGTTTCGACCGCGAAATGATGGGCATCATGAACCCGCAGGCCGCGATGCCGGTGGCCGCGCCCGCGCCAGCCCGCGCCATGATGCCGACGCTTGAGTCGATGGACCCGATGCTGCGCCCAGAGGGCACCGCTGGCGGACCGGTGGTGTCCTACAGCCTCGACGACATCCGTCGCTTCTTCGGCATGGGTGGCCGCCCGGCCATGTCGCCCTCCGAGGCAGCCGATGCCGCGCAGATGTACGTCCGCGCGCAGGCCCCGGCTCCGTTCGCGCCGAACGCCCCGCCGCCTCCTCCGCCCGCGCCGCCCCCTGCGGCCCCGCGCCCGCCTGTTCCGGCTCGCCGCCAGGCGCCGGTGATGCGCGGCCTCCCGACGAACGAGGCGGACTTCGCGCCGCCGCGACCCGAAACGCTCGGCGGCGTTTCGCCGGCGGACATGGCGGCGATGGGGCAGCCTGCGCCTGCGCCAATCGCGCGCCCGATGCCGGCCGATCCGATCGGCATTCCGCGGCCCGCCATTCCCTCGGGAACGATGGTTCCCGGCACGCTCCCCGGCGAGGCCTCAACCGTCCCGCTGCGCGCCACGCCGCAGCAGCTCGCGCAGGCGATTCGCCGTTTCGGCCGGATGGAGCTCGACCCTAACAGCTTCGCGGCGCGTTACGCCCGCACGCAGCGATAACGCGATGTACCGCAGGAGGCCGTGATGGCCGATGCAATCCCGACCGGCGTGCAGAAGTACCTGCAGGCGATCTCGACCTACGAGAAGGAATTCGAGCGCTGGCAGAAGCGCGCGACCAAGATCATCAAGCGTTACCGCGACGACATGCGGACCCAGTCCGGCAACGAGACCGTCAAGTTCAACATCCTGTGGTCGAACGTCCAGACGCTGATTCCCGCTGTCTACGCGAAGCTGCCGAAGGCCTCGGCGGCCCGGCGCTTTGGTGACAACGACCAGGTCGGTCGCGTGGCGGCGCAGCTGATCGAGCGCGCTCTGGACTACGAGATCGAGCACTACCCCGACTTCCGCGCGACGATGCGATATGCCGTCGAGGACCGCTTCCTTGGCGGCCGCGGCGTCGCATGGGTCCGCTACGAGCCGCATGTGCGCGCGCAGGAACTCGGCATGCCCGAGGACGGCCCGCAGATCACCGAAGACGTCGACGAGGACGGCAACCTGCCGGAGCCCGCCGGCGTGCCCGAGGAGATCGAGTACGAGTGCGCGCCGGTCGACTACGTCCATTGGAAGGACTTCGGCCACAGCAGCGCGCGGACGTGGGAAGAGGTCACGCAGGTCTGGCGCTGGGTCTACATGACCCGCGAGGCGCTGGTGGAGCGTTTCGGCGAGGAGATGGGTCGCAAGATCCCGCTCGACAGCGGCCCCGACAACCTCGACGGCCCGAACAAGCAGCGCGAGGGCACCCGCGCCAAGATCTGCGAGCTGTGGGACCGCGAGACGCAGAAGGTCTACTGGATCAACAAGGGCATGGCGCAGTTCGTCGACGAGCGCGACGACCCGCTGCGGCTGGAGAACTTCTTCCCCTGCCCGCGCCCGCTCTACGCCACCACGACGTCCGACACGCTTGTCCCGGTGCCCGACTTCCTGCTTTATCAGGATCAGGCCAACGAGCTCGACATCCTTTCCGATCGCATTGACGGTTTGGTGAAGGCGCTGCGCCTTCGCGGCGTCTACGATGCCTCGCAGCCGGCCCTGCAACGCCTCCTGACCGAGGGAGACAACAACGCGCTGATCCCGGTCGACAAATGGATGGCGTTCGGCGAGAAGGGCGGCCTCAAGGGCTCGATCGACCTTCTGCCGCTCGACACGCTCGCCCAGGCGCTGATCCAGTGCTACACGGCCCGCGAGCAGATCAAGGCGCAGATCTACGAGATCACCGGCATCTCGGACATCATCCGAGGCCAGACAGCGGCGAGCGAGACCGCCACCGCGCAGCAGATCAAGGGCCAGTACGCCGGGTTGCGGCTGCGGTCGATGCAGGAGGAGGTCGCGCTCTTTGCCTCGGAACTGATCCGGTTGAAGGCGCAGATCATCTGCCAGCTGTTCCAGCCCCAGACCATCCTGCAATACGCCGCGGCGCAGCAGATGTCGCCGGCGGACCAGCAGCTGATCCCGCAGGCCCTGCAGCTTTTGGCGGACAAGCCCCTGCGGAACTTCCGCATCGAGGTCGCGTCCGACAGCCTTGTCCAGATTGACGAGGCGCAGAACAAGCAGGACCGGCTGGAGTTCGTGCAGGCCTATGGCGGGTTCCTTGAGAAGGCCCTGCCGGTCGTGCAGCAGGTGCCGCAGGCCGCGCCGATCGTCATCGAGCTGATGAAGTACGGCATCGGCGCGTTCAAGCAGGCCGAACCGATCGAGGGCACGCTGGACCGCATGCTGGAGCAGATCACCCAGCAGCAGCAGGTCGACGCAGGCGCCCCGCCGCCGCCCGACCCAGAGATGGTCAAGGCGCAGATGCAGCAGCAGGCCGAGGCCGCGCGCATGCAGGCCGAGCAGCAGAAGGCGCAGTTCGACGCCCAGATGCAGCAGGCCAAGCTGCAGGCCGACATGCAGATCGAGCAGATGAAGGCGCAGGCGGCCGCCGCCATCGAGGAGCAGCGCCAGCGTTTCGAGGCTGCGCTGAAGGCCGAGGAGCTCGCCCAGCGCGCCGAGCTTGAGCGGCACAAGGCGCAGCTCGACGCCGACACCAAGATCCTCGTGGCGCGCATCGGTGCGGCCGGTGCCGATGTCCCGGCGATTGACGCGGTCAGCGAGGTTACCAGCCGCATGGCGACCGGCATGTCCGAGGACGTGCGTGCGATGATCCAGGCGATGGCGCAGGACAGCGCCACGCGAGAGCAGCAGCTTCTCGGTTTGATGCAGGCGCTGATGCAGGCCATGGCAGCGCCAAAGCGCATCGTTCGCGGCCCTGATGGCCGGGCAATGGGCGTTGAAGTTGGCGCATGATCGGCGTCTGGGATGCCGGGCGATGGGATGAGGCGACGTGGGGCGATTCGCCTTACATCGTCGTGGACGACACCCATGACGGCGATCGCAGGGCGAAGCGGCTGCGCGACGAACGCGCGGCCAACGAGCAGCGTCGGCAGCGCGTCCTGGCGCTTTACGAGCGGATCGTCGAGGGCAAGCAGTCCTTGCCGGACGCCGCAGAGTACATCGTAACGCGCGCGGTCGAGGCGGCCGGCGTCGAGGCGCGCGCCGACATACTGAAGGCCCCAACCATCGATCTCGGGCGCATTTTCGCCGGTCTGGAGCGCGCTTCTGCAATCCAGCGCGACATGCAGCTGGAGGCCGACGACGAGGAGGTGATGCTGCTGCTATGAGGACCCGTTACGTCTGGCGCGACGGCGAGATGATCGAGATCGCGGTCGCCACGCCCGGTGCCGAGCCGAAGATCCAGATCGTCCCCGACATCGGCGGCTACAAGTCGATGGCGGACGGCTCGTGGATCAGCAGCCGCTCGCAGCACCGGGAGCATCTGAAGAGGCACAACTGCTTCGAGGTCGGCAACGAGATGCCGAAGCCGAGGCAGCCGATCACGACTAGCCGCGAGCAGCGCATCAAGCGCCTGCGCGAACAGTTGTGGAACATGACCGATCGGCAGGCGGACAAGATCCTGGCCGAGATCCGGTCGCAGCAGCGGAGATGACATGAGCGAAATCCAGAAGGTCGACAGCGACAGCCGCAAGGAACTGCTGGCCGAGCAGTTCAGCGCCATCGAGGCGGAGGCCGCCGCGCCGGCGCCCGAGGCTGCGCCGCAGCCGGAGCCCGAGGCCGCAGCCGAGCCGGCCGGCGAACGCGCCCGCGACGCATCTGGCCGCTTCGCGAAGGCTGCGCCCGCCGGGCCGCAGGCCACCGCGTCGGAGGCGCCCGAGCCCGCCGAGGAGCCCGTGTGGCGTCGCCCGCCGCAGTCCTGGAAGAAGGAAATGCATGACTTCTGGGCCAAGGCCGATCCGCGGCTGCAGGAGTACGCCTACCAGCGCGAGGAGCAGATGCGCGCCGGCATCGAGCCGATCCGCGCCAAGGCCGAATTCGCGGACGCCATGAACGAGGCGATCGCGCCCTACATGGACACGATCCGCGGGCTGGGCATCGAGCCGCCGCAGGCCGTGCGGGCGCTCATGGAAGCGGACAATATCCTGCGAAATTCGTCCCCGCAGGACCGGCTCAACTATTTCCATTCCCTTGCCCGGTCCTACGGCATAGACTTGGCCGCGCAGGGTCAGCCCGCCCCACAGGCCCCGGTCGATCCGAACTTCGTGGCGCTTCAAAACGAACTCGTGAAGATTCGTGGCGAAGTGACCGGCTGGAAGCAGGCGCAAGAGGAAGCGGCCAATGCCGCGCTCCTCGACGAGGTGCACCAGTTCTCCACGAAGGCAGAGCACTTCGAGGACGCGCGGCCGACGATGATCCAGCTCCTACAGAGCGGCGTCGCGACCACGCTTCAAGACGCATACGACAAGGCCCTGCGTCTGGACGATCAGCTCTTCGCAAGGCAGCAGCAGTCCACACAGGCTGCGGCGCTGGCGGAGCGGAAAGCATCGGCAGACAGGGCGGCGAAAGCCGCCAGGGCAGCCGCGGTCTCGGTTCGGTCCTCCACACCCGGGGCGCCATCCGCCGCCAAGGCATCCGACCGCCGTTCCCTTCTCGCCGAACAATTCGACGGGATGTCGGATCGGCTCTGACCCAAACCCTCTGTAAGGAGTGCCATTCATGGCGTTCGCGAACAGTTCGATCAGCGATATCATCGCGACGAACATCCAGTCGCGTTCCGGCGAGCTCGCCGACAACGTGACCAACAACAACGCGCTGCTGCGTCGCCTCAAGGAGCGCGGCAACGTGAAGACCTTCTCGGGCGGTAACGTGATCCTCCAGGAGATCATGTACAACGACAGCTCGACGAACAACACGAACTCCTACTCGGGCTACGAGGTGCTCAACGTCTCGCAGAACTCGCCGATCTCCGCGGCGCAGTTCTCGATCACGCAGTACGCCTCGGCGGTCTCGATCTCGGGCCTGGAGATGATCCAGAACTCGGGCAAGGAGGCGATCATCGACCTGCTCGATGGCCGCATGGCCGTCGCGGAGGCGCAGCTCGCCAACCGCATCGGCGGCGACATCTACCTCGATGGCACCGGCAACGCGGGCAAGAACATCACCGGCCTCGCGGCGGCGGTCCCCGACAGCCCGTCGACCGGCACCTACGGCGGCATCAGCCGCGTGTCGTGGTCGTTCTGGCGTTCGGTCGCCTTCTCGGGCGTCACGAACGGCGGCTCGGCCACCACGGCGTCGAACATTCAGCAGTACATGGATTCGGTCGCCGTGCAGCTGATCCGCGGCACCGACAAGCCGGACCTGATCGTGGCGGACAACAACTACTACCGCCTCTATCTGCAGTCCCTGCAGTCGATCCAGCGCATCTCCGATTCCGGCTCCAGCATGGCCGGCGCGGGCTTTGCCTCGCTCAAGTACTACGGCGCGGGCATGGCCTCCGATGTCGTCCTCGACGGCGGTATCGGTAACGCGGCGACGGCGAACCACATGTGGTTCCTCAACACCAAGTACCTGCATTTCCGTCCGCACGCGGACCGGAACTTCGTCCCCATCGGGGGCGAGCGCCAGGCGGTGAACCAGGACGCCATCGTCAAGCTGATCGGCTGGGCCGGCAACCTCACCAGCAGCGGGCCGCAGTTCAGCGGCGTGCTGATCGCCTAAGGAGGACCAGAACATGGCCTACTCGTTCACCGAAAACCGCGTCGGCATGCTCCAGATTGACCAGACCGATGCTGGCATCACGCCGCCGAACGGCTCCTCCGCGATCCCGACCCCGCCGGCCACGCTCGGCATGGTCGCCCGCGCCTACGACCCGACCTACGGCGAGGGAGAGTTCATCCTCCTCCTCGGCGTCGCGTCGACGGAGGTGGGGTCGCTGGTGTCGTACAACGCCACGACCTATCAGACCGCGCTGGCCGCCGACACGGCGAACCTCGCGGGTCCGGTGGCCGTGGCGATGTCGGCCAACGGCGCCGGCTCGTTCGGCTGGTACCAGATCGGCGGTCTCGCGGTCATGAAGAAGACCGCGGTGGCCGTCAGCCCGCAGGTCGCCATCTACCAGTCCGCCACGGTGGGCCGGGTGATGCCGACGGCGGCGAACGGCAAGCAGATCCTGGGCGCGCGTTCCGCGAACCTCGCTTCGGTCGCGGCCGGCGTGTCGACGGTGGTCGTCTCGATCAACCGTCCGCACAAGCAGGGTCAGATCACCTGACGACTGGGGGCGGCGGGTTCGCGCTCGCCGCCCTCTTCTTCCTCAGGAGCATTCATGGCGCTTCCGTCGCGCGTCTTGAACTCTGGCGTCACGTCGATGACGACCGTTGCAATCTGCGGCGAGGGCGCATCGGCGGTGTCAGCGGCCGGGACGACTTCTAGCGACGCGACCGCGCTGACCAGCATCTACAACCGGGTCTCGACTGTCGCCACGGGCGCCGGCGTGAAGCTGCCGCCCTGCGAGATGGGCGCGACGATCTGGGTAACGAATCCGACGGCAACGTCCCTCACGGTCTATCCGTTCGACACCGGCACGACCATCGGCGGCGCGACCTCGCTTGCCGTGGCGCCGAATTCATCGCTATGCATCTTCGCGGTCAGCAACACGCGTTGGGAGCAGCTGCAGGGCGGCGGCGGCACGCAAGCGCAGGCCGCGCACGGGTCGTTCATCTCGACCGCAACGCAGACCGCCGCGGCGATCAATACGGCCTACCCAGTGACCCTTTCGGCCACCTCCTCCGCCTATCTGGTAAGCATCGGATCGCCGGCGTCGCGCATCGTGTGCGCGCAGGCGGGACATTACAATTTCCAATTCAGCCTGCAGCTCGACAAGACCGCCGCATCGACGGCGGCTGTCTACATCTGGTACCGCGTCAACGGCATCGACATCGCCAATTCGGCAACCAAGGTCGCGATCAATGGCAGCGACGCGGAGACGGTGGCGGCCTGGAACTTCCTGCACGACATGAATGCGGGCGACTATTTCGAGCTGGTCTGGTCGACGGACGACACCAACTGCTTCATCGCCGGATTTCCAGCGGCGGCGCCCGTGCCGGCCATCCCGTCCGTCATCCTGACGGTATGCCAGATCCGATGATTTTGCCGGAAAACATCGACGACACGATCCCCGTGACCTGCAACACGCCGGTCGAGGAGATCCGCGCCAACGTCCAGGCTGCGTGCGGCAGGGCGCTGCCGTGGCTGGATCTTGCGGAACCCCATGGCCGCGCCGCGCTGATTGTCGGCGGCGGGCCGTCGATGAAGCCCCTGCTGCCCATGATTGCAGCGCTCCAGCGCGCGGGCGGAGAGGTCTTCGCCACGAACGGTGCGGCAACCGCGCTGGCCGGAGCCGGGGTCGTCGCGGACCACCATGTCCTGCTTGATGCGCGGGCGGCGAACGTGGCCTTCGTGGCAGGGGCGGTGGCGCGGCACTACCTCGTGGCCTCGCAATGCCATCCCGCGCTCTTCGACGCGCTGGCCGGGCGCTCGGCTACGCTGTGGCATGTGGCCTACCCCGAGATCTCCGACTGGATTGGCGAGCGCGAGGCGGTCCTGATCGGCGGCGGCACGACGGTCGGCCTGCAGGCAATGTCGATCGCCTACGCGCTGGGGCACCGCAAGATCCACCTGTTCGGCTTCGACAGCAGTTATTCGGCCGCCGGAGAGGGTCATGCCTACCGCCAGCCGCTGAACGACGGCGAGGAGCCGGTCGAGTACCGCGTCGGCGACAAGGCGTTCATGGCCGCGCCTTGGATGGCTCGGCAGGCCGTCGAGTACCAGACCGCGTCCCGCCAATTGTGCGATGGCGGCGCGGAGTTGTATGTTCACGGCACGGGCTTGCTCCCGGCCATAGCCGCCCAGATGGGCAAATAGGAAAGGAAGACTTCCATGCCGATCCCCTCCCGCGTCCAGGCCGCCGGCAACTCCGGCCTCGCCACGACCTCGATCTGCGGCGACGGCGCCACCGGCCTGACGGCCACCGGCACGACCGCTGCCGACGCGCTGCAGCTGTCTGCCGTCTGGAACACGGTCGCCACGACCGCGTCCGGCACGGGCGTCAAGCTGCCGCCGACCGAGGCCGGCGCGATGGTCTGCGTGTACAACGCGGGCGCGAACACGCTGGCGGTCTACCCGCCGAATGGCTCGACCATCAATGCTGGCGCCTCTTCGCTGAGCGTCACCGCGACCACGCGCGTGCTGTTCATCGCCACGTCTGCGACGACGTGGATCAGCATCGCGGGCGCCTGATATGCCGCTCGACAGCGACGACGTGGCGGCAGACGCCAAGCTGCATGTGGAGTTCTACACCCACAAGGAGCTCGGCCGGCCGTTCATCCGCATCATGGTGCCCGGCGACACGACGAACATCATCGACCAGCCGGTGCGCGACGACCACAAGGAGCGGTTCCCGCGCCAGTGGCTGCATTTCCAGATGCAGAACGAGAACGGCGACATCCCCGGCACCAAGCTGGAGGAATGGCACGCCGCGGCGCCCGCCGACATTACCGACGGGCAGGTCGCGGAGCTGCAGATCCTCAAGTTTCGCACCGTGGAGCAGGTTGCCACGGCGTCGGACGCGCAGATGACGCGGGTCGGCATGGGCGGACCTGGGCTTCGGCTCAAGGCGCAGGCGTTCTTGCGGCTGAAGAACGAGAGCACCGCGAACGCCGAGCTGGCCGAAACCAAGGCGCAGCTTGCGGCCCTGCAGGCGCAGGTAGCGTCCATGCTTGAGCAGCGCGGCGATGCGCCTCGTCGCGGCCGGCCGCCGATGAGCGAGAGGAGCGCCTGACATGGGTTCGACGATGGTCCAGCTCGTCCAGCAGGTTTCCAACGAGCTGGGCCTCGTCTCGCCGTCGACCGTGGCGGGCAATAACTCGCAGGACGTCATCCAGACCCTGGCGCTGATGAACGCGAGCGGCTACGAGCTTCTCAAGCGCCACGACTGGCGAGAGCTGACTAGGCCGCACCGCTTCACGGTGCAGTACCTGACGACCACGGGAACGTGGACCACGTCGTCGCCGCAGGTCACTGGCATCCCCGACACCACGGGCCTCGATTCCACCTACATGGCCGTCGGCACGGGGA
>Ga0222714_10005889_pt1 | contig 11534 bp, 7 predicted proteins | sample C33_3DmetaG_FD_165048 | JGI IMG/M metagenome (GOLD analysis project Ga0222714, IMG submission 165048) | Estuarine water microbial communities from San Francisco Bay, California, United States - C33_3D | ecosystem: Environmental > Aquatic > Marine > Unclassified | place: USA: California... | reverse complement strand
CGGGATTGTCTTGGGGAAAGACGTATTGGGATTGTCTCGACGTAGGTCGCCCACCGAGTAGGGGTAGGCTACTACCTGATTATTGATTGCTTTGACGAACATTGTAAATCTCCTGTCTGTTCGTTACGAAAATAACTCGTCACTAAAGTGAACCCTCTGTCCACCCGTGCTGCTAGTTCCATAAAATAGGCGTGTCTCGCCGCTACAAATATAGTATGACTTATCCCATCCAAGCGGACTGCTGCTTACGTGTTCAACAAGTCCAGTTGTATTTAAATATCTCCAATTTACCCCCTTATCTATTGAGACATAATACTCTCTGCCGTAGTATAAAATCCAAGTGTTACCAATCTGAGATGTTCTCCAACCAGTCGCAGTTACACCTGACGGTAGGTTTTTCTCACCCGAATAGGTGTTAAAGTTCCCGCTAGACTGCGAGTTTGGGACAGTCCTAATAGCGTTCGAAGAGCCATTGGTGTAAATAAAATAGAATGTGTCAGTGTCATAAAAGCACCCTCGCACATTACTATAGTCCACAAAGTTGCTTGTAGAAAAAGTGTTGTAGCCGCCAGCGCCTGCAAACCGCCGATAAGTAGTAGAGTCGATTTGAAGAAAAGCATAACTTCCATCTGCGGTAGCTCCACGAAACCCTTGTGGTGGCCCAAACCCCGGCCCTTGGTTGTAAACAAGTGAAACCGACGATGGGTTTGTAACTTTTAATATGCCGCAAATAGATGTTGAATTGGATTCTTGATACATCCAAGAGTAAGTATCGCCCGCCTTCCCAAAGCTATACCGATAAGGTCCAGTATCTAGGCCACCATTACTCCAAGTAGAGCCTGCGTTTGATGACCTTTGCCACCTAGCGTCAGTATAGGTTCCTGTGCTTCCTGTGTGAAACCCGTATCCATTCCCACTTATATCGGTATCATGAATCGGGTAAGTCGCATAAGCCATACTACCGCCAACATCGACGCCAGTTTCTATATCAAATATATCAAAAGCGTTTGATGTTGTTGAGGCTCCGGGGGCAGTAAATGCACCAAGTCTTTTGCAACCATAATTTCGAGCGTAAATTACAAGTGAAGAACTATAAAGATAGGATGAAGAAAATCCAGTTTTATCAATTATACCAAGTGGCGGAATACCAACCCCACCAGCGCCTTGTAGTTTCTTAGCTGCAAACATTACGAACCATCCCCGACCAAAGCGCCATACAAGGTCGTTGATACCTTCCATAGTGCCACGACAGTATAGCCGCTAGTCGCCAGTGTAGGTGCTGCGCCTCCGTTATTAACCCAAGTCATCGTCGGCCAAGTGATTGTGTAGGCAGAGCCATCGTCGATCATCAGGGTGATGCTCTCGCCAGCGGCAAGGCTGTCGGTAAGTGTGGTATTTGCTGAGAGTGTCGTATATTGGATCGTGCCGTTGGATGGATCAAGGGCCGTGCCAGTAAGGTTGTAGGTGGCTTCGACAACCTCTGCGCCAAAGTTGGCAGCACCAGTCATTGTCAAGGATGTCCCAGACAAGGCACCCGTCAAGGTTCCGCCCGACAGCGGCAAGTAGTCAGACAGATTGGCCCCATACGAACCCGCCTGAGTATAAATCTGCCACGTTGTGCCGTCATAGGTGAACTGAATGGCTACCGCACCAACATCACAAGTCAGGTCAGACGCATCACCCTCAATCGTTGAGCCGTTGCGGCCTACAATAAGATTAGTGGTAGACCAGTCATTGCCATCAACCACCATGACAGTATCGCCAGTGGCAGGGCTTGCTGGCAGTGTGACAGTGAATGAGCCGCCAGAGGTATCAGCAATAATGCCTTCGTTGGCAGAGGCGGTGTAGTTGGCAGTCTTTCTTGTATAGGCAATGCCGCCAGACATATCTGCGGCGGTCCAAAAGCCAGACGAGTAGACCAGAGCCTGACCCTCAGTCGGGGTCATTGCGGATACATCAGATAGGTCTTGGATACTCTCTAGTGACGAATATGCTGCAAGCCACTGACTACCATCGTAAACCTTCATGGAATTGTCAGTGGTGTTGAAATACAAAGCGCCAGCAATAAGAGCATTGCCATCGTTGTCTAGTGTAGGATCACTTGCCTTCTGACCTAGGTAACGATCATCAAAGTTATCCAATGCAGCAAGGGCCGCATCGGCAGATGCACTAGCAGAGGATGCAGAAGAGGCCGCAGAAGAAGCAGAGCTAGAAGCAGCAGAAGCAGAAGAAGCCGCCGCACTTGCGGAAGCCGATGCTGCACTGGCCTGCGTTGTCGCGGTCGTCGCAGCAGTCGAAGCGGTCGATGCGGAAGCCGCTGCATTGGTCGCCTGAGTTGTGGCGGTCGTCGCGCTGTTGGCCGCAGATGTAGCAGAAGTCGCGGCATTCGCAGCAGAAGTGCTGGCCGACGAAGCAGATCCGCTCGCGGCTGTCGCAGAAGACGCAGCAGCGGTAGCGGAGGTTGAGGCCGACGATGCGGAAGTGGCCGCTGCACTCTGGCTTGCAGCCGCCGCGCTTTGGCTTGCCGCCGCCGCAGTTTCAGACGCATCCGCCGCAGTTTCGCTGGCAAGCGCCGCCGCCGCACTGGCCGCAGCAGCAGCCTCGGACGCAGCAGCCGCAGAGGCGGAAGCATCAGCAGCCGCCGCGTCTACAATCAAGCCCCACTTAGCAGCGTCAGCATTGCTGCTGATCGGCTGAGATCCGCTCGACGTGTGTCCAGTAATGCAGATGTAGATGTTGCTGTTGGAGCTATCTTTCACAAGGTCGCGCACCGAGTAGGCCGTAGAGGCCGACCAGCCCCCCCGGTAAACGCCGAGCTCTTGCGTGACCGCGAGCTCGCCGTTTTCATCAAAGGCAAAGACCTTGGTGGCACGGTCTGCCGCCGAAATGGTAAACTCGGTCGAGCCGATGGTGTTGGTCTTGGATGCTTTGATCGCACGGTCGAGCTCTTCACTGTGCGATTGCACCATGAAGGTGAGTTTATCTAGCGCATCCTCAAGGGAGCCAGCCGGGAACGGATCGTTTGGCACAAGGTCAAGACCTTGCGTCAGCGGTTGCTCGCGCAGGATGGTGATCGTCTCGCCGGATGCAGGAGCGGTAAGCATGGTGACGTTGCCGCCACCCGTGTCACCGACACCACTTACCGTGTAGTGCGTGCCGATGGATTTCGTGGTTTCCGTGCCATTCGCAGAGCGAATGATAACGGTCAGGTCGTCTTGATCGAAGACCCTAAAGGTGTAGGCAAAGACAGTAAGCGAGCCATTGCCGTTATACTGGACCTTGCTAGTGCTGCTGCTGACTGTCATCGGATACCTTGCTCCTTGAGCGCCTGAGCGTCTTCGTATGCTTGGCGCAGATTAGCATAATCTGGAAGTTGTAGCAAAGTCTGGAACCCTGCGTCTATGTATTTTTGGTTAAGGTTCCGCACCAAGGTGCGTTTGCCTTGGTCAGTGGAAAGCGTATATTCCCCCGTGAAGGTTAGCTGCTCAAGAGCCTCACGAAAGTCCACAAACCCATTCCCGTATGGATTAAGAATAACTTCATTCTTCGCAATGCGAACCAAATCGGATTGAGCGCCAGCAGACAGCTTAATGCCGCCGACACTATTGGGATTGGTGAGGGGCCACCCGCCAGTATTTTTAGCTAGGCGCATCAATTCATTTTCAACAACCGTCAACTCACGTCCTGGCTTCACAACCAGCCCCGTGGTTAGGTTCCAGAGGGCGAGGCCGGGGCGCGAAGAGAACGATATATCCTCAGCGCCAACCACGTTCCCAAGTGTATCGTAACGCACGGCATTCAGATCGCGCTCGTCGGCAAACATACTGTCTTGCTGCTGATATGCGCGCATCATGGTCAAGGTTTCTCGGAATTGCGTGCCAAGATCACCTTTCGGTGTGCCGACGAGACGATAGTTAATCGTGCCGTCTGGATTGGTGAACATTGGATCATTAGCCACAAAACCAGCATCCGCGTCAGCCATTGTGTAGTATTCAAGATCGTCACGCGGGGTCACGCGAACGGGGTCTGCTGCACGTGCAATGCCGCGTTGCAGCGAGCTATAAATGCTGGGAATACCAACTGGTGTTGCAACAGACGCAGGGCCGCGCGCAATGTTTTCAACATTGAAATTTTCGCTGAAATCAAATAGTTGAGAAATCCCCTGCAACATTGGCAGTTCTTTGTAATACTCAGCGACAGCGCCGACAGCGGCAGTCGCCCAACCGCTCGCCGCCTCTGGGTCGCGCGACTGAGCGATTGATTGCGGAATGCTCGCGGCGAGGCCGACCACAGACGACACGGGGCCGTAGCCAGCGTAGTTGATATAATTTAGAGGACCGTTTGGCCTACCATACTCATCGTAAAGCGGAAGGTAGTCTCCACTCGCATCGCGCGGAAATCCTTCACCCCGCAAAACAATGCTATACGGTTGCCAACCCGGCGGCAGAGCATCACGCACCTTCGGGTCATTTGGCATTGCGCCTGTAAGCCGACCTTCTGCGATCAGGTTGGTGGCGACATACGCAAAGGTCGCAGAACCAAGAGCCCAGCGCCCCATTGCTAATTGCTGCGCGCGCGGGCCGTTGCGCCCCAGCAAGTCGGAGTAAAGACGTTGCCCGCCGATGGGGATGGGCAGGCGCTCAAGCGTGCGCAGCATGTCATTGGTCGGAGCGGTTGCGAACGGCAGAACAATGCGGCCCAGAACCGGAATGTCTTGAACTTGCCGCGCAAGTTTACCCAAGGCACCAGTGTCAAGCGTCATCGTATCATATCGGCCTTTGTAGTTTATGTCCTCTGCCACAGAACGCGGGTCGAGCAAAACCATTCCAGCCTCGTCCAGCGCAGTCTGGCCGTCCATTCCAGAACGCAATGCAGACTGATAGCGACGATGCGCCGCAACATAAAGCTCTCCACGCTGCGACACAGTTTTGAAGAATTCGTCGCCAGCCAGAAGAAAGCGGAAAGGAATGCGCGCGCGTTTTCCGAGCTCGTCAAATGTGCGCGCAAAAATGGAATTCTTGTCACCACCCGCCCACCGGATTGCGCCGACATTGTAATCCAGCTTGTTCATCATTTCAGTGGGGATCTCGGTGCGATAAGCAACAGACGCAATGCGGAAAGCATCGCCCACGCTGTCGATCCATCCCTTCAAGCGGAACATCGCGTCAGCAACATAAACCTGATCTTCTCGCAGAGCATATGCGGATTGAGGGCCGCGAATTTTACGGATTGCGGAACCCCATGCGCCAGCAAGCATTTCCTCTGGAAGTTGCCAACCCATGAAAGAAACAGTGCCGAGAATGTTTTTGAATTGCGTCGAAGGCGAGGAAAGCAACCCGGCCATATAGGCTTCGCCAATCATATCGGTCGTGCGTCCAGCCCATCCACGCTCCGCAAGGGAATTGAGTGCGGCAAGGCGCTCTCCGTCAGGCAGGTTCCCAGTTTGAAGAACCCGCTGCGCCAAAGCATCAGTGGTTTCGTCAAGTCCGTTTTCTTTAATGATATCAGCGGCTTGCTGATTAATTCTAGCGGCGTCCATCTCGCCGCTCACCTTGATCTGGAACGATTGTAGTGCGCGCGCGGCTTCCGTCTGCGCCCCTTTGATTTGCAACTGAATGCCCGCATGAATAGCAAGTTGACGGCGGAAGGCGAGCCGATCAGCAGCCGTGGCTGTGCCGTCCTTAATCCCCTGCGCAAGATCAGACAATCGGCGTGCGCTGCGCACCATAATTTCGCGCGCCGCCACAAGCTCTTCTGCGTTTAGAGCTTGGCCCGTCTTGCGATTAATGATCCGACGAGTCAGCCCCAACTCGTCTTCCGCGAGTTTCGCCGCACTTTCAATGGTTGCATCATTTGTTATAACACCGCGCTTTACCGCAGTTTGCGCATCGGCAAGGGTTTCCCCGACAGCCGTGATTGTCGCCATCACATCATCAGTGGTTTCTAGGTAGTCAAAATTAAAGTCACCACCATCGGCCAGACTTTTAATTTGCAAGTCTCGCTGGCTCAGGCGGTCTATAATCGGGTCAGCAATCGCCTCTGGCGCAACGCCAACATCAGCAGCCGCACCGCGTTGCTCTGCGCCAAGTGCCCTTGTCGCGTCAGTGCGGATCGCATCCGCTTGGGTCGCTGCTTCTGCCGCTTGTTGGTCAAGCGCCTCTGCCGCAGATGTAACGACATCAGGTTGGACGGGAACGCCAGGTGCCCCAGGTGCGTTTGGCGCAGGCGCTTGAAAACCGCGTTGCTCAAATGTTTGCACGCCCTGCGGCGACAACACTTCTGGTGCTAGTCTTTGCTGCGTGCCGCGCTCAGAGAATGTTGGGATATCTTCAAGCAAGCGCCGCTCTTGCGGAGTCGGCACGCGCCTGATTTCCGGTGAGGGCCAAGTGATTACATTGCGCCCTAGCTTTTCGAGCAATTCCTTGAAAGCCCCGCCAAACGCAACTTGCGTCCCTTGCTCTGGACCTTGAGCAAATTCAGTGGGAGCGCCAGCTTGATCCATCGCGCTGCGCTGAACCTGCTGGATGGATAGTTCAGTGGGGTCGATAGCCATTACGTTAATCCCTCAAGCCGACAATTATTTTGTTTGCGTCACGCTCGTCCATAATATCAGACCTAACTGCTCGGCGCAAAACAGCGTCAATCTCCTCCAGTGGACTATCAGCAGAAACGCCTGCCGCGTCAAACAAATCAGAAAGCCTCTTGTCAGCCTTGATGTTCATCTCAAGAATTGTCTTGCCAGTGCTTTGGGCAGTGGCGCTGCTCGGGAAATATCCAAATTCATTAACATCGTTACCATCCCAATATATTTCACTGACCCTAACCCTCTGAGAAATAACTTTACCAGGCTCATCGCCAGATCGGCCATAGCCAGATGCCCCGTGGATTTCAGCGTATGTTTTGCTCAAGGTAACGAAGTCACCTTCGTTTATAGTTGTAATGTCTGGGTCGTTTGGAACAGCCCTATAAATAGTTACCTCGGCGTCAGGCTTTCCCCTTACAGCCTTGATAGCGTTGTAGCTTTCTCTGTTCGCTTGTCCGTATTCATCGCCAGCAAATTGCGGTCCAGGCGCGTAAAAACGCGGGCCGCTGGCCGAGTAGAAATCTTCCGGGTAACCCGCCGTTTCTCCGGTCGTTGATTTTGTCAAATCATCAAGACGGACAGGGTTTTCATCTTGCGGGCCGCGCGGCTGGTGCTGCATCCGATATGATGTGTCAGCGCCCGCCGCACTCAAACTCCGTGGCGTCCCTGCGGGCTGAAACACCTCAAGCAGCATGTCTTTGTCGCCTTGGCGGATTGCAGTCGAAGCGCCGACAGCATCCGCAATCATGTTCTTAACGCTCGGAGACGCTTGGCGCAGCATATTTTTTGCAGGCTCTCCCAAGCTATTCACATATGGCACAAATTCAGCAGCGCCAAGCAAGGTGAACAAAGCGCCGATTGTCATGTCCACAGCGCCACGCGGTTCGCCCTGTTGCACAGACTGCCAACCGCTGTTGAACATGCGAGCGCCTTCATCAACAGTCAAAGCGCCGCCGACACCAGGAACGCTAATGTCCACAAAGTCAGTTAGAAAGTTTGACCAAAAACGCAAATCTCCTGGGTCCATGTCCTGCCCGCCAGTGACGGCGCGAAGAGCCGACCCAATAGCATCCGCCACTGGACCGCTTTTTTCTTGTGTCGGGTCCATTGCGTTAAACAATGAATTCTGCACGCGGTCACGCAGAGACAGCGCACTCGGTTGCACCATTTCTGAGCCGGGGATTGTGCTTAACTGCTCAATCTGATCTGGCTCTAATGTCACGGGGAATAGATCGCCGCGTTGAATTGCTTCAGCCTCTCTGCGCTGTGCGTCCCACTGTTGGAAATCTTGCACTTCTTTTTCTGTATAACCAGCGGCCAAATAATCTTCTAACTGCGGGCCAAATTGTCCGCCAATAATTTCCTCAATCGGCGCGCGTCCGTTGGGCGCAACAGGTGACGCCGACATTGCACCTGGTTCTGGCGCAATCATTTGGTCTTGCTGTTGCACGATAATATCAGTTTGGGCCGATTGTGCTGGGGTAACTGGACGGTCGCCAATGTGGACCTGTCCTCCAGATTGCAGATTTACATAAACGCCCTCAACCCCTCGGATGGGGTCATGCTTGACGATACCGCCTTTGATGCTTTTTGCGTCAAGGCCGGAATAACGCTTGACGGTTTCGGCCTCTGCGTAGCGGATCATTTCTTCGTCGGTGTTTTTGGGAAGAAGTTCCGCCATCTTATTGCCCCTGTATCATGCTTATGCGCCGCGCGATTTCAGCGCGTGTCGCAGCGTAAACGCTTGTTTGCTGTGGCGTTGGTTCGGTTAGGGAGTTATACCAATCGTCTAGCTGTTGAAGTTCATTACCAGAAGTTGTGGCTGGGAAGCCCAAATTGCTCCAGCGTCCCTGCTGCGCTTCAAGATAACTTGTCAAATTGCTTTGCAAGGAAGCGCGATATTCCACCATGCGCGCGTTGACCAACTCATCCGCGCGGGCATTAAGCTCTGTCGAAGTCATCGGGTTTCCGCTGGCGCGACGAGTATTGAATTCATTTTGCAACTGAGTTGAAACGGATGCGTAAGCCGCTTCCGCCTCACGGGACGCTTCATCACTTGCCCCAGAAACCTTATTGTATTTGAAGGCAGACGCAACAGCATCATCGACAGAGTTGAGGCTTTCATCTGCCTCGGTGCTAATGCGGTTAAGCAATGTTGTCCAAGTCGAGACAGTCAAAGCTCCTTGGTTGGCATTCAACATCTCAGTCGTCAAATTGCCAGAAGTCGCTTGCATTTGTAGTTGCGCATAAACTGTGGGGTCATCGTTCTGCGCAAACGGACCAGTTGCGGTCGTCGTGCGATGCGTGGTGATTGTTTCGCGCTGCTGCGGGGTAAGCGAATTGCGGCGGTCAAGAAACGCAGTTGCTAGATCAATATATTGCTTGCCAGTGATGGGCTGGTTCGGAGCAAGGCCAGCAGCCGCCAAAGCGCCAGGGGCGACTTGAGACAGGCGGTCCGACAAATCTGTGCTCGCAGGCGCGTTGGGGTCAACGCCAAAGATAGAGTTAAATGTTTCTGAATTTTGCGCGCTTTCAAATGCTTGTTGCTCTGAACGCATTTCATCAAGAACAGCATCAATCTTATTGGCGTTTGTGATAGCATCGCCAAGCGCAGCAAGTGCAACATTGCGCGGGGCGAGCGCAAGAACAGCGAGTGCGTATTCGGCATCGGGGCCAAGACCTGACAATGATGCCGCCTCTTGTGCAGACAATACACCGCTGTCCACTTGGTCCTGCAACTCAAGAGCACGAGCCAATTTGATCGCAACTGAGGGATCGCCGCCTACATAAGATGTGGAGACTCCTTTAGCGATATCTTCAATGATTTTAGCATTCACAGAAACCCGCGCTTCCGGCGAAATTAAACCAGCGGCAACGCTGGATTTAAGCTCTTCGTCTTGCGAAGTCAGCAAGAAAGGCAGCAGTTCCAGAGAAGAACGGTGATCCGAAAGTTGCGCAACCAACTGGTTTTGACGCGCGGTGGCCGCAGCAGCCGCGCGCGCTTGAATGCGCCGATCAATCTCGTCGCGCAACTGGAAACGAACGGTCAATTCTTGCTGATTGAACCGAGCATTAAAAGCGTCAGTCATGGACTGGCTCATCATGCCCTCGGCAAGACGATCACGCATGTCTGCAACTTGCGTTTGCCAAGAGCCGCTGCCGTCTTCATTGATTACATCGCCCAAACGCGGGCTGTCTTTTAGACTGTCCGCAAGCGTGCGCATTTCTTCTTCGGCAGCAAACAGTGCCTCATTGTATTGAATTTTAGCCTCTGCTTCGGCGCGCATAGTCGCATATGCGTTTATTGTATCGGCGGCTGTTGTAATGACGTTGCCCTTAGCAAGTTCTGCCTGAATAAACGGTTGCGCCTGCATCCGCACGTTAAGGCTCTGCCCCGGCGCTGCCGTGGTTGCTCTAGCCTGAGACCGAAAAACAGGTATGCGCATCTAGGCCACCTTAAATAGTTTATATTCAGACGCCGTTCCAGCGGCCCTGCCGAAAGAGCTTATCATGCTTGATGTGCCTTGTGCGCGCAGTCCGGCAGCAGTTGCGCCGCCCTCCATGCGCGACAACTGCGCATTCAGTCGAGCGGTTTCTTGCCCGTCCGAAATTTGCATGTTCGCTATCTCGTTATTAAATGCGGCCACATCCTGCTCGTATTGGAATTCTCGCGCATTTTCCCGCAACACCTGCATCGGCGTGCCTTGCGACATATCAATGCCACCATAGCCAAATCCGGCGCGCACAGTTCCTTGCACATCGCGCTCAAATGCAGTGCGAGCGCGTGCGCTTTCAGTTAGGAACGTGGCATTGAGGATTTGTCGCTGCCGCTCAAGCAGATCAATGTCGCGCTCGATTATGCCTGCATTGAATTCGCCAGCGCGATTTGCTGCTTCCGCAGCTTTATCAGCAGCATTCTTCTGGGAGATCCCGCCCGCAATTTGTGTGCCCGCCATGATCCAAGGTAAAATTGCAGCCATCATGCGCCCCCTATATATTTGGAATACAGGTTTTCAATATGCGTGTAGCCAAGACGCAACAGCAACTTATCAAAGGGCTTGTGCTTTTTGACATTGACGTGCATTGCTGAAACACCACGTTCCTTTAGGTCTTGCTCGGCATACCTCAAAAGACGCCAAGCCGTGAAGCCCTTTCGCTCAGTTGGGTCTATGTATATCAGATCGTTTGCCGCAAATATATGATCTTTATAGTGAAGGCCACCGATCAACAGCACGACAAAATACCCGCACAATTTGCCGTCAGACCGAACCGTGTAGGTTTGCAATAAGCCGGATTGGTCAAGCGCGTTGTATCCGTCCCAATTTGGATTTAGTGCAATCTTGTCCTTGTTCAGCGCAATTTCTTCATAATGCTGCTCAAACAAGGGCATCAATTCGCCTTTGCACTCCATAAAACTTTCATTGCCATACTCAATCATTTGTCAAACGTGTTCATTCTGGGGAAGAGCGCAAGCACAGTCAGGGGAAGTGGCTGGTCCTGCCGCACATAAATGCGGTCGTCATCGTCGTAGCCACCAGGGAATTCAATGTCCTTGTCTCCGGTGAAAAGCGGAACAGCCTGATCCATAGCCATTGAGCTATCGCGGAAGTAAATGCGGTCGAGCTCGCCGCTATCGTTGCCGATTTCCACACCGACAGTTTCATGCAGACGCAGGGTGACGGCGTGAATGCGCTTTGGTTTGCCTTGGCTAGTGCCGTCCACCGAGCCGCTTTCGAGCCGCAGCGTTTGCATGTTGCTTGTGTAACCATAACCGACAGCAGCGGTCGTGCTGCTAAACGTCAAGGCCGCAGATCCGCCGCTTACCGTCACGTCTGGGTGGCTTGCGCCGTTAGCCAGAACCGACAATGTTTCGCCTTCAAGATGGTGAAGACCGGACAGAGAGTTTGTCGCAGGGCCGCTATAAGCAAGTCCGCTGTCCACAAAAAATGCG
>Ga0222714_10005887_pt1 | contig 11535 bp, 15 predicted proteins | sample C33_3DmetaG_FD_165048 | JGI IMG/M metagenome (GOLD analysis project Ga0222714, IMG submission 165048) | Estuarine water microbial communities from San Francisco Bay, California, United States - C33_3D | ecosystem: Environmental > Aquatic > Marine > Unclassified | place: USA: California... | reverse complement strand
CCTACGATGTTGTCATTACTAATTTTTGAATGTTTATGTATTTAACTTTTGATAAAACGTTCAAATAAATAAAATATGTCAGTAAAAAAGTTCACAACTGAAGTCTTTGATGACACCATTGGTCCCATGAATAGTGTGTCCAAAGATGATGCAAGAATTTGGGCGCAGAAAAAGGCTAGAAGTGAAAAACTAGCCCCAGAACAAATTCACCGTATAGAAGTAGCCAAAAAGAAAAAAGCAGTTACTTCAAGCAAAAAGCAAGACAGAAAACAATCCAAAGATATAATTAAACATCTAGGGAACGATATTGTTTAAACTCTGTCCCACAACACAATTGAATTATCAATCCAACGAGTTACCAGTTGTGACTGATCCAGGTAGCCCTTGGCAAATATTGCGTCTTTGGCTCGTGCTGGTAGCAGATCCTTTTTTAGCAACTCATACCATGATGTTTCGTCAGTCTTGACTGGGTTGTGGTCTGACTTATATACCATTGCCCACAACCAGGGATCGCCTGCCTTTTTAGTAAACATGCCGTCTAAACAGTCAAATCCAGATGCAGCCAACATGTAGATCAAATTACTAATAGTAAAACTAAAAGGTTGTCCAGGTAAGCACTTGCTAGACCAGCGACTATACTCAATATTAACAGTTTGTGGCACTGCTAGAATCATTACCCCGCCTGGTTGAAGAAGAGTCCACATCTTTCTAAGTGCTTCTGCAGGATTTTCTACATACTGCAATACATTATGACACCAAATTAAATCTACTGGCTTACTAATTAAGTAGTCTCGCATGTCAGATTCAAAGGTATGAACATTAGCAGGATGTGCAAACTTTTTTAACTCCTTGTCTACCGCAAAACAACGATAATTGTGTGGTGTTTGTTCTTCGTCCCTGATAGTAGAAGATGCCCACCAATTAATATCCAATCCTTCTCCACAGCCGAGGTCTAATACACTGGTAATGCTGTCCATGAAATCATCATGGTCATAAAATAGCTCAAGCATTTCTAAACTATGAGCATGACTTTCTTCAGGCGATTTAAATAGGTCCATGTTTTAATATTTCCATTGTTACTATGTCTCTCCAGCGTGATACGCTTGAAATAAAATCTTCATAGATGTATTCAGGTAGTTTTTCATCTGTCCATTGATTCATTTTAATCTTGTTGGCAAGCATATCTATTCTATTGCGTTCTTTTTCTGCTGCTAATAAAGGCAATAGTGGATTTCGTGGATGCAACGTCCTATAGGTCATCCAAGTATCATAGGCTTGATCTACTCTATCTTTATCCATTATGAAATCGTAATATCTTCCATGCCAGCAGTACGTAAGCGAACAATATGTCCCATCTGCCATTGTTTTGCTTCAATACCTTTGAGTACACCCAACCACTTATTACGTATTAGTGCAACTTCGTTAATGATAGTTTCAAAGTCAATAACCTCGTCCTCACCATCAACATATTTTTCTGCATCTCTGCTGGTCAATGCTCTAGCATAACCTTCAAGATACTTTTGAAAGTGTTTACGTCTAATTTTACGCAGTTGAATATTGAGAAAGTTTAACACCGCCTCAATTTCCTGAAGTTGATTAAAACGATGTTCAGTAATGCCCGGTAACAGACTAATACTCTTCTCTACATTACCCTGAATTTTACATTCAGACTTGGCGAGGTTGAGCTCTTTTTCGTAATAGTCAATAAAACCAGGAATGTTGCCTAAGTCGTCTACAATTCGATTATACCACATTTAATCTTCGTAATTCTCGTAGTCATCTTCGTCCTCGTCTTCAAAGACGTCAACAGCCGCACGTTTTAGATGTGTGTCAGAAGCGACAAACTCCCTAAATTCTTGTTCGGTAAGACTATGATCAGTTAATGCCGCGACCAATTGATCTGCAGCGGCTTGACGATCTTTTGTATTAATGTACTCTTTACAGATAGTCCACGCTTCTAACAATGCATCTACTTCGATACTCATTCTTATTCCTTAAATAATTGTGGTATTTACTCTACTGCTTCACCGTCAATTAATTCCTGTGGTGCTTCTTCAGGAGTAGAGCTATCTGCTAGGTGTGGATCAGCCATAATGTCTTTCATCACAATGTCCAAGCAACCGTCGTCGTTGCGCTCCCAACCTTTGCGGAACTTCTTGATAATCTCACCGTCTTTGGTAGTATATACTAGACTGTTGCCTTCTTTTTTAAGTAACCCTTTACTTTCAACCATATCAGTCATACCACTATATGGACTCATGCCTGTTTCGTATGGGATTTTAACTTGTACTGATTCAAAAGGTTTAGCATAACGTGTCTTCATTACTTTACAGGCTGCACGAATACCTTTAACTTCTGAAATCTTGTTACCATCTTCATCCTCTTTTAGTTTTAGCTTACGCATAGCAACAACAATACTTGATGCATAGATAAAGCCTTGTCCACCTGAGATTTTATCATCAGGATCAAACATATCTTGTGATGCATATGTATGGTTAGTACAAACTAAACCCAAGTTCAAATCACCAAACATGTTTACGCAGTTGCGTACCAGTGCTGTCAGTGCTTTGGGCTTGCGTCCTAAGTCACCTTTTAAGTCTCCTGCGCTAAACTGATTAACATCAGTAGGAGTCAACAACATACCCAAACTGTCTAACACAAACAGAACTTTGGGACGTTCTTCTTCTGGGATACCTTTGTATTCCTTAACAAACTCACTGATCATTTTGGCAACATCATCAATCATTGCCATGTTAAGTTTAAGCAAATGATCTGGATCTGTTTTAACACCTAATGCATGCAACCAGGCTTCGTCTAGTGCGTTCTCTGTATCAATAAGCACTACATACATGCCTGCTTCTTGTGCATGTCGTACCAAGTTACCTGAACAAATAAATGATTTACCTGCACCTGATTCTCCAGCAAATACTGTAACTTTACCCATTGGGATACCTTTGTTAAAGTCTCCACTAACCAGATAGTTCAGTGTATAGTTACCAGTACTGATCCAGTCCTTAGGATCGTTGAATCCCATGCTGATGCCGTCAATGCTCTTTGTAATTGTTTTGCGAAATTTACTTACGTCGAATGGTTTTGCCATGATATTTTTCCTTTATGTTTTAAGTTTGTACAAGTCTTTAAAAATTTTACTACTATCCAAGTTTCTTCGATTGTCCATTATTTCTAATCGTTCGAACGATTCTTTCAAATTTTTATCAGATGCAGTCTGTATGTATGTCAGCATATTCTTATAACTTTCTTCCAATAGGTAGCCAGGCTTTTCATTAATACGATCTGATAAAATTTCTTTAACTGATTGTAACACTGTTTCTGGTAAATGTCTAATATTTAGGTAATCAGGTGACAACAGGGCGCCGATTACAAAACTGTTATTGTGAAAACCTAAATCTTTTAGAAAATCAACACAGCCAAAAATACTTCGATAATTCAGCAAAAAGTGTAACATGTTGAATGATATTTTGTGATCCAGTCTTTGAATCTTTTCCAAATTATCTAAAAAGTTATCCCAGTCGCCGCCATACCTAATATAATTATACTCATCTTCCATAGATTCAACGCTAACAGTCCAATGTACGTTTTTAAATTCGCATACCCTATTGAAAATTTTGGTGTCTATCTTACTTAGGTTTGTATTGATACGTAAATTAACCTCTGGATTAAGTTGGTCCAACAATTCCATGTTTTCTTTCATAAGCATTGGTTCACCACCTGCTAGATAGACATGTTTTAAATTGTGCGCATTATCAAAAATATATTTTTTAAATTCCAAACGTTGGTCCAATGTTGGTGCCGTGGGGTATGAATTTAATTCGGATGCCCACTGGCTACTAAACTCCGGACTACAATAAACACATGATTGATTGCACAAGTTGGACCAACGCACATCAATAGTTTTTAGATTAAAATTTGATTTTGTGTAAGTATCCGGACTTACGCTTTTTAATTCACGAATGTAAAAAACCCTATCACTAATTATATTCAGACCCTTTTTGTCACCTTCCAAATCCTTGCAAGTATGACAACTGGGGACAGGTAACTTGTTAATAATTTTTTCCTGTCTAGAAAGATTTTCTTCTCCTAGAAGTATAGACTCTATAGGTCCATTTTTTAAATTACCCAATGGTTGTTTGAAATCACTTCTAATACAATTTTTTACTGTACCATCAACATTGTACATCAAACCTGTCCAAGGGATAGGACAAAATGATGGGTTAGTTAGCATGTCTTTTGGTGTCATAATCGTCTAGGACCTAATGAGATTTCAGACACGAACAGTTCTGGTATACTTAAAATTTGTACTAAATGTTTAGCCCAGACGACAACATCTGCCGCTGGGGGCACGGTTTTTTCTGGGCTAGTCGCAATGTTGCCAGGGCGAACTAATGTAATTGACAGTTTAGTTTTTGCTCTAAGTTGTTTTACTGCTTCTTCAAGCGCAATTTTTTGCACATAATATTCATCCATTGGTAACCCTGGTATAGATGAACTAGGATGTTCCGTCATCATAGTACTGACAACAATGACAGACTTTCGCTGCCCCTCCCATCTTTTAGCCAGTTCAAACAATAGCTCTGTTTGGGCGAATCCAACTTGTGCGTTATTGACGAACAAGTCACAGGGTTCTATCATATCTGCGATTTTTGGTATGCTACGTATGTTGAAACCATTACGCCTACTCAAACCTATGATTTCATGTCCTTGTAGTGCGAATTCGTTCGATAATGCCTGACCAATGCCTGCACTATGCCCTGTAATTGCAATTTTCATTTTAATAACTCCCATGGGTCATTTACAAACGTAAATGTCATCATAACTCTGGGAACTATAGAATCAGAAGTTCGTTCAACGCTGTGTAATTGTTGGCTATTTAATATAATTGGTTGGTTAAAGTTGGCACACTCCGCGATAAGTGTCAGTTCTTCATTTTTAATAGAGGATACATCAAGATTATCAAGACCTAGAGGATCCTTCTTTTCTGGCAGCGACGCAAGTAAGTCCATATCGCAAGAATACCATCTATTGGACCAGCTACTGGTGTTTAGTATTGGAAAATTCATCTTTGCGATTACTGGTAGTGCATCTATATGCAGTGACAAATCTTTATGAAGTACCGTACAGGCGCACCCCCTGGGTAGCAATTTATGTTTTTTAAAGTATGTAATATAATCTGGTATTGCTGATAGTACTTCTTTGAGGTTTAGGAATACCCAAGGCACTTTTCTTTCACCAAACCCGATTGTCTTTTCAAGGTATGCCACTGTCTTGTTTGCAATAATACCAACGTTATCGCATTCTAACTCCACAAAAGATTTTAAATCATACCTCATAAAAATCACCAAACTTTATTTTTCTTTTAGCATCCTGTTGCGCTAAAAAATTACGCAACTCGGCGGTATTATCTTCGCCCACTGCAACTTCTGTTTTTAATGCACCAGCAACGTATGCTGATTCAGTTAACCAATTTTTGTATTTTACATTTAACGGATCTGGGGTTTGTAGTAATGCCCAAGAGTGATCAAAATTATTTTCTTCAACAAAAGCAAGTATGTCACCGAAGTTGCCAATATTTAATGCATTGACCGTTGTCCATAAATTTAAATTAATGGGCATAGACTTATATTGCATTAAATTCTTTAGGAATTTATCATATGATATTGGCCATCTAACATAGTCATGGACTTTCCCTATCCCATCAAAACTTACAGTAACTGTTACATCTATGCCACGTTCTGCTATATCAGCTAATTCAGTTAGTACCGAACTGCAATTAGTATTCACACGTATAGACCTAACATTGACTGGTAGATTATTTAATAGATATTTGTAATTTTTGCTGGCGCTTGGTTCGCCACCGTTAATGTCCAAGTGGACAATCCTATCTAAAGGCAGTTGCCAAAAACTGTTTGAATTATCAATCATGATGTAGTTCTTAGATTCCAAACTACCTATTTTAGTACTTAGATCTGCAGAACAAAATTGGCAAGCACTATTACATATATTATCCAGTACTCCGCCAACACACAAGTAATCAGACTTAGTTTGTTTATCATGGAATGTATTTGCGTTAATCCTGATACTAGATTTGTTGATTGATTCCGTCTGCTGGCATCTCTTACATTCCGCTGGCCAAGTGTCATTTGCAAATTGTTCGTTGATTTCTTCCATCCACTTGCTAGAATCCATGTCGGATAACGAATTAAATTTTGGCGGTCGAATCATGTGTCCGCAACGACTTACAGTCCCGTTGGGGTTAAAACGTACAAAATGGTTTAACCTAGCACATTGCATATATCTATTGATCGTTGAATAATTTCTTTATAGACTTCTTGCTTATTTACTTTGATGTAGTCAACTATTTCATCAAGTGACGTGGTTTTGTTGATGAACTCATAATATAAAACTTTGTCTAATTGTAAGTAGAAATCAAGTTTATTGTCGAATTCTTTGTATAATTTGTTATAGTCGTCGTTGCTCTTATTTTTATTGGTTACCACAACTTCGTTAATTTGTTCAAACGGTATTAGTCTAATTTTTGCATTAGTAAATCTACGCAAATTCACCAACCAATAAAACTGTGGGCAATAATGCCTATTTAAAAACAGGTAATTCTTGACAAAATACAGAACGGTTTTTCTATCTAACTCTGCATCTAAATTATTGGTAAAAGTATTCACACCGGACAAGAAACGCTCATATGGTTCTCGTATGTAAATATCAATTTCTGTTAGGTTGTGTATATCATTAACAGTTGGCAGTTTCATGTCGTGAAAACTACTGCTGCCGTTTTTGTATATTGGGTAAACGTATCTCCCGTTGGGCAGTTCTAAAATTTCGCAAGTATCTGGAAAAAGTATTGGATCTAAATGGGAAAGCATAATAGAAATGTAAGGGGCCGAAGCCCCCTACTTGACACAACAACTGACTATTATTACTTCTGACGATTGCGAATCATTGCCAAAATGTCTTCAGCACGTTTGCCACCGCCTGAGGCAGGAGCCGCTACTGGAGTCATTGCTTCTGCCGCTTCTTCTGCATCATCTTCCCAGGGAGCAGGTGCTGGATTCACTTGCGGGGCAGGCACAGATCGAGCGGCTGGAGCGGGTGCTGCCTGAGGTGCAGGTGCGCTGTTGCCAGAGCTTTCAAACTGCATGCCAGCAGGACGGAAGTAACTACTCCAACGATCTGGATCATATGCTTCGCCATTGACAGATGCTTCGAACATTTCTTTGATAACGTTCAGTTCAACATCGCCTGGTTTCTTAGGCAGGAAGTCTGTAAGATTGTACAAACCATACTGCTCGATAGCCTGCATTTCTTCACCGTTAAGTGCAGACTCTTTACGTGCCCACTTTGATGTAGAATAGTCAGCATAACCACCTTTTGATGTTTTAACAACACTGAAGTCCAAACCGCCTTCATAATCTGTAGGCAAGTTTTCCAACTCTGGATCCATCAATGCTGACTTAACCAAGTTAAAAATTTGTGGACTAATTACAAAACGACGGATTGGGTTCTCCGGAGTTTTGTCGTTGCTCAATGGATTTTCACGAACGAAACCTTGGAACAAGTAACTACGCTTCTTCCAATACTTACGACCCATCTCTTCCAAGTTGGGATCCTTAAACCAGCCACGTACTTCACTAAGGATAGGACATGGGGTGTCTTTACCATACATTTCCATACAGGGAACTTGCACGACAACTGGTTTGCTATCGCCTTGGCCTTTGACGCCGGCGAATGGCAAACGAATCATTGCTCGCTCTACCCAGAAAAATGTATTTTTTGTGTCTGCATCAGGAAGGAACCGAATGCGAGCTGTTGCGCCTTCTTCAATGTTCCAATGTGCATAAATGGCGTTGTCGCCTTGTGATTGACTATTACCGTCACGTTTGCCTTCAGAGGCTGCTAGTTTTGCGCGGATCTCCGCTAATGATGTGGCCATAATGTTTCTCCTTAAATAATGCCATAATGAAAGTGCCTAAGCACATACGTAGTATATGCTAAATTTATTTATCAGTCAATGCAATTTGGTAAATATTTTCATGAGTTTAACCGTTTATATAGACAGCTCCATTATTGAAAATGAATGGCTGGGCAGGCTACAATTGCCCGAATATAGATTATGCAAGAACCTAATAGAGTTCGAATCGGACCCTGCAGATAAAAAGATTGCTATAGTTGCACAGCGCCTGCATTGTGATAATGACGAAGCCTACATTGGCTTTGAAACAAAAATTAATCGGTTAGCCAAAATTAGCAATTTAGTATTCAGCCTAGAATCCGAACTGCACAACTTCCACTGGGAGATATTCCGTAAGTGTCATCACGACAACGTCTACTGGTTGTTGCCGGGATTTGTAAACGACAGAGACGATATTAATCAAAATATCATATGCTGGGGTGATTGGTTTAAGACCACTGCTAACTTGTATAAGGCATTGCCTGATGTTGTGCAGGATTTGCACAAACATGCCTACCAAACCAAACCAAAATACTTTGATATGTTTTTAGGTAGCCCGAAACCTCACAGAGATTTTGTGTTTAATAGTGTACAAGAGAAACGCTTATTTGAAAAGGTAGTCATTACTTACGGTGGAGATTGGAAAAATGATGGTTTTTACGCTGAAGACTATTTTGTATGGGAGCCTGGTTGTACACCATTGCAGACTATTATTGGCACTTGCGATTTCGTAGAATACAAAGGACAACGCACACACCTAAGTCAGGTTATTTCTGTGCAGACTATGAAGGATTGTGCTTATAGCGTTATTGCTGAAACAGATTACGACAATACACTAACCTGTTTTACTGAAAAGTCTGCCAAGCCAGTTATAGCCAAACGCATGTTTGTCGCCTACAGTGGTTATAAATTCCTACAAAACTTTAGACGTCTAGGATTCAAAACGTTTGATTCAGTTATTGATGAAAGTTATGATTTAGAGATAGACGACCAAAAGCGTTATACTATGGCGTTTGAGCAAATAGAACGTTTAATGTCCATGGACCAACAGGAAGTCTATACAAAACTAAAGCCTGTGTTGGAACACAATTATGATTTGCTAATGAATAGGGATTGGGATATGTATTCTGCAGAACAGATGCAGTTACATATTAACAGAAGCATCGGTATCTAAACGATCGGCAATTATTTGCGCCCATTGTTTTTGTATTTCATCGCTAGGATGGAATCCATCTTCTTTGAAACTATTTGCCGCTTTGGACATTTCATAAATGCCATCGCCAGCACTGTTAGTAAAAATCCAACGATTGCGTTCTAGTGAGTTAACTAGATGGTTTACTTCGGGTATGTCCTTGACGCCAAAGTCGCCGTTGGGACTAACATGTTTGCCGTTACCCCAATAGTTTACATAGCTCATGAAGTAATATTTTTTACCTCGAGCTTTTAGTAGGTTCTGTAACTTAACCATTTCCATAAGATTAGTGTATGCCAAACTTGCATGACTGCTAACCTTATATTGTTCGTAAAACATTTTGTGAGCTACTTTGTTTTGGAACCATGTGCCCATTTCACCACCACTGAATATATAACCCAGGGTGCCGTTGTTCATGCGGCGATAAAATCCGTAGCTGTCAAACAATGCGCTCCAGTCAGGATCGGTAACATCAGTTAGGAAATCAAGACGACTAACACCACTCCACATAACCAATACCAGGTCATAACTATTGTCTTGCAACAACTCGTCTGTTACGCTGTTTGCTATATATTGATTACCTGCTGCCGCTTCAGCCAAAGACTTTATTTCACAATGGGGTTTTAGTTCTTTAAGCCAACGTGGCCAGCAGGTGTTGGGACCGCCTGGATATTCAGGCCACTGTGTAAACGAGCAGCCTGATACTAGAATTTTCATTTAATGCCTGATAATTTTTTTAAGAATTGTAATTCCAAAGATTCTTCCTCTGCGGATTTTTCATCTGGATCTATTTCGTCCGGATCTACTTCTTCGGAATCGTCATAAGTTACGTCGTCTACAAAATCTGCCTGTTGGTCGTATCTATCTACTACTTCTGTTGTAAGTTGGTCTTCTGTATTGTTTTCTTCTGAAGTTGCCCATGTACCTTCTACCATATCGTCTGCCCAGGATTGGAACTCATCTCCCAGAGCAGTTTCGGGTACTGCTTGCTGTTTTAACATGTATGCTTTGTAGACACTTCCCAGTGCCGAGTTCATTCTGTCGTCAAATAGTTTTCTGGTAAAACGCTCACGAAGTTCATCTTCATTAAATTCACTATTATCAATTGTGTCAGGGGTATATGCTTCTACATAACGTTTGTAGGTACGTTGACCTTTCATTTTATGCAGTTTTTCGTGTAGTGTGCCATAATAATCTATCGCGGCCTCAACCATTTGATTCGTTTCTCTATCTTCAAATGTTTTGCCACGCATGTTGCGAACAAACACACGCAGGTCATTCATTTCTGTAACCAATGCGGTAATATGCTCACCAATCTCATCACCCATCATGCCACCATTTTGCATGTGGCGTGCCATAGCTCTGGCGCCACCCAAATGTGTAAATGGTAGTTTTAATCTTTCGCCTTCTGTGTTCTCAACATAGATAGCACCAATGCGTCTTGTACGAGCTCCACGAACGTTCTCGTCGACTTTGCCAGTATGCTTAACAACTAAACGAACTGGTCCCATTTTTTCATAACTACTCTTTGTGCTTCCGTACATTTTACCCTCAGTGACGGCGACGTCGTCTGTTGTATAGGCTGCGTCTGATTTACTCACAGCCTTAATGTCTTTGCCTGTCAAGCTATTACGACTAATGTCACGAGTGTCAAAAGTCATCATGTTGCGCTTGGCAAAGAAGCGCATGCCGTGTAAGAAATTGTACCACTGCTTGCGTTCAGTATCCGGTATTTTTTCGCTGATATTACGGTTAAAGTAAATCTTTAGCGATGCGTCATCGGCAATGCTAATAGTGATATTACCGTAACTCTCGCCATCGGATACATAATCAAAGTTGAAGAATCTAGCATCTTCGGGATTCGTAGTAGCCTTGGCATTTTCGTCACCCAGGCTTACGTCCTCGAAGCGGGTGCGGATCTTGTCAAACAAGTCCTCTGCAATTTTTTCAATTTCTTTCATACTGTTATTTATCCATGATTAGAACATTACAAACGGCATGGGCTCTATGAAATCTTCGCTACCGCGCATAGCCATGTCCAGACCCTGATCATAGTTCTGTAAGCTCTGACTAATACGTATTGCTAGTAGCATACTCATAACCAAATCGTCAGTTTCGCCCGGTTTGGCAGCATAACTACCGCCAGAAGCAATAAAGTTTTTAAGTTCACTGAGTAAGTTTTTGCTGGCTAATTTAAATTTGTCAGATTCTACCAATTGTTTAAACTTGGCACAAACTGCAATTTTTGCTCTGTTTGTAGTGGTAAATCCCTTGCGTAGACGTTTGCCACCAGCTTTACTTGTTTCACTTATAAACGTACCACGTATGTTTTCCTCACCAACTTCAGCGATAGACACCAGGG
>Ga0222714_10005886_pt1 | contig 11537 bp, 8 predicted proteins | sample C33_3DmetaG_FD_165048 | JGI IMG/M metagenome (GOLD analysis project Ga0222714, IMG submission 165048) | Estuarine water microbial communities from San Francisco Bay, California, United States - C33_3D | ecosystem: Environmental > Aquatic > Marine > Unclassified | place: USA: California... | reverse complement strand
CTTACCGTTGTGTTCGAGCTCGGGCGCATCGCGCACGTCGATCACCACCGCTCCGTGGTTGGCCACCATATCTTCCACCTGCGCCCGGTCGAGACGCGGAACCGAGGCATTGGCGGCGGCGAGCATGTCTTTGACGGTCTTCATTGAGAGTCCTCCCAGAGTTTATCGATCGAATATAGCTGCGCCGCACCCGTCACGGAAGATGGCTCGCTTGACGAAGTGGCGCCGATAAGTCCAGCCTGTCTGGAAATCGGTCCAGAGCACAGCATGGCAATCTCACCCGAGTCATTCTTCCTTGATCCCGCTGCCGAAGGCACGCTGCAATCGCAGATCCAGCAGATGGTGGCGCAAGGCATCCTTGATGGCCGCTTTCGACGCGGCGAGCGCCTGCCCTCTTCGCGCCGACTGGCCGAGCATCTCGGCGTGAGCCGGATCACCGTGACGCTTGCCTATACCGAATTGATGGCCGACGACTATCTCTCGTCGCGCGGGCGGTCGGGCTATTTCGTCTCTGACAACGCTCCCGAGCCCCCCTCTTTTCCCGCCGCCCCTGCCGGCAGCGGCAATGTCGACTGGGCGCGCATCCTCGGCCACCGCGTCACGGCCTCGCTTGGCGCCAAAAAGCCGGCCGACTGGGCCAGCTATCGCTTTCCCTTCATTTATGGGCAGGCCGACCCGACCCTGTTCGACACCGCCAACTGGCGGCTCTGCGCGGTGCAGGCCCTTGGCAAGCGCGATTTCACGGCCCTGACGACCGACTATTACGACGCAGACGATCCCAAGCTGGTGGAATTCATCTCGCGCCAGACCTTGCCCCGACGTGGTATCCTGGCCGGGCCCGACGAGATTCTCGTCACCTTGGGCGCTCAGAACGCCCTTTGGCTCACCGCGCAAGTCCTCCTCAACCAGCGGCGCATGGCGGCAATCGAAGACCCGTCCTATCCGGCGCTGCGTTCGATCCTGACCCAATCGCGCTGTCAGCTGGCGACCGTGCCGATCGACGCGCAGGGCCTTGACCCAGCCGCCCTGCCCGAAGGCGTCGACCTTGTCTACACGACACCCTCGCATCAATGCCCAACGACGACGACCATGCCCCTCGCCCGCCGCAAGGCCCTTCTTGAACGGGCAGTGCGCGACGATTTCCTGATCGTCGAGGATGATTACGAATTCGAGATGTCGTTCCTCAACCCGCCCTCACCCGCGCTCAAATCGCTCGACCGCGAGGGGCGGGTGATCTATGTCGGCAGCTTCTCGAAATCGCTCTTTCCCGGCCTGCGCCTTGGTTATCTCGTCGGCCCCGCGCCATTCATTCGCGAGGCCCGCGCGCTGCGCGCCAGCGTCTTGCGGCACCCCCCCGGCCATGTGCAGCGCACCGCCGCCTATTTTCTTTCTCTCGGCCATTACGACGCGCTGATCCGCCGGATGTCGCGGGCCTACCTCGAACGCCGCCGCGTTCTTGATGCCGCCATTGCCGAGTTTGGGCTTTCGGTGTCCGGAAAGGCGACATTTGGCGGCTCCTCGGTCTGGATGCAGACGCCTGACGGCGTCGACGCGGGCGAGCTGGCGCAAGCGCTGCAGCGGCAATCTGTGCTGATCGAACCCGGCGAAAGCTTTTTCGCAGGCACCGAACGGCCCACGAATTTCTACCGCCTCGCCTATTCTTCGATCCCCGCCAGCCGGATCCGGGAGGGGGTTGCGCTGATTGCGCGGGCCACGGCGGAACTCGCTCGCTGACTGGCCCTATCCCAGCTCCTTATCTGGCCCTAACGCCTGACCCCCTCAGAACCTATGGTGCCGCCAAAGCCAGCGTTCTGCCGGCCGGTTTTGTACGAGGAATCCAACAATGAAAATGACCACCGAAGAGGCCTTCGTCAAAGTCCTCCAGATGCACGGAATCACCGATGCATTCGGCATCATCGGTTCGGCCTTCATGCCGATTTCCGATCTCTTTCCGCAGGCCGGCATCAATTTCTGGGACTGCGCGCATGAAGGCTCGGGCGGCATGATGGCCGATGGCTACACCCGCGCCTCTGGCCGCATGTCGATGATGATCGCCCAGAACGGCCCCGGCATCGCCAATTTCGTCACCGCCGTGAAAACCGCCTACTGGAACCACACGCCGCTCCTTCTCGTGACCCCGCAGGCCGCCAACAAGACGCTGGGTCAGGGCGGCTTTCAAGAAGTCGAGCAGATGGCGATGTTTGAAGAGATGGTGGCCTATCAGGAAGAGGTTCGCGATCCCTCGCGCGTTGCCGAGGTTCTCAACCGCGTGATCCTCAATGCCCGCCGCGCTTCGGCCCCGGCGCAAATCAACATGCCGCGCGATTTCTGGACCCAGGTGATCGACATCGACCTGCCCGCCATCGTCGAGTTCGAACGCCCCTCGGGCGGCGAGGAAGCGGTGCAGAAGGCTGCCGATCTCCTCTCCTCGGCCAAGTTTCCGGTGATCCTCAACGGCGCCGGTGTGGTGCTCGGTGGCGCCATCCCCGATACGATGCGCCTTGCCGAACGCCTCGATGCGCCCGTCTGCGTCGGCTATCAGCACAACGACGCCTTCCCCGGCTCGCACCCCCTTTTCGCCGGCCCCTTGGGCTACAATGGCTCGAAAGCAGCGATGGAGCTTATCTCGCAGGCCGATGTCGTCCTCTGCCTCGGCACCCGCCTTAACCCCTTCTCGACCCTGCCGGGCTATGGCATCGACTACTGGCCGCGCGACGCCAGGATCATTCAGGTCGATATCAACCCCGACCGGATCGGTCTGACCAAGAAGATCAGCGTCGGCATCATCGGCGATGCGGCCAAGGTGGCCCGGGGGATCATGGACCGCCTCGCGCCCAAGGCGGGCGATGCCGGCCGCGCCGAGCGCCGCGCCACCATCGCCACCAAGAAATCGACCTGGGCGCAGCAGCTTTCGTCGATGGACCACGAAGACGACGATCCCGGCACCACCTGGAACCAGCGCGCCCGCGCCGCCAAGCCCGAATGGATGAGCCCCCGCATGGCTTGGCGCGCGATCCAGACGGCCCTTCCGAAAGAGGCGATCATCTCGTCCGACATCGGCAACAATTGCGCCATCGGCAATGCCTACCCCTCGTTTGAAGCGGGCCGGAAATACCTCGCCCCCGGCCTCTTTGGCCCCTGCGGCTATGGCCTACCGTCCGTGGTTGGCGCCAAGATCGCCTGCCCCGATGTGCCGGTTGTCGGCTTCTCGGGCGACGGCGCCTTCGGCATCGCAGTCACAGAACTCACCGCCATCGGCCGCCCCGAATGGCCCGCCGTCACCCAGATCGTCTTCCGCAACTACCAATGGGGCGCCGAAAAGCGGAACTCGACCCTGTGGTATGACGACAATTTCGTCGGCACCGAGCTTGACACCCAGGTCTCCTATTCCGGCATCGCCAAGGCTTGCGGGCTGCAAGGCGTCGTCGCCCGCACGATGGACGAGCTGACCGAAGCGCTGCGCAAGGCGATCACCGACCAGATGGAGCATGGCAAGACCACGCTCATCGAAGCGATGATCAACCAGGAACTGGGCGAACCCTTCCGCCGCGACGCGATGAAAAAGCCCGTCGCCGTTGCCGGCATCAACGCCGCCGATATGCGCCCGCAAAAGGTATGATCCGCCGGCCCCATTCTTTTGGCCGGAAATACTCCGGGGGGAGCGGGGGGCTGGCCCCCCGCAATTCCCTTGCCCTTTGATCTGACACCGTTCCAGTCGCTCTGGATGGCCATCGCCCTTTTCGGCGCGGCCTATGTGCGCGGCTATTCGGGTTTTGGCATGGCGGCGCTTGTCGTCTCGTCGGCCTCGCTGGTGACAAGCCCCCTGCATTTTGTCCCCGTTGTCCTGATCTGCGACATTCTCCTCACGATCGCCCAAGCCCGCGGCATCCGCCCCGATATCGACTGGCGGCGGGTCTTACATCTCTTCGGCGGCGCTTTCATCGGCGTTCCCCTCGGGATCTGGGTTCTGGCCGGAATCGACGTGGATACGGCGCGGGCCGTGATCTCGAGCTTCATCCTGATCATGTGCGCGATCCTCTGGACCGGCTGGCACATGAAGCGTTCCGCCTCGGGCGCGGGACATTTCGGCATCGGTATCATCTCGGGCCTGACCAACGGCGCGGCGGTCGGCGGCCTCTCGGTCGCCGCATTCTTTACCGCCCAGCCGATCCGCGCTGCCGCCTTCCGCGCCACGCTGATTGCCTATTTCACGCTTCTCGACCTCTGGACCGTGCCGCTGATGGGCACGGCCGGAATGGTCACCTCCGACACGCTCAAGGCAGTCGCGCTGAGCATGCCGATCCTGCTGATCGGTCTCTGGTTCGGTTCGCGGCATTTCTTTAGCGCGGCGCCCGAAAATTTCCGACGTGTCGCGATCCTCCTCCTCGCAGCACTATCGCTTCTTGGCTTGTGGAAAGCGCTGGCATGATCCTTGTCTTCAACGCCGGCTCCTCGTCTCTCAAAGTGGGTGTCTTCGACGAGCGCCTGGAGCCAAAGTTGCGCGGGCAGATCAGCGGGATCGGCGGGGCCGGCAGGCTGTCGCTTGGCGACGTCTCCGCCGACATCGCAACAGCCGACCATGCCCACGCGATCGACCTTCTCCTTGCCGAGCTTGACCGGCAAGGGTTCCCCCTCAGCGGCTTTGCCGCCGCGGCCCACCGTGTCGTGCATGGCGGCGACGTTCTGACCCGCGCGTGCCGGATCGACGAGGAAACCTTGCGTGCGATCCGCGCCTGTTCCACCCTCGCGCCGTTGCACATCCCCTCGGCGCTCGCCGGGATTGAAGCGCTTTCCCTCAGGGCGCCCGACCTGCCGCAAAGCGCCAGTTTCGACACGGCCTTTCACGCGGGTCAATCCGATCTCGCGACGGTCTATGCCCTCCCCGCCGCGATCCGCGCCCGAGGTATTCGCCGGTTCGGCTTTCACGGCCTGAGCTATACCGGTCTTGTAGAGAGCCTCGGCACGGATCTGCCCATACGCCTTCTTGCGATCCACCTTGGCGCAGGCGCCAGCCTCTGCGCGATCCGCAGTGGCAGGTCTGTCGCGACCAGCATGGGCTATTCTCCGCTCTCCGGCCCGCCGATGGCCACCCGCTCCGGCGATATCGATCCCGCCGCCGTGCTGCGTCTTGCCGCCGAAGACGGGATCGCCGCTACCGAGGCCATGCTCAACCAGCATAGCGGCCTGCGCGGCCTTTCGGGCATTTCGGCCGATATGAAAACGTTGCTGGCCGACCCCACCGCCGCCGCCGCCTTCGCGGTCGATCATTTCTGCTACTGGATCGCGCGGCAGGCCGGCTCGATGATCGCGGCGATGGAGGGGATCGACGCCATCGCCTTTACCGGCGGCATTGGCGAGAACTCGGCCGAGGTGCGCCACAAGATCATGGTGCGGCTAAGCTGGGTCGGCGAGGTTCCCGTCCATGTCGTCGGGGCCAATGAAGAGCGGATCATCGCCAAGGAAGCTCTTGCGCTTCTGGCCGCAAGCTAGACCATCGCCGCAACCACATTGGCGGCGGCGACAATATCATCGACCGTCGCGCCACGGCTCAAATCGCAGACCGGTTTGCGAAAGCCCTGAAGGAACGGCCCGATCGCCTGGGCCCCGGCCAGCTCTTGCATCAGCTTGTAAGCGATATTGCCGGCATTGAGATTGGGAAAGATCAAGACATTCGCATCGCCCCCGGCAAAGCCCTTCTTCTCGGCAATCAAGGGGTTGAGGGCCGCATCCGCCTGAACCGGACCGGGAAAGCCCGAAATCTCGGCGGCGCGGCGCACCAGATCGACGCTTTCGCCCGCGCCACTTGTTCCTGTCGAGAAAGACAAAAGCGCCACTTTCGGCTCGCCAACCAGCGCGGCAAATGATCGCGCCGAGGCCGTGGCAATAGCGGCAAGCCCCTCTGCGTCGGGGGCGACGTTGACGGCGCAATCGGCAAACAGAAGGACGCGTCCGTCAGGCATGGCCATCAAGAAGAATGACGACGGAAGGGTCACGCCTTCCGACAGACCAATGGCCATTCCGGCGGATTCAATCACGCGGCGCGTTGGGCTTCCGGCCCCTGCAATCATTGCGTCTGCGTCGCCGGCGGCCACCATAGCCGCGGCTTGGTATAGGGGCTTGATGAGCAAGCGGCGAGCCATCTTTTCGCTGAGCCCCCGCGCCTCCATTAGCGCCCTCAGATGAGAATCGGTTGGCTCGGACAAGCGCATCGGGACAACGGCAGTCCCTTTCGCAAGCTCCTCCATCGCCTGTGATATCCGCAAATCAACATATTCCGGAAAAACGATGCGAATTGCTTTGCCACGCGCCTTTTCGGCCATATGGTCTTTGAACGTCATGCCAGCTCCGGCTCTGCCGATTTGGCTCGACGATGACGCCGCGACCGGTGCAAGGTCAATGCGAATAACAGGGATAATCCGGGCCAGCCTGCACGGGGTCCGGGCGACGGATGGGTGCGCTGCATGAGCCTCGACGAACCAAAGATCGACCTTTCACCGAAGGTCTCGGACGAGATCCGCAAGACCACCTGCTATATGTGCGCCTGCCGCTGTGGCATCGACGTGCACATGAAGGATGGCAAGGTCGCCTATATCGAAGGCAACCGCGATCACCCGGTCAATCGCGGCGTCCTGTGCGCCAAGGGATCGGCCGGGATCATGCAGGTGAATGCCCCCTCTCGCCTCCGTGCGCCGATGAAGCGGGTCGGGCCGCGCGGGTCGGGCGCATTTGAAGAGATCAGCTGGGACGAAGCGCTGCAGATCGCGACCGATTGGCTCGCCCCCCTGCGTGAAACCGCGCCTGAGAAGCTGGCGTTCTTCACCGGCCGCGATCAATCGCAAAGCTTTACCTCGCTCTGGGCTCAGTCCTATGGCACGCCCAACTATGCCGCGCACGGCGGCTTTTGCTCGGTCAACATGGCGGCCGGCGGGATCTATACGATGGGCGGCGCCTTCTGGGAGTTTGGCCAGCCCGACTGGGATCACACCAAGATGTTCGTTCTCTTCGGGGTGGCCGAGGACCACGATTCCAACCCGATCAAGATCGGCATCGGCAAGATCAAGCAACGCGGTGCCAAAATGGTCGGGGTCAACCCGATCCGCACCGGCTATAACGCCGTGGCCGACGATTGGTATGGCATCACCCCCGGCACCGACGGCCTTTTGATCCTGTCGCTCATCCACTGCCTGATGAAAGCTGGCAAGGTCGATCTCGATTATCTCGCCCAGTTCACCAACGCCGCCTGCCTCGTCAACGAAGACCCCGACTCGCCCGAGAACGGCCTTCTCCTGAAGGACAAGGACGGCAAACCGCAGGTGATCGACCGCCGCACCGGCAAGCGCGCGCCGTGGGATGGCGCGGGCGTCGAGCCGGACCTTTCTGCAAACTACCGCTACAAGGGCGTGACCTACCGGCCCGTTTTCCACCTGATGGCCGACAAGTATCTGGATGAGGCCTACGCCCCCGAAGCGGTGGCCGACCGCACCGGCATTTCTGCCGGCCGCATTCGCCAGCTTGCCGCCGAGATCGCCAAGACCGCCTTTGAAGAACCTGTCGTGCTTGACCGCGAATGGACCGATTTTCGCGGCAAGACCCACAAGACGATGGTCGGCCGGCCAGTTTCGTTCCACGCGATGCGCGGTATCTCGGCCCATTCCAACGGTTTCCAAACCGCCCGCGCCCTGCACACGCTGCAAATCCTCATTGGCGCGGTCGAAACGCCGGGCGGGATGCGGTTCAAGCCACCCTATCCCAAGCCAGCAACCGCCCACCCCAAGCCGCATTGCAAGGTTACGCCGGGCAAACCGCTCGACGGCCCGCACCTAGGCTATCCGCAAGGGCCCGCCGACCTCTGCCTGACCGCCGACGGCAATCCCGCGCGGATCGACAAGGCCTTCAGCTGGGAAAACCCGCTTTCGGCGCATGGCCTGATGCATATGGTGATCGCCAACGCCCACGCTGGCGATCCCTACAAGGTCGATACCCTGTTCCTCTATATGGCGAACATGGCGTGGAACTCGTCGATGAACACGACGGGCACGATGAACATGCTCACCGACACGGACGAAAACGGCGAATATGTGATCCCGCGCATCATCTATTCCGATGCCTACAGCTCGGAGATGGTCGCCTATGCCGACCTGATCCTGCCCGACACCACCTATCTTGAACGGCACGATTGCATCAGCCTTCTGGATCGCCCGATCTGCGAGGCCGATGCCGCCGCCGACGCGATCCGCTGGCCGGTGATCGAGCCAGACCGTGATGTGCGCGGCTTCCAGTCGGTCCTGTGCGAGGTTGGCGCCAAGCTGGGCCTGCCGGCCTTCGTCAACGACGACGGCAGCCAGAAATACGCCGATTACGCCGATTACATCACCAACCACATCCGCCGCCCCGGTATCGGCCCGCTCTCGGGCTGGCGCATGGGCGATAACGGCTTGCAGGACGGTCGCGGCGCGCCGAATGAGGCGCAACTCGATGCCTATATCAAGAACGGTGGCTTCTGGCTGGCGCACGTTCCCGACGAGGCCGCCTATTACAAGCCCTTTAACACCGCCTATCAGGATTGGGCAGTCAAACTTGGCTTCTACGACGCACCGCAGCCCTACATCTTCCAGCTCTATTCCGAGCCGATGCGCCGGTTCCAGCTGGCCGCGATGGGCCATGGCGAAAGGCAACCGCCCGAGCATCTGCGCGAGCGGATCCTCAAGGCGATGGACCCGCTGCCGATCTGGTATGCGCCGTTTGAAGAAGGCCTCGTCGATACCGAAGCCTATCCCTTCCATGCCCTGACGCAGCGGCCGATGGCCATGTATCACAGCTGGGGCAGCCAGAACGCCTGGTTGCGGCAGCTGCATGGGATGAACCCGCTCTACATCCCCTCGGAAATCTGGAAGAAGCGCGGCTTCAAGCTGGGCGACTGGGCCAAGGTCACCTCGGCGCATGGCGAGATCACCGTTCCGGCGATGGAGATGCAGGCGCTCAACAGCAAGACTGCCTGGACATGGAACGCCATCGGCAAGCGGCAGGGGGCATGGGCGCTTGAAGGCGAGACGCCGGAATCCTCCAAAGGTTTCTTGCTCAACCACCTGATCAGCGAGCTTCTGCCGCCGCGCGGCGACGGGATGCGCTGGGCCAACTCGGATCCGATCACTGGCCAGGCCGCCTGGTTCGATCTGCGCGTCGATATCAACCGCGCCGATGCGCCCAAGGCCAGCCAGCCACATCACCCGCCGATCAAGTCTCCGGTGCCGCACGCGCCCAAGAACCTTGCCTGGAAAACCAAGTCATGACCCAACTTCCCCAATCGACCGACCGCAAGCTCGGGCTGGTGATCGACCTTGACACCTGTGTCGGATGCCATGCCTGCGTGATTTCCTGCAAGGGCTGGAATACCGAAAACTATGGATCCGCTCTCTCGGATACGGATGCCTACGGCCCCGATGTTTCGGGCACCTTCCTCAACCGCGTGCACAGCTATGAGGTCAAGCCCGAGACCGGACCCGCGCAGCTTATTCACTTCCCCAAATCCTGCCTGCATTGCGAGGATGCGCCTTGCGTGACGGTCTGCCCGACCGGCGCGAGCTATAAACGCACGGCGGACGGTATTGTTCTGGTCAACGAAGACGCCTGTATCGGCTGCGGCCTTTGCGCTTGGGCCTGCCCCTACGGCGCGCGTGAGCTTGATGCCGTTGCGGGGGTGATGAAGAAATGCACCCTCTGCATCGACCGGATTTACAACGAGAACCTGCCCAAAGAGGATCAGATCCCCGCTTGCGTCCGCACCTGCCCCTCCGGCGCGCGGCATTTCGGGGATTTCGCCGATCCCAATTCGAACGTCAGCAAACTCACTGCCGAGCGCGGCGGGATGGACCTGATGCCCGAGCAGGGCACGCGCCCGACCAACAAATACCTGCCGCCGCGCCCCAAGGATTGCAGCGGCGAGATCAATACCCTCGCGCCGATGCTTGAGCCTGTCGCCACCGATGGCAAAGGCTTTGTCGGCTGGCTTGACAAAATGCTGTCGGCCCTTCCCGGAGGTAACGCCTGATGCATCCCGCCAAGTCTGTCATCATCTTCACCACGCTTTCGGGCATCGGCTTTGGCATGCTGTTCTTCATCGGCCTCGGCATGATCGTGCCTGAAGGTCTCATGGCTTTCATCTGGTTCGCCATCGCCTATCTCTTTGCCGTGGGCGGCCTCATCGCCTCGACCTTCCACCTCAAGCACCCCGAGCGCGCGCTTGGCGCCTTCACGCAGTGGAAGACCAGCTGGCTCAGCCGCGAGGGCGTTCTTGCTGTTATTACCCTTCTCGTCATGGCCGCCTATGGCGCGGGGCTCGTGTTCCTCGGAACACGTTTCGCCTATCTCGGCTATGCGGGATCGCTCCTGTCGGTCCTGACCGTCTTTGCGACCTCGATGATCTATGCCCAGCTCAAGACCGTGCCGCGCTGGCGCGATTTCTCGACGCCCTTGATGTTTCTCGGCTATGCGGGCGCCGGCGGCAGCCTGATGACCGGTCAGGTCGACTATGCTCTGGCCCTGTTGGCCCTGGCTGGCCTCTTGCAGCTTCTCAACTGGATGCGCGGTGACGGGGCTTTGGGCAAATCCGGCTCGGATATCGGCACCGCCACCGGCCTCGGCACTGCGGCTCAGGTCCGCGCCTTCGAGCCGCCGCATACCGGCACGAACTATCTCCTCAAGGAGATGGTCTATATCGTTGGCCGCAAGCACGCTGGCCGCCTTCGCATCCTGTCGCTCCTGATGGGGATTGGCCTGCCGATCCTGCTGCTTCTTGCGCCCTTCGGGCATCTGCTCGCGGCGCTGGCGATCCTCTCGCACATCGTCGGCGTTTTCGCCTCGCGCTGGCTATTCTTCGCGCAGGCCGAGCACGTTGTCGGCCTTTACTACGGGAAGCGATAGCCGAGCCGCAATCGCCGGACGCGGCCCTATCCTCGCGCCGCCTTGAACCAGGCCACGATCCGCGCCCGTTCTTCGTCTTCCATGAAAGAGACATTGGCCGGCGGCATCGCGTGGCTCGCACCGGCCTGTAGATAGATTTCTTGCGCCAGCGCGGCGATCTGTTCGGGCGTTTCGAGCAAGACGCCGTTCGGCGCCCACATCAGATTGCCATAGACTGGCTCGGCCGAATGACACATGGAGCAGCGGCCCAGGATAATATCCTGGACCTCTTCAAACCCTTCGGCGCCCGCGTATTGCTCGACCAGCCGTGCAGACATTGCGTCTTGTTGCCGGTGATAGCTCGGTTCGGACGAAAGCCAGGCGATGATCAGCATGAGGATCACGGTCACGGCCCATGTCCAATGCGGCTGGCCCTTGCGGGCGTGCATCGAGTTGAAGAAATGCCGGATCGACACGCCCATCAGGAAGATCAGCGACGCGATGAGCCAGTTCCATTCCGTGGCGAAGGCCAGCGGATAGTGGTTGGACAGCATCAGGAAGATAACCGGCAGCGTCAGATAATTGTTATGGGTCGAACGCTGCTTGGCGATCTTGCCATACTCGGGATCCGGCTTGCT
>Ga0222714_10005885_pt1 | contig 11538 bp, 7 predicted proteins | sample C33_3DmetaG_FD_165048 | JGI IMG/M metagenome (GOLD analysis project Ga0222714, IMG submission 165048) | Estuarine water microbial communities from San Francisco Bay, California, United States - C33_3D | ecosystem: Environmental > Aquatic > Marine > Unclassified | place: USA: California... | reverse complement strand
TAGTCTTTTTAACAAAAAAAGGTATGAAGGGTGTAGCACAAGTACCTGATTACGAAAAGAAAGATATTGGTGTATTGGTATTAGAATCAAAATCAGTAAACGAATCACAAGACCACGAAGTTTCAATGGCTCAAAATTCATTGGATTCTATTATCAAATACGCTACCGAATTGAAGCAAAAAATGGGTGAGATGGAAAAGGATATTCCTGCTTGGATTCAAGACCACATCACTAATGCTGAAAACTATGTATCTCAAGCAGCTTCAAACTACCACGAATATGGTAGTGGTATGAACGAAGGTAAATTAAACGAGATGGACCGCCAGTTAAACGTAAAAGTTAACAAGATGTTATCAAAAGAGCTTGGTGATTTAAGAAGAGGTGGTCCAAATCATTTATTTGCAGTAATGCATATTTTGATTGGAGCATTAAGAGATGCAAATTTCCATTCAACCTCAAAGAAAGTTCCCGCACTTTTCGGAACAAAAGCAAAATATGAAGGTGACCCGCAAGGTGAACAAGACTTAATTAATATGTATGAATATGATTTAGGTCCAACCATCGCAGCTTTAGCAAAATGGGATGGTAAAGATATTGTAGACGCAGTTGGTTTTTATGTGTCAATGTCTATTGGTAGACCAATGGGTGAAAAAATTGAAAAACTTGTTGAAGGTAAAAAATAAGGATAACCAAAATGAAAAAATTATCACAACTTCTTAAAGAATCACAAGAGTTAGATTACCGTAGAATGAATGTGGGTGAAGAAGAAACCCAAGGTATGACCAAAGAAGAAAAACGTGCGTTCGTTGAAGCTGTTGCTGCTTACCGTCAATTAGGCGAAATGATTTCACACAAGGGTAACTTGACTGAAATTCACGAGTCTATCAAAGGTATTGTAGAAAACGCTAATAATCTTACTTTAAAAGAAACCGGCGATTGGTTTGATAGAGTAACTGTTCAGAGACACATGAAGTCTATGAATGAGTCATTTAAGATTTTTTCAAATACAATCAAAGAAGTATCTACCCTCCAACAAAGATTGGAATCATCTTATGATGAGATTGGTGAGGTTCTTGGTAAATACTACGAAATCAAAGAAGGTAACGAGTTCGGTGCTGAAAGAGCTAAAGCAATTGCTGCTGGTGAAGACTCTTTTGAAGTTGATGGTAAATCATACAAAGTTACCGGTGTGGATGATGCTGACAAGAAAAACGCAGAAAAGTTCGCTAATGAGTCTATGAAATTAACATCCTTAATCAAAAGAAACGAAGAATTAACAGGCAAACAAAAAGAGTTGGATGTTGATAGTGATGGTGACATTGAAGCTGATGACTTGGCTGATTTGAGAGCTGGTAAAAAACCAGAAGAATCAGTAAACGAAGCAACTTTGAAACAAGGAACTATGCTAAGATATGATAAAAATAATTTTGTTGTAGATTATGTTGTTGATAAAAAATATACTGGAAAAGATGGATTTGATAAATACATACTTAAAGTTGTAAAATCTAATTTTCCAAACAAAATCAAAGTTGGTTCTACCGAAGAATATGAAGATTCCAAACTAACAGGATTGATTAGAAATAAAGTAATGAATTTTGTAAAGAACGAATCGGTAAACGAAGAAGAAATCAAATGGAACGCAGTTGAAAACGCAATTATCAACTTCTTAAAGGTAAACACCAAAATTTTGGACAAAAGAGTTCAAGCTAAAGATACCGATGGTGTTAAAGGTGGATTAAAATCTATCATTAATGGTTTGACTAACGCACAAAGAAGTTTGAAGTTAGAATCAGTAAACGAAGCTAGTTATGTGAGTGGATACACTGTAAAAGCTAAAACTCCATATGAGTTTGTAAACGGAGCATATGCAGTTTTAAACGCATATTTGAGAGATGAAGAACTTGGACCGAAGGGCAAAAAAGAATTACAAGATGTCCTAAAGTCATTAGAGTATATGAGAAAGTATTTCTTCTTTAAGTTGAGCGAATCGGTAAACGAAGGTATTTCTCCAAAAGACATGGAAGCTATTAAATCCGCAGTTGAAGCTGCTTCTTCATTTATGAGTGTTGGTAGTGAGTTAAAGAAGTTGGGTATGAGATACATCTTCGCTACTTCACCAATGCCGGTATACATCGTTCAAGATAAGAGTGGCAATAGAGTTGGTATCATAAATAAGAAATACGCAACTAAACCAGATTTTGTAGTTGGTGATATTGCAGTTGGTGTAATGGAGGGTGTTAACTCTGTAAATGAAATCACACTTGCTAGAGGTTTGAAAGATTTGATTAAAGGAACAACATCATCAGTTGAGGGTATTAAGATTTCTAAAGAATTAGCAAATGCTATTGCAAGCTGGACTACGGGCTCAACCTATGGTCAGAGATATGGTAGTCAAATGTTAAAGGCTCCATTCGCTAATGTTTGGCAGATGGTATTTAGTTCGGCTTACGGACTTGAACCGCATTTGAAAAGATACGACAAAGAAGCGTTGGCTAATTTAAAGCCAGAGCTTATGAAAATCAAAGCCAAATTGGAAATGTAAAATGAACGATACTAAAATTTTACAAGACCTATCAGTTGAATTTTCTCAAATGATTAAGAAAAATTTATCACAAATTAAAAAGTTATCCCCTTCTACTCAAAGAGAGTTGGGGAAACTTTTTTCTGATTTTAAAAACGGACTTGATGATTTAAGTTAAGAAATTGTATTTATTACAATATAAAAAACAAGTTATGGAAGAAAACAAAAAATTCAAAAAAGTTAGAAAAGCCGAAATGGTTATTGTGGGAAAGCCCAATGCTGTAAAGGTAGTAAACAACAACATTGAAGCCGCTTTACGATTCTGGAAAAAGAATATGAAAGAAAGTGGTAAAATTGAATGGATTAAATCACATAGAGAATATGTGAAACCAACTACGGAAAAAAGAGAGCTACGAAATCAAGCGCTCCGTAAAGAGTGGACACGCCGGCAACAACAAGAATAATAAATGGTAAACACTTTATTGTTTCTCAAAAAGTTTCCATATTTATTACTAAAAATGTAGTCCCCTAATGGACTATAACTTTATTATAAAACTATATTATTAAGGTTCACGAATAACCTTATTACCCCAAAGAATAATTTAGGAGTTAAAAATGGCAAAATCAGATTTGCTCAAAGAAGCTATCGCTGATGCAAAAGCCGTGAAAGAAACTGCTTTAGCTAACGCTAAGTTGGCTTTAGAAGAAGCATTTGCTCCAAGACTTCAATCTATGTTGTCTCATAAGTTAGCTGAAGAGCTAGAAGATGAAGAAGCAATGGAAGAAGAATTAGATTCATCAGAATTAGGTACTGGCGACAACGCTGACCCATCTGCTGAAGCTAGCGATTCATCTGACATTGAAAATGACAACGATTTGACTGAAGAAGAGGATGAAATGTATTCTGAAGAAGATAACATGGACGCTGAAGAAGAGATGGACATGGCTGCTGACTCTGATGAAGAGGGTGAAGAGTACGAACTTACTGGTGACGAAGAAGAAGACACCGAAGAAGATGACCTTGACCTTGAAGCAGTAATCAGAGAATTAGAAGACGCAATGGCTTCTGATGAAGAAATGACCGAAGAAGAAGGTGAAGAAGAAATGACATCTGAAGAAGATGAAATGGAAGTAGAGCCGGTTTCTGAAGAAGAGTACGAAGATGAAGTTTCTGAAGAAGAAGAACTTGACATCAACGAAATCATCCGCACATTGAAAGAGATGGAAGGTGAAGACAAGATGGATGAGGAAGAGGAAGAAGACGCTACTGAAGGTTACAAAGAAGAATTGGAAGAAGCTTATAAGACTATTCAGTCTATGAGAAAAACCATCAACGAAGTAAACTTACTTAACGCAAAACTTCTTTACACCAACAAGTTGTTCAGAACTTTTGATTTGAACGAGTCTCAAAAAGTTAAAGTGATTGAAAACTTTGATAGAGCTTCAAACTTGAGAGAAGTAAAATTAGTATTTGCTACATTAGGTGAAAACTTAAATGTTGCTAGAAAAAAGAAAACAGTTGTTAAAGAATCACTCGCTTCTAAACCTATGAAGTCAACCGCAGCTCCTAAAAAGATTTTATCTGAAGGTCAAGCAGTTGCTGAAAGATTTAAGAAGTTAGCTGGTTTGATTAAATAATAAAAAACCAAAAAAAGAAAAAGGATTAAAATGAAAGTAAATAACATTTTAGCTGAATCTGCTGGTTTCAACAAGAGAATGTCTGAAGAGACAAAAGGTGTAGTGTCTAAATGGGCTAAAACCGGTCTTTTAGAGGGCTTATCTTCTGACTTTGAAAAGTCTGGAATGGCTACTCTTCTTGAAAACCAAGCAAAGCAATTAGTATCTGAAGCATCTGCTACAGGTCAATCGGCTAACTCTGAAGAATGGGCTGGTGTAGCTCTTCCTTTGGTTCGCCGTATCTTCTCTGAAATCGCAGCGAAAGAATTCGTTAGCGTACAACCAATGAACCTCCCTTCAGGTCTCGTATTCTACTTGGACTTCAAGTATGGTACAGGTCAACCAGGTTTCACTACCGGTTCTGGTAAAAACTCACAAGCTGATTCAGTATTCGGTATCACCGAAACTGGTTCAAACGCTACTGGTGGTCTTTACGGTGATGGTCGTTTCGGTTACACTATCAATGAAACTCAATCTGCTGCATTGGGTTATGGTTCACTTGGTGCTGCTAACGTAGCTACAGGTTCATTGGGTGAAGCTGATTACAACTTTGATACCGCTTGGTCTGCATCAGTTTACGCTAACTACCCAGGTATTTCTGGTGGTGTAGACATCCACACTTTGAGTGTATCTGCGTCTTCAATCGCTGGATTTGACTCAAATGGTGTTAAGGCGTTCCAACCTATCGGTCCTGCTGTAACTGCATACTACCCACAATTCACTACTTACAACGCTACAACTCAAGTTGTTAAGTTTGTTGTATTAGGTGATGTTGACAATGGTGACACTGTTGTTATCAAGTACCAAAAGCAACCAACTGACATCACTCGTGGTGACTTTGAACAAACAACTTCTGGTTTCGCTGCAAACCCTGAAACTGATTTGGGTATTCCTGAATTGAACGTAGAGCTTCGTTCTATTCCAATCGTTGCTAAGACTCGTAAGTTGAAGGCACAATGGACTCCAGAATTTGCTCAAGACTTGAACGCATACCACTCAATTGACGCTGAAGCTGAATTGACCTCAATGTTGTCAGAGTACATCTCACAAGAAATTGACCTTGAAATCTTGGATATGTTACAACAAAACGCATTGACTACTGGTCACTGGTCAGCTAAAGTTGGTTACGAATGGAATGGTTCAACATTCGCTCAATCGGCTGCTAACTACACCGCATACATCCAAGGTACTTGGTTTGCTACATTAGGTACTGTTCTTCAGAGAGTATCTAACCAAATCCACGCTAAGACTATGAGAGGTGGAGCAAACTTCTTGGTAGTATCTCCTGATGTTGCAACTATCCTTGAGTCTATCCCAGGATACACTGCAAATGGTACAGGTGAAGCAATGCAGTTCGCAATGGGTGTATCTCAAGTAGGTTCATTCGCTAACCGCTACACTGTTTACAAGAACCCATACATGCAATCAAACATGATTCTTATGGGCTTCAAAGGTGCTCAATTCCTTGAGACTGGTGCTGTTTACGCTCCATACATCCCATTGATTATGACTCCTCTTGTATACGACCCGAAAAACTTCCAACCTCGTAAGGGTGTAATGACTCGTTACGCGAAGGAAATGATTCGTGGTGAGTTCTACGGTAAAGTATTCGTTCACGGTCTTGAGACTGTTGGACAATAATCGTTAGAACAACGAGTAATTTAAGGGGGACTTCGGTCCCCCTTTTTTATTACCCAAACGATACTTATACTAAAGGTTTTGTAATACTAATTTATCTATAAAGGATTTATGGAGAATACGGAAAAGAGAGTTCCAAAAGGTGATATTAAATTTTCAATCAATTTATCTGATGAACAAAAACAGGCAAAATCACAAATCCTTGAACACCCATTCAATTTTATTTTAGGAAAAGCAGGTAGTGGTAAAACCTTACTTGCAGTTCAGATTGCATTAGATTTGTATTTTAAAAGAGAAATCAATAAAATTGTCATTACGAGACCTACGGTATCAAACGAAGACAATGGATTTTTACCTGGCTCTTTGGAAGAAAAAATGGAACCATGGTTAGTTCCAATTCGTTCTAATATGAAAAAGGTATACGATAAGTGGATTGTCCTTGAAAAGATGGAAAAAGAAGAAAGCATTGAGTTGGTATCTTTAACACATTTTCGTGGTAGAACTTTTGATAATTGTGTATGTATAGTAGATGAGTTTCAAAACTTAACTAAAACACAACTAGCAATGGTATTAGGTAGATTGGGTAAGGGTTCTCGTATGATTCTTACAGGAGATGCTCAACAAATTGATTTAAAGTTTTCAAATGATTCTGCGGTGCATGATGTTGCTAAACTAAAAGAATCACGATTTGTATACACAGTCAATCTAAAAGACAATCACCGACACGAAGCCCTTGATGAAGTTTTGAGACTATTGTATTCTTTCTAATAAGTTATGGTGAATCTCTAACTATTTATTGATTAGAGATACTATTTTATTAAGAGTTGGAGAACTTGTATGGCCGATTATTCAGGGTCTTTTAGTGGTTCATTTGAAGGCACATTTCTTGGTGGTGTTGTATCATCATCGGCTCAATTGTCTATTGATTGGAATAGCGGTGTAATTGCCAATAAACCAACCACAATTTCCCCATTCCAAGCGAATTCTATTATTTCCAATAATAGATTTAGAGAAACTACATTCCCACCGATTTCATCATCGGTATCTTCACGACTTACGATAGTTGAGGCTAATGTAAACGCATTTGTGTCCGGTAGTGTTTCACCAGGAACAATTAGTTCATCTGCTCAAATTTCAGATTTAGGATACTTAACATCAGCATCAGCTGCTGCTGCCGGATTTGGAAGTGGTGGTGGAGCTTCCATTCCAGCAGGTACTATTTCTTCATCCGCTCAAGTTGTCGCATCCTTGCCGGTAGGGACTGTATCATCGTCTGCTCAAGTTATTGCATCTTTGCCTGCTGGAACTATTTCATCATCGGCTCAAATCCTACCAATACTTACCTCAAGCATTACAAACTTCCCAACGGAAGTTTCTCGTTCTGCTGCGGCTGCTGGATTTGGTGTAGGTGGTGGAGAAACCTACAGCGCAGGTCTTGGAATTACAATTTCAAGTAATGTAATTTCTATTAACACATCATCAGCTCACTTTATTCAAGGCGTATCCGCATCTGCCGCTGCAAGTGGGTTTGGAAGTGGTGGTGGTGGTTCAAACGCAGCTCCGATTATCAACGACCAAACAATGTCTGCGGTACCTGAAAGTTCATCGGCAGGTTATTCGGTTGGATTAATCACAGCAACCGATACTGAAGGTAATGTTATTACATTCGGAGCATTTACAGTTTCAAATGTTTATTTAAGTTCAAACCCATCGGTTAACTTAACTTCATCATTGGGCGGAACTTCTTTATACGACCCCACTGCGGACCCATTCCAAGTTAATAGTTCGGGCTTGATTACTCGTAAAAATAGTGTTTATTTGAATTCCGATGTAGCTGATACCTATGTTTATTTAGCCACCGCTACTGACCCATTTGCAACAGCTACGGGTTCGGGATTTGTTTATATTCCAATTTCGGCTCATAGTGCTACTACGATTGGTGGTAATAATTCAACTTACTATGTTACTGAATCTGCTGTTGCTGGAAATAATTTAACTCAAAACTCTAATGGTAGAACCGTGAGTGATGTTACATTTACATCAACCGGCGTATCTCAAATGTGGGAAGTTAATTCAGTTCCAAGTGGATTTGTTAGATTTACAAACGGAACCACAATATATACCGGTTCTACATCACTCGCACTTGAAGTTGATTCAAATATCAGCGGTTCTGCTAAATCTGGTAGTAACACAATTGCTATTCAAATCACAGCATCTCAAACGGATTTTGAAACAACAAAACAATATAGAGACCATACTTTATACATTGTCAACAATGCAGGTCCAACTGGGTCATTCTCCGATACTTCGGCTAACCTAAACACAAATGGTGCTAGACCTGGAAATACTTTATCAACTCTAACTTGGACTGATGTAGAGGGTGATGCTTTAGACCACGGAACATTTAACTTCCAAGTAGCAAATGGTGCTAGTATAACCGCGAATAGAAGTGGTAATAACTACTTAATAACAGCAAGTGCTAATTTGACCGCTGCTACATATTCTTTTACCGCAAGTATTAAGGATATTCATGGCTTTGCTACCGGAACTAAAGCACATTCATTTGTAATCGCTCAAGCGCCTCTTGGTACTCTAACAACCAACGGAACATTCTATGTTATAGAAACCGCTGTGAGTGGTAATTTAATTTACACAAGTACAAATGGTAGAAGTGGTACTCAAGGTGATTTGGGAGTGACATATTCGCCCCAATACAATTCCGCTGCGGTAGCATCATTCACATCATCAGATGCAAGAGTTAGCATAAACGCTGCTGGAAATTTAAGTGTTACTGGTGTAGGTATTAGTGGTTCTGCTGGTGGTTCGTTCCCTGGAACTATAACACCAACGGTTACTTGGAGAGACCAATATAATAATGTGGGTAGTAGTTCTATCACAATCAACATCGCAGTTAATAATGCTCCAACTGTAAGTTTGGATAATCCAGATACTACCAATCAAAACACAAACTTGGCTACTGCAGGAACAAGATTAACACGACTAACTTGGACAGACGCTGAAAGCGACACATTAAGTGTTCAGACATTTACACTAACAGGAGATGGAGCTGCTTCGCTATCAAGTTCGTATGATGGTTCTAATATATTTGGTATTTACGCTGCTAGTAATTTAACAGCAGGAACTTACGGATACACCGCGAGTATTAAAGACATTCACCAAATCCGAACAGGTTCATATTTAGATACTATCACAATTTCTCAAGCAACCGGTGGTTCAATAACGGCTGAAAACTTTTATATTATTGAATCCGCTTTAAGTGGTTCTGTTGTTACAAATGACGCAGATGGTTCTGGTTCTCAAGCTAATGTAAATATTACATATTCTCCATCCTATGGTGGGCAGGCCGCTCAAGGTTTTAACTCAAGTGATTCGGTTATTGCGATTACCTCAACGGGCAATTTAAGTGTAAAAACAGACATTAGTGGCGCATACACAAACGGAAATACAATTACTCCTACAATTTTTTGGGTTGACCAATATGGTAATGCTGGTACAGGCAGTATCACTATCAACGTGACTGATAACCAAAACCCAACCGCAAGTTTTACAAATGCAACCTTAACTGCTCCAGTAACAACTAACACAACGCTTGTGACGGTTACCTTAACTGACCCTGAAGGTGCTACACCATTCTCAATGTCGTTAAGTGGACTATCTGCACCTTCTATGTCAGCGGTTCCTCAAAACGCAGCAAGTTCTTCATACTTGTTAAAAAATAGTGTAGACATAAACGATGGTGTTACTTTATCTTACACCGCCAGTGTGTTTGACCCTTGGAACAATCAGGTTGATTATAGAAGAACATTAACTATTGGAGCTCCTGTAGCAGCATCACCCACTGTTTACATTTATTATCACACAGCGGGTTCATCTACTACTACTGAAGCTCAAATGATTTCGGCTCTTGGTGACCCTGGAGCAGATGGTATTGCTTTAACAAGTGGTTCTATATTAGCATATTTAGTAACCGGAACCATAGGTGTTTCTTCATACACGACGCCAGTCGGACTTGGTAGTAGAGTTTTAACATTGGTGACAAGTCAAAGTATGGATTCATTAAGAACTATAAGTGGTTCTTATGTAAACACATCAGGAGTTAGTGGTGGTGGTGCTTTATTGGTTATTTTCCCATCATCATCATTATTAGCAGATAAACCTACAACTATGTATGATGGTGTACCACCGGATGGAACACCAACAAATGGTGAGTATTATGTCTATGCAAAAGACGCTGCTATACCAGGAACAATTGGTTCCGGAGTTTATTATTTTACAACCGATGTGGCTGTAAATGGTACGGACCGATGGGGTTTTGTATTTGGTGAGGGTAGAAACACCAATAATTCAAGATATTTCTTAATGCCTGACTCAGCGTCGGCGCCATAACTTTTGGAGTAAAAAATGCCAACAACAGCAGGTGATATATATGTAAGAAGTGGTACCCAGGGCGCATTTACTGAAGTAAAATACGTTCAGGGTGGGTGGCTTACTGTTGACTCTTCATCTACTATGGTCAATATAGATGTATCAAGACTACAACAGGGCCAATTAGTATTTGTTGAATCTCAAAACAAATTTTATAAAGCTACGGTTGTATTAGCTGATTATGTAACAATTTTTGATGATTCAGCATCCTTTTCAGAGTATCAGTTTTTAACATCAAGTATTTCTAATTTTGATACACAAGTATCACGCTCTGCAGCCGCTGCAGGATTTGGTGCTGGTGGTGGAGCTACTATACCTGCTGGGACGGTATCATCATCTGCTCAAACGATTGCAAACTTAAATGGAACCAATATCCTATCGGGTTCTATTCTTACATCAAGTATTACAAACTTCAATACTGAAGTTTCTCGTTCAGCTGCTGCAAGTGGTTTTGGCGCTTCAACTCTTCCAAGTGGTGTTGTATCATCATCGGCTCAAGTAAGTTATGTGTTGATTTCAAACGTACCATCTGGTATTGTTTCAAGTTCGGCTCAAACCATTGAAAACTTAAATGGTAGTGGTATTCTTTCGGGTTCTTCAAGTGTACCTGCTGGAACAATAAGTTCATCTGCTCAAGTTGTTGCAGCTTTGCCGGTTGGAACAATAAGTTCATCAGCTCAGATTTTACCAATCTTAACTTCAAGCGTAACAAATTTTGATACCGAAGTATCACGTTCAGCAGCAACGGCTGGATTTGGAAGTTCTACTCTTCCAAGTGGTGTAGTATCTTCATCTGCTCAAGTTATTAGTAACCTAAATAGTAGTGGTATCCTTTCAGGTTCCATTCCAACTTCAAGTGTAACCAATTTTGATACCGAAGTATCACGCTCGGCTGCTGCAAGTGGTTTTGGTGTTGGTGGTGGTAGTGTTCCTGCTGGAACTATTTCATCATCTACCCAAGTAGTAGCTGCATTACCTGCTGGGACTGTATCATCATCAGCTCAAATTCTACCAATACTTACTTCAAGTGTAACGAATTTTGATACTGAAGTATCACGTTCAGCGGCAGCTGCCGGATTTGGTGTAGGTGGTGGAACTACTGATATTTCAGCACTTAATACATTTACATCTTCTATCCAAAGTGAAGTAAACGCTTTAAAAGCTGCTACAAGTTCTTATGTAACATCCACTCAAACAAGTTCATTTGTTACAAATTCACAAACATCATCATTTGCATTAAAGACTGAAATTAGTGG
>Ga0222714_10005883_pt1 | contig 11539 bp, 10 predicted proteins | sample C33_3DmetaG_FD_165048 | JGI IMG/M metagenome (GOLD analysis project Ga0222714, IMG submission 165048) | Estuarine water microbial communities from San Francisco Bay, California, United States - C33_3D | ecosystem: Environmental > Aquatic > Marine > Unclassified | place: USA: California... | reverse complement strand
AGCGCTTTTTGTCGAGGAAATGGCTGAACTGGGCCCGATTAGGCGGAGCGACGTCGAAGCCGCGCGCACCGTGGTAGCGAGATTCGCTCGACTCATGGCAGACCAGGGCCGCTTCGCGCTGCCCCAAGCCGGATACGTGTCATAACACAGAGTTCGGCAGAGGCCACGGCGGGGTCAAGGTCTGATCGCATGAGCGACCGTTACCTCAAACAAAAAGGGCTCCCATCTGGAGCCCCTTTAAGTTTTGGTGCGGAAGGCGGGACTTGAACCCGCACAGCCATAGGCCACTACCCCCTCAAGATAGCGTGTCTACCAATTCCACCACTTCCGCGCACTCACTCTCCGTCCAACACAGGCGCATCATCAGACGCACCTTCCGTAAACGGTTCAATCTCCAGAGTCGGTAGGTCCCCATCCTCAATCTGTGCTGACTCAATTGTCGACTCTGGGATATCAAATCCAAGGTCATCTTCATCCGCTGTGCGATTATCGGCAATGACGGCGAGGCCGAAGCTGCTAGCGAAAAATATCGCCGCCAACCAGGCCGTCATGCGGGTCAAAGCGTTGCCACTTCCTGCGCTTCCAAAGAGCGTTTGAGAAGCCCCAGCGCCAAAGGACGCTCCTATGTCTGATCCCTTTCCTCGCTGCAATAGGATCAGCGCGATCAACGCGAGCGCCACCAGCAGATGAACCATCAGTGTGATTTGTTCCATGGGAACTCCTTTCTTGCCCTCGGCAACGCCGCCAGACGCCTCTCGGGGCGCGAGATAATACCGATCACGCAGAGCAGCCGCAAGCGACTTGCTCACAGGTTGCAATGGTTCAATAGGCCACAAAAAATCTCAACCACCCCGCAGGGGGTGCTATTGGGCGTTACTGATTGCCTGCGCAATGCGTTCGGCTAGCATCTGGTTTTCGCTACCGTCTGTCCCCTCAATCATGACTCGGATCAGGGGCTCGGTTCCGGATGGACGCAGGACCAGACGCCCCCGTCCAGCCAACTCAGCCTCGACCCGGCGAGTCTCCTCGAGCGCTTCAGTACATTCAGTGAGGCGGAAATCCGGCGAGACCGTCACGTTCAACAGGGTCTGCGGGTATTTGTAGAGGCCACTCTTAAGCGTCAGCAAACTCTCGCCAGATCGAACGACAGCGGCCATTACCTGAAGCGCAGCAATGATGCCATCGCCAGTCATGGTCAAGTCCCCACAAATAATATGACCCGACGCTTCTCCACCCAACATCCAGCCTCGCTTCGCCATCTCCTCCAGCACGAATCGGTCACCCACTTGCGCCCTCACGAGATCCACGCCTTTCTCCTGAAGCGCTTGCTCAAGGCCCAGATTTGACATCAACGTCCCTACGACACCTTTCGGGGCCCGATTTTGCCTGACGAGATCATTGGCGATGACAAATAGGAGTTCGTCTCCATCGATCACGGTGCCGTCGGCCGCGACGCACTGCACGCGGTCTCCGTCTCCGTCAAAAGCAATGCCCGCGTCGGCCTGTTCGCTCAGCACCCTGGCCTGAAGCGCAGCGGGCGAGGTCGATCCTACGCCGTCATTAATGTTGTAGCCGTCGGGATCGGCGCCAATAACAATGACTTCCGCACCCAATTCGGCAAATACCTGCGGCGCTATCTGGTAGGTCGCACCGTGAGCACAATCAAGCACCAACTTCAGCCCGCGCAGGCTCAGCGACTGGGGGAAGGTACTTTTGCAGAACTCGATATACCGACCGGACGCGTCAACCATTCTGCTCGCCTTCCCCAGTTGAGGCGACGGCACGGTTTCCATGGGGTGTGAGAGGGTTCTCTCGATCTCCTCTTCCACGGCGTCGGAGAGTTTTTTACCGTCCGCGTTAAAAAACTTAACGCCATTGTCCGTGTAGGGGTTGTGAGAAGCACTGATAACGATGCCAGCGGACGCCTTTTGGCTGCGAGTCAACATGGCAACCGCCGGGGTCGGCATAGGGCCCAATAGCAGCACATTGGCGCCCGCGGCTACCAACCCTGCCTCAAGGGCAGATTCGAACATATAGCCAGACACCCGAGTGTCCTTGCCTATGAGCACTTTGGTCGACCTGCCCTCGCTGGCGAACACCCGACCCGCCGACCAACCCAGTTTCAGCATAAAGTCAGCAGTTACGGGGTACTGTCCGACGGCGCCGCGGATACCGTCGGTGCCAAAAAATTGCTTATTCATTCATCCCGACTCCCGGGTAATGCCCGCCACATAGCGAGCGCATCAACCGTTGCCGCCACATCGTGCACCCGCAGAATCCGCGCACCGCGCTCTACCGCAATCATCGCAAGCCCGACACTGGCATGGAGGCGCTCCGCGGGCGTGCGATCCAGTACGCTGGCGATCATAGACTTCCTCGATAGCCCCACCAACAGAGGTAAGGCATCAAAAGACAATTCGCGCAGCCGCGCCAGCATCTCAAAATTTTGCGCGGCGGTCTTGCCAAAACCAAAGCCCGGATCAATCACGATGCGACCTTTTTCGACGCCGGCGCCGATGCAGGCCGCTATCCGCGCCTCCAAAAACGCGCGCACGTCAGTTAAGACGTCGAGATACTCTGGAGACGCTTGCATGGTACTCGGCTCACCCTGCATGTGCATGACGCATAAGGGCAAATCCGTCGCAGCCGCCGCCTCTAGCGCACCCGGCCGCTGGAAAGCCCGGATATCATTGAGAAACCCCGCCCCAAGGCGGGCGCTCTCCTTCATGACCCTCGGGGCGCTGGTGTCAACAGAGATGATGACGTCAAACCGCGCGACTAATGCCTCAACGGCCGTCAGCACGCGATCTAGCTCTTCCTCTTCGGTGACCGGCGTGGCCCCCGGTCTTGTAGATTCGCCTCCGACATCCAACAACTGCGCGCCCGCATCCACCATTGCTTCAGCACGTTTCAGCAGTGCGTCTAGGTCGACCCTGTGGTGACGAAATAGCTCCCCCCCGTCCGAGAACGAGTCTGGGGTCACATTGAGAATGCCCATGACCTTGGGCGCACCAAGATCCAGCAAGCGCGGCCCGCATCGAAGCTGCTTGGTCATCGCGCTACCGCCTCGCGCGCGCGGAAACGATCAGTGCTCCGTGGCTGCGCCGCCTATGGGACTGGCCGCGGATTCCGGCTCCCCGGCATCGGGTGGCGCGCCGCGATCGTCCCCTGACCAGCCTCTGGGCGGCCTGGGCGGTTCGCCCGCCATGATGTCGTCAATCTGCTCGGCATCGATGGTTTCGTATTGCATCAGTGCATCCGCCATCATATCTAGCTTGTCCCGGTTGTCTTCGAGCAATTGATGCGCTTTGGCGTAACACTCGTCGATGATACTGCGGACCTCTTTGTCGATTGCCAACGCGGTCTCATCAGACATCGCTTTGGCGGGCTGCGCGGCAGAGCGTCCCAAGAAAACTTCCTCTCCGCCCTCGTCGTACATCAAGGGACCCATGGTCTCTGACAATCCCCACTTCGTCACCATGTTGCGGGCGACTTCGGTGGCACGCTGGATGTCGTTTGAGGCACCGGTGGTAATACCATCTTTGCCCAGCGTCATTTCCTCGGCGACGCGACCGCCAAACAAACTGGTGATTTGAGAGATGATGTGCCGACGACTATGGCTGTATCGATCCTCCTCCGGGAGGAACATCGTGACGCCCAGAGCGCGCCCGCGGGGAATGATCGACACTTTGTAAACCGGGTCATGCTCGGGCATCAGCCTGCCCACAATGGCATGCCCCGCCTCGTGATAGGCCGTGTTCCGTTTCTCGGATTCGGACATCACCATGGAGCGCCGCTCTGCGCCCATCATGATCTTATCCTTCGCCAGCTCAAACTGATCCATACCCACGAGGCGCAATCCACCACGGGCAGCGAAGAGTGCGGCCTCATTCACCAGATTTGCCAAATCAGCGCCTGAAAAGCCAGGGGTGCCCCGCGCAATTTTCGAAGAATCAACATCTTCAGACAGGGGCACTTTTCGCATGTGCACTTTCAGAATCTGCTCGCGCCCTCGGATATCGGGCAGACCCACAACAACCTGGCGATCAAATCGCCCGGGACGCAACAGCGCAGGGTCTAAGACGTCGGGGCGGTTAGTGGCCGCGATGACAATCACGCCATCGTTCATCTCGAAACCATCCATTTCGACCAGCAGCTGGTTCAGGGTCTGCTCTCGCTCGTCGTGCCCACCGCCGAGTCCCGCGCCACGATGGCGACCCACCGCGTCGATCTCATCGATGAAGATGATGCACGGCGACTGCTTCTTGGCCTGCTCAAACATGTCGCGGACACGAGAGGCGCCGACACCGACAAACATTTCGACAAAATCCGAGCCCGATATAGAGAAAAACGGCACTTTGGCTTCACCGGCAATGGCCTTAGCCAACAGGGTTTTACCGGTCCCGGGTTGGCCAACCATCAAGATCCCTCTAGGGATGCGTCCGCCCAGCTTTTGGAATCGACCCGGATCGCGCAAGAACTCCACCAGTTCCTGCACGTCTTCCTTCGCCTCTTCCACTCCCGCGACGTCAGCGAAGGTGGTCGTAATTTGATCTTCGCCGAGGAGTTTGGCTTTGCTCTTACCAAAACTCATCGGGCCGCCGCGTCCGCCCCCACCCCCCTGCATCTGTCGCATGAAAAACATGAACACGGCAATAATCAGCAAAATAGGGAAGCTGGCAATCAGGAGTTGGGTCCATACCGACTGCTGTTCAGGCTGCTTGCCCTCCACCGTCACGTTGTGGGCGAGCAGGTCGTCCATCAGCTTGGGGTCTTCCACCATCGGTCTGATGGTTTCGAAGCTGGTTCCGTCTTTTCGCTGTGCACTGATGGTCAGCCCGTCCACCAGGACTTTCGACAGGCGATCCGTTTGCACTTCGCGGATAAATTCCGAATAACCTATCTGTTCGGTCCCAGTCCGCAGATTAAAGTTATTGAATACCGAGAGTAGGACCGCGGCTATCAGTAGCCACAGCAACAGGTTTTTCGCCATATTGTTCACTAAAGTTCCTCTCGGTTTCGACGCGCGCACTGGGCCCGGCCGCACAGTATAACGGTTAGCGCTGGGACGCTGTACCAGCCTTTGGCGGCGCTTATTACCGCCCCACGGTTGTAAATGGGGCAAATCCGGGTCTTTTCAAGGCATTTTCCCTTAATTTTCCCGAATTTCGCCACATCGACGTCGATTACAAATTTCTCAGGCGTCCGGTTTGGCCGCTTTGAGACCTGTTGCCACCACATACACCTCCCGCGAGCGGGGGCGCGACGCAGCTGGCTTACGGGTGACTACGCGCTCAAAACGATCGCGGATCTGGTGAAACCATGCCTCGAACCCCTCACCTTGAAAAACCTTCGTCAGCAGAGCACCGCCCGGCGAGAGTGCGCGTAGCGCCAGATCAGTTGCCAGTTCCACTAGATACATGGCTCTGGGCTGATCCACCGCTGTCAGTCCACTCATGTTGGGCGCCATATCTGACAGCACCACATTCAGTGGGCGTCCCTCCAGTGCCTGCATCAACTGGTCGAAGGTTTCCTGCTCTGTAAAGTCGCCCTGTACAAACGTCACGTTGGGAAGATGGTCCATCGGCAAAATATCGCTCGCCAGCACTCGTCCCCGATCGCCCACTAAGCTACCCGCCACCTGAGACCAACCCCCTGGGGCACTACCCAGATCGAGCACCGACATACCTGGCTGAATTAATCGATCCTTGTCATTAATTTCGAGCAGTTTATATACCGCCCGCGAGCGATAGCCCTCACGCTGAGCGCGCTGCACATAAGGGTCGTCGTGGTGCTCTTTCAACCAAGCGCGGCTGGATGATTTTTTTTTGCCCACTATTACTCCACTCTCGCCACAATCTCGTCCGACGCCATTACACTTGCGCTGAAACCGACAGTGTAACGCGAGACGCGTTTGGGCCGCTTATGAACCCCTCCAGCAGTAAAGAATTACGCCAGCTCCGAGCGCTAGCACACCCCCTTCGCCCGGTGGTCACAGTTGCCGGCAATGGGCTCTCAGCCTCCGTCCTCCAAGAGCTAGAACGCGCGCTCTTGGATCACGAATTAATCAAAGTGAAGATTGCCGTCGGTGACCGCGTTCAGCGAGAGGCGGTAGTGGCGGCACTGTGCGAGCAAAGCGGTGCCCAGCTGGTACAGCGCATCGGCAATATCGCGACGTTAGTGCGCCGTAATCCTGCCGCGGATCCGAGAAAGTCCAACCTGCAAAGAGCTCAGTCCTAAATAACGTTCGATCGCTCATGGCTGAAATCGTTCAATTTCCGACTCGACAGAGACAAGCTTTTGATTTTCTCGAGCGGGAACTCGCCGCGTTGTTGCAGTCCAAAGGCGCTGATGAGGCGCTGATCGAGTTCGCTACCACGACCCTGACTGAAGTCTACGATGAACTGGTGCGCAACTCGGACTGTCAGTTTGAAGTTCGCTTACCCCAAAACCTGAGCGAGCCGGAAGCACTCCAACTGAGAGAAGACATCACGGCAGGAATAGAAAAGCTCAGGCGGGAACACCATGATCTGACTTTAAAACTGGCGGCGCGGTTGGTGCTCACAGAACTGCGGCTGTTTCAACACGAGCGCACAGACTGAGCATCACACTGCAGCGGCAATTTGGAAGGTACACCAAGCCGCAAGCCAAGCCAGACATAGATAGGCCACCACCATGCGCACCGCCAAACGCCAGGAATTGGCCTCCCGCGCCAAAATAGCGACGGTGGAAATACACTGCAACGCGATGGCGAAAAAGACGAGGAGCGCTAATCCCGAACCCAGAGGCAGCGCGCTGGCCTGAACCTGCTCGACCAAGGGCAAGATGTTGTCCTCGGCTCCCTCGATGCCCATGATCGTGCCCAACGTGCCAACAAACACCTCCCGAGCGAGAAAGGCGCTAACGATCGCTACGCCGTAACGCCAGTCCAGTCCTAACGGCTGAAAAACGGGTTCTATCCACTTGCCTATCGTCCCCAGCCATGAGGCACCCAGATCCGCGCCCTGATTGGGAAAATAACCCAGCACCCAAACAACCACCGTAACGCTCAAAATCACCAACCCTGCCTTGGTGACAAAATGTTTGGCTCGCTGCACCGATTTGCGGGCAATCGGTATCAGGGCTGGCAGTCGGTAGGCCGGCAACTCCATCATAAAAGGCATCTGCGCTTCGCCGGCGCTCACCCGACTCACTACGCCGGCAACTACCAGGCCACAGACCATACCCAAAGCATAGACACAGAACAGCGTCAGACCCTGCCAGCCGACCAAACCGCCCAATGCGGTCTCTCTGGGGATAAAAATTGCGATCAACAATGTGTAAACCGGCAACCGCGCTGAGCACGGCATCAGAGGAATCGCGAGGTAGGTCAGGAATCGGGCGCGAGGAGACTCGATCGAGCGCGCGGCGTAAATTGCGGGAATGGCGCAGGCAACGCCGGACAGCATAGGAATAAAGCTTTTTCCACTGAGGCCAAAAAACCGGAGTGGCTTGTGACAGATGAGAGCAGCGCGCGCGAGGTAACCCGAGTCCTCCAGCAAACCAATGACAAAGGTCAGTACAAAGATTTGCGGCACAAAAACCAAAAAAGCACCGATCCCACTGAAAATAGCGTCCGCAGTGAAATCACGAACAATGCCCGCGCTGAGGAACGGGAGCATCCAACTACCGAGCCCAGCGACCGCCGCCTCCACGGCATCCATGGCCGGTGCCGACCATGTGAAGATTGACTGAAACAAGACCAGCATAATGAGGCTGAAGGAAAGACCACCCGAGAGTGATCCCAAAAAAAATCGATCCAGTCGTGATTGGATCAGTAACAGTTGATCCGCGGGCGCACCGAAGCGCTCTGCCAACTGATGCGCCTCCGCATACAGCGCTTGATCAGCGGATTCGTCGTCCTGAGCCAGCAGGGCGGGCTCTGGAATCGGGTCGGCTGAAGCCTCGCTGGTGATGCCTGAAGCCAGACGCTGCAACACCTCAGGCAGGCCCTCACCTGTCCGTGCCGATACCACCAACACTGGGGCACCAATGCCTGTTGTGAGTCCCCGCGCATCTATAGCGAGGTTGTGTCGTGCCAGTATGTCCCCCATGTTGGCCAGCACTGTGACCGCCTTACCGCGTTGGCGGCACTCGCGCACTACCTGCAAGCAAAAGAACAAACTCTTCTCCAGACGCGTCGCGTCTACGACGCACAAGACGTGCGCCACATCAGGGGCGTCCAACGCCTTGGCGAAATAATCAACCGCGATACGCTCCTCCTCAGAAATGGGTCTGAGGGAGTAGGTACCCGGGAAGTCGACCAACTCGTGCTCGGGCAGTGTTGACAGGCGACCCATGGAGAGATCGACGGTGATGCCCGGATAGTTGGCAACGCGGTGATTTAACCCCGTGAGTCGATTGAACAACGCAGTTTTGCCCGAGTTCGGCGTTCCGACCAAGAGTACTCGCGACATGAAGCTACTCTCTCGCCACGCTAACTAGCACCTGAAGTGCGAGCTCGCGATCCAGTGAATAGGTGGCATTGCTCACACGATAAACCCGCGGCGCTCCGAATCCGGGTTGATGCTGACAAACAATCCTCTCCCCCGTGTGAAAGCCGAATTCCAGCAATCGGCCGCGATAGCGCTCTGCCAGCGCGGGGGCAAAGCCGACCAGCACCGCCTCGGTGCGGGTCGGTAGCTCCCACAAATTCATCGTTTGGCTTTCAGCAACCACAGGGAATTCCCGCGAAAAAAGCGGATCATACGTTCAATGAGAATGATTTTCAGTAAGTCTAGAGGTGCTCGACAGTGTCTATCTCGTAAACCACATCACCACCGGGCGCATTGACGACAACCTCGTCGCCCTCAGATTTGCCTACCAACGCGCGCGCAATAGGCGAATTCACCGAAATCAGATTGGCTTTGGCATCGGCTTCGTCCTCACCGACGATCCGATATCGCACTGTCCTGTCATTATCGACATCGATGAGCGTGACCGTCGCGCCGAATATGACTTTCCCCGTCGCTGCAATAGTCGCAATGTCGATCACCTGCGCATGAGAAAGTTTATGCTCTAGCTCTTTGATGCGACCTTCGGCAAAACTTTGCTGCTCCCGGGCCGCGTGGTATTCGGCATTTTCTTTGAGGTCGCCGTGTTCCCGGGCTTCGGCAATGGCCTGTGTAATCCGCGGGCGCTCTACTTTTTTAAGCCGCTCCAATTCCTCTCGAAGCGATCGCTCTCCCTGAACTGTCATCGGAACTCGGTTCATACCGCAATGCTCTCATGTAAATCCTGCAGGCGACGCACGGTGATGTCCGTCTCCTGTTCCAACGCCATACACACCGCTTCAGCCGCAGCCAAGGTAGTGGTGTAGAAGACCCTATGCTGCTCGGCACTCGCCCGGATCGATGCCGAGTCCATAATGGCACGGCGGCCTTCAGTGGTGTTAATGATCATGGCCGCTTCATCGTTCTTGATCAAATCCACAATATGGGGTCGCCCTTCCGCCACTTTATTAACCCTACGTACCGACAGGCCTGCGTCCTCCAGCGCGTTAGCAGTGCCACCCGTCGCGGCAAGATCAAAGCCGCGGGCTACCAGTCGCCGCGCCACAGCAATGGCCGCGGCCTTGTCAGCATCGCGCACACTAATCAGACACAAACCTGAGGTCGGCGGATCATCGCCCGCCCCCAGCTGTGCTCTAGCAAATGCCGCCGCGAAGGTCTCACCCGTTCCCATGACCTCTCCCGTCGATTTCATCTCTGGTCCCAAAATGGGATCGGTGCCCGGAAATTTATTAAAGGGCAACACCGCCTCCTTGACGCTGTAGTAGGGAGGCACAATCTCTCGCGTAACCCCTTGGCTGGCCAGGCTCTGACCCGCCATGCAACGCGCCGCCACCTTTGCCAGAGAGACACCCACCGCCTTGGAAACAAACGGTACAGTGCGTGATGCACGCGGATTCACTTCGATGACGAAAATCTCTCCATCCTGCCAGGCAAGCTGCACGTTCATCAGACCACAAACACCCAGCTCCAGCGCCATCTTCCGGACCACGTCACGCATCGCTTCCTGGACATCGGCAGGCAAGCTGTAAGGAGGTAACGAGCACGCAGAATCACCAGAATGCACGCCCGCCTGCTCGATGTGTTGCATTATGGCGCCGATGACCACTTGCTCGCCGTCGCTCACTGCATCGATGTCGACCTCGATGGCGGCACTCAGAAAACGGTCCAGCAGTACCGGCGAGTCCTCTGACACCTTGACCGCATCATTCATGTAGCGCAGCAGATCCTCTTGGCGGTACACGATCTCCATGGCCCGACCACCCAACACGTAGGAAGGCCGCACCACAAGGGGGTAGCCGATCTCTTCGGCTGCGGCAACCGCTTGTTCGACACTGCGTACCGTTGTGTTGGCCGGCTGTCGCAAAGACAGACTCTGGATCATTTTCTGAAAGCGCTCGCGGTCCTCGGCGCGATCAATCTGATCGGGTGTTGTGCCGATAATGGGCACCCCTGCCGCCTCGAGCGCCCGTGCAAGTTTCAGGGGCGTCTGGCCACCAAATTGCACGATAACGCCAACCGGTTGCTCCAGCGCAACAATCTCCAACACATCCTCAAGGGTTACCGGCTCGAAATAGAGCCGATCAGAGGTGTCATAGTCCGTTGATACCGTTTCCGGATTACAGTTGACCATGATGGTTTCATAACCGTCCTCGCGCATCGCTAGCACCGCATGGACACAGCAATAGTCAAACTCGATACCCTGACCGATACGGTTCGGTCCGCCACCCAACACTAAGATCTTTTTGCGATCACTCGGTGCGGCCTCGCACTCCTCTTCGTAAGTGGAGTACATATAAGCTGTTGATGAGGCAAACTCAGCCGCGCAGGTATCCACCCGCTTGTATACCGGCCGGATACCGAGCGACCATCGACGCTCTCGAATCGCGCTCTCGGTAACCGCCAGTAAATCCGCGATACGCCGGTCAGAAAATCCTCGGCGCTTAAGTCCCCACATCAGTGAGTGATCGATATCGTCAGGTGCCAAGCCCTGCAGTTGTGACTCCCACTGGACGATGTCCTCAATCTGCACCAAAAACCAAGGGTCGATTCCCGAGTACCCGTAGATTTCCTCAAGCTCAAAGCCCGCCCGGAAAGCGTCAGCGACATACCAAATGCGATCCGCGCCCGGGTTGGTCAAACGATCCACCAGCTCCGATCGGCTGTCTTCGTCGGTCACCTGCATATGTGGTTCGAAACCGGCTGAGCCCACTTCTAAACCCCGGAGGGCTTTTTGGAGGGACTCCTGAAAAGTTCGACCAATCGCCATGACCTCTCCCACTGACTTCATCTGCGTCGTGAGACGCGGATCAGCCGTGGCGAATTTCTCGAAGGCAAAGCGCGGGATTTTTGTCACGACGTAGTCAAGTGCAGGTTCAAACGAAGCGGGGGTCACGCCGCCCGTAATGTCGTTCTCCAATTCATCGAGCGTATATCCGATCGCCAATTTGGCAGCGACTTTTGCAATCGGAAACCCTGTCGCCTTGGAA
>Ga0222714_10005882_pt1 | contig 11539 bp, 21 predicted proteins | sample C33_3DmetaG_FD_165048 | JGI IMG/M metagenome (GOLD analysis project Ga0222714, IMG submission 165048) | Estuarine water microbial communities from San Francisco Bay, California, United States - C33_3D | ecosystem: Environmental > Aquatic > Marine > Unclassified | place: USA: California... | reverse complement strand
GTTAAAACACTTGAAGTTGTCACAATGCTCGTCAACTCTATTAGTTAACGGCTAACGCCGCTTCTCCGAAGCAACATAACTTATTTTATGCTCTGCTTCATTTAATACTTCCTGAGCACGAAGATAAACTGCTCACCTCATTCTAATTTGCGCGCACCGAGCTAGCTACGCAAATGTTGTCAGAGTCAGACTCGAACCCGATAGCTCGCGAGACATCAACGTCTCGATACATGCAAGTCTACTTCCTAAGCACGAAGTCAAACTGCTTACCTTATTCAACTTCGAAGCCGGCATTGCGAGTGTCGGTGTACAGCTCAAACTGTGCAGCAGCGCCGGTGTAAATGCGCTTCGCCCGATCCTAATACTAATAGCGCTATAGCGTCGCAGCACATTTTTCTCCTTCTGTGCTCCGCTGTAGCGCTTGTATTTTAGAAATGAATTCGCTATCGCTCATAACTATTTGCAGAGAGACCTTCGGCCTCTCGCAGTTTTACCGCAAACCTACATCCGAGGCTCACATGTTTCTCACTCTCACCCTTCTTGCAATACTAATACTATTCGCACTTGCAGTATACATCTCAACCTTTTACATATAGGAGCTTCACATGTCCAGTGACGACATCATAGCCAGAGCCTTCGTAACAAAAGAATTCACATTCCACGATCCAATGACCGAAGACGAAGCCTACATGCTTGTCACTACAGCTAAAGCAAGCAACATCGATTGCACTGTCAATCAATCCGGTCGCATCGCATTATTCGCCTGCGACGATCTCGAAGACGCTACTGCTATACTTGCTGAAGTCGGTCTAATCGAAAGTCTCGGACTTATCCGCGAGATTACCGAATGGGACATCTCAGGCTTCGTTGATCTTCCACAATACCCTTATTACACAATCGAACTGGATAATGATAATGGCTAATGTTCTACTAAACCACCTCCGTCATTCAATTAAAGCATACAAGTTTACCGTCACATCTAAAAATGACAGACAATTGTTATTACTCAAATCACAAATTCGTAAACACAACGCAGCTATCCGTAGATTTGCCCGCAATCACAATATCATTCCCGAAAGTAAACTACTTCGTGTCAGCTTAATGGCTCGCGGCAAACGACGCGACAGTCTCGGCCGTCCACTCCATCCTAACGCTGATTCAAACCTGCAACATAAATATGCATCTCGCTTCGACGTTTACATTCACAATGACCACACGGGCAACCTCGAGCTATCCGAACAAATCAAAACCGGCTTAACCACCGGCCAGCAACGCAAAGCCGCTAAAGCTGCTCGTGACCTACTCATACAAGAAATACAAAACGACGAAGAACTACGCAAACAAGGTATCATTGCTCGTTATGTTACAAATGAATACGGCAGAAACGTAAAACAATACCTAGCTCGCGATAAATACATCGAAGAAGCTCGCAAACAACATCCAAATATGCCAGACTCTCTCTTCAATCGTATTTTCAAAGGCGTATAAATCATATGATACTTGCTGAAATCATGACCTTTCTCGGATATTTTCTTCCTGTATTATTCGTAATCCGAGCACTTCAATCATTTTAAAGGAATCTCTCATGTCTAAACTCGACGACCTCATGATAAAACGCGTTCAACAAAATCTACAATTTATTCGTCTTGCAATTCAACCAGCTAGCCGCTTTATAACTGACAATAAAGAAGAAGCTGAAATCGCTAAATTCTTATGGTACTTCATCAAAGAGCAACACGAAGATGTTGATCGCGAGCAACGCCAACAAGCTATTGCTAATCGCCACGAACTCAACAACGGTTATTCGAAAGCGAGTCACTAATGTATATTCCGCAAATCATCGCTAATAAATTCTATGAACACTTCGAGCAAGAGCTCTATGACTTTACCTTCATGTTCAAAACCGAGTCTTATTTAAATAACCAAAGTATCATATCACTATGTGAAGCAGCAGTATGCGCAGCACACGACGTCTCTGTTGAAAACTACATTGACGAAAAAACCGATGTTTCTTACGATACAATATTCGGTGATGCTGCAAGTATGACTGAGCAAGTTATTAATATTATGCTTACACGATTCGCGGAGCAACACAATGGCACCTGAAGAAACTCAATCAGCTGGTCTATCTCGTTTACATCTTATGGAAGCTATGTTTCATCTCGACCATGCAATCGAGCATCTCATTAATCTATGCAACGACGAAATATGCGACGATATTCGTACCGACATACGAAGAACTCAAAACCAACTCGAGATAATCCATACACATTTATGCGAAGAAACCGACGAACTATTCAACTTCGACGAATGGAATGGTCTCGAAGCATTCTCAGAACGCGCCCGTGAAGTCATAGGCAACTGGGGCGCATATCAATTCAGCGAATGGAAACAATCCGGAAAGGTTCCAACCAATGGGTAAACTTAAAGATCTATCATTACGTGTCCAAGAAATCATTAACACTGAAGTTCAAAACAGCTGGGATACAGCTCTCGGCACAATCGAAGATGCTAAGATCGATACAGTCGATAGCATCGTCGAGCAACTCGAAAGCCTAGCTAACGTATACGGTCTCGACTTCGAAGATCTCGAAGAACTATTCAAAGAAGAACCTATTCGAGATATGATCGACGAAACCATCCACTACGTCTGGGACATCTAATGTTTCAATATGAAATCTACATTCCCTCAGAATTCAAAACACACATCGAGCACGTCGCTAGCTTCTTCACCATCTACTATGGTGGAGCCACAATCTACCAGGCCAACGGGATCTGGCGGAACGACATCAACGAACCTGAAGAAGAAGCAGTCACTGTCGTCCGTTCAATCTCAACAACCGATAAAGACTGGCCCATCCAATCTATGGCAGAAATTATCAAAGCTGAGTGCAAACAATCTGCCATCCTTTGGACGAAACAACCCATTCAACCCTTTCTTGTAGAGGACTAATATGCTACCAAATCCATTTACTAAACGCAAATCCAAAATTATTGTAAATCCAATCGGCTCCAAGAATCTTATGTTCCGTCGCGTAACCAACCGCTACGCTACTAAAGGCACACTAAGTTCTAACCGTGGCTATCTTCGCATCTCACGCGATGCAACCACAGGCCGCTTTACACCAAGGCCTGCCTAATGTCTTTACACAATCTTACAATTACACTAGCAAAATGCACGCTATACTTCTATGCATTTATAGGTCTCTATCACACCTTTCTAGCTTACCTTCAGTGAATTAAAAAAGCCACTAGAAATACTTTACGTATCTCTAGTGGCTTTAATTACTTTTTACTAACCCACATCCGTCAGTTCCTTAATTTTCCGCGCAAGCTCTTCTTCCGAAAGCTCCGAGGCATCAAGGTTCTTCGTGGTCTGGTCAATTCTTTGCAGCTTAGGCTGCTCATATTCTGCCAAAGCAATTGCAAGACGCTCAATGGTTTCTTGATCCTCAACTTGCATTGCCTTCACTAATTGCACTTTAAGAATATCCACAGCGGATGGCATTTCTGTAATAATATCATCACGAATCTTCTTAAATTCTGCCGCAGATAACTTCATGGCTTCTCGCAATGCCTTATTGCGTCGCCGTGTTTCTGCGCCTTTTGCCTGCATTTCCCGAGCTTTCTCAGAGTCCATATAGGGCTTGAGCTGCTTCAGGGAGTTCGGGTGTTTCCCGCAATTCTCGTATCCCATGTTAACCTCCAAGTTAAGTCTTTAAGGAGACATTTAATTTTAACAACCCACATCCGGAGGATTCCGTATGCGGATAAAACCTATTAATCCATATGCAAAGTTACTACAGGATCGTAAATATAAACCTCAAGTAACTAAAAACAAAAAGAAATATGATAGAAATAAGGAAAAAGCTGATGACAGACTATCGGAAAATCATAAAGGACATAGAAGCGGCTAACGCCGCTCATCCCAAGAATAAACGAAAGGAGCCAACTATGGCTAAAGTAACCGCTGTTCAAATCCTTAAAGAAGCAGCTGAACTAAAAGAACGTAAGAGCAAAGACTATCAAGGTGGTATGTGGTCTGAAGAAGATTACTTCCCATTTGGCGAGCAGTCTTATATTCATATGATCCACACTAAATACTTAAGGATGCGGAACATTGTTGAAGGTAGTCAAGAGACAAACTTCGAAGCACTTGAAGATACTCTCGTAGATATGGCAGTTTATTGCGCAATGTTTGCAGCCTATTTGGAAAACAAAAAGAATGATACACACTTGTAAGCATTGCAAAAATCAACAGCATATATTAGAAAGTTTTAAAGATTTGCAAATGCATTGTCGTGTTTGCAATAACAAAATAGAAGGAATTAATATGACATTTAAAGTCGGTGACAAAGTTGAAAAGGTTGGTGGTGACTATACATTTGTAGGGGTTGTAGTCGCAGTTTTTGAAAAGCTAAGTGGTGTTATTCGCTTAGTAGTAGAAGATGACCGCGGCGTTTTACATGTGTACAGCGAAAAAATCTTACGGCTTGTTGACTAATAGAAAGGAAATAATATGGCATGGGCTCTTGAAGCACAGTACATACGTATTGCTAAAACAATTATAAACAATGGCTTAGACCGAGAAACTCGTAATGCAGTGACTCGATCCTTGCCATTTCAAACCTTAGACTTTAATCTAGCTGATGGCTTCTTTCCATTGCTAACAACACGTAAAATGTTTTATAAAGGCGTACTCGGTGAGTATGCCGCTATGATTAGAGGTCCTAAACATATTAAGGACTTTGAAGAATGGGGCTGTAACTATTGGAATCAATGGGCTAACGAAGATGGTACAATCAATGTTGACTACGGTAATGCGTGGATTGACTTCAATGGTGTCGACCAAATGGCGCATGTCATTGATAGTCTGCGGAACAATCCAGCTGATCGCCGTATGGTTATTAGTGGGTGGCGTCCTGATAAACTCAATGATCTTAGTCTTCCCTGTTGTCACCACAATTACCAGTTTTATGCTAACGGTAACTCATTGGATTTGTTATGGATCCAAAGATCCGGAGACTGGATGGTGGGTGTTCCCAGCGATGTGGTTCTTGCTTCAGTTATGCTTTTATGTTTTGCTGATGTGGCTGGTTATACTCCTGGGAATGTTAAATTTATTGTAGGAGACGCTCACATTTATCAAGAGCATATCAATGATGCAACTAAACAGCTTCGCAGATTACCGTGGGCTCCACCTAAATATCAGCTTAAGAAACAATCAGATGTATATTCATTTAAACCAGATGACTTAGAGCTTACTGAGTATAAATACGAAGACGCAATCAAATATAATGTAAAGGATTAATGATGTATAACACACGACAAGATGTTCCGTGGCACTATCATATTCAAGACATGCACGCAAAGTTTGGTGTCAACGAATGGATTGATAAGCAACTTATTAAAGATGATAACGAAGCGATGAAAAAGTTTTTAGAGTTTCGTATTAACTTTCTGAAAGAAGAATTAAATGAAACAGAAAAAGCATTTGAAGAAGGCGATGCTAAAGAAATTGTTGATGGTCTTATTGACATATGTGTTATCGCCATTGGTACACTGGATGCATTCGGCTGTGACGCCGATAGTGCTTGGGCCGAAGTCATGGATGCCAACATGGCAAAAGAACCTGGTATCAAGCCTTCGCGTCCCAATCCTTTGGGTCTTCCTGACCTTATTAAACCTGAGGGATGGGTTGGACCGGACCATACGCACACTACAGGTTTCCTCACACGAATCTTTCCAGAAAAGGAATAGACATTGACCGATAATAAAATCGTAGACATTAAAATTACTCAAGCCTTCATCGATCAACGCGAAGAGCGGGCAAAGATTTACAATGCCCGAGGCCGATCAGAAGAACAACTCAGATTAGACATTGAATGCGAAGTATTCGAATGGTGGATGATCTCTCAAGGTAGTTGGGATGATGATGATCGCTGGGAAATTGATGGTGTCTGCCCCATCTATGGCAATGTAGATGTTAAGTTTGTCAAGAAATGGTATAACCTTTCATGCCAAAAGCTAATCTACTTACTGCGTCAACGAGATATCACAGAACACTTTATGTTTTGTGAATGGGTTAAAAGACCTGAACGTCTCCTTGAAGATGGCGACGTCGTTGCTGTCAATGTATTAGGAGCCCTCCCATACTGGGATCTTGTTAATGCATTACGCACCTCTAAATACAACGGATACTATGTAGATGTCAAAAGACTATTACAGGAATAAAAAAGATCACCTTACAGACAAGCCATTTGAAAGTTTTAAATGTCCAAAGTGTAAGAAAGAGTATTACCGAATGGGTGTTGATGGAACAATGAACATCTGCCCACCTTGCGAAAACAGAAAGGAAGCCAATGAGGCTGACATTTGATATTGAAACCGACGGTTTAGATGCTACTAAAATCTGGTGCTTAGTCATGGAAGACATTGACACTGGTAGAATTATGAAGTATACTGACCACTCAACTAAATACAATGGCGAAATCAAAGATGGTTTGGCCATGCTAAAGAATGCAGAATTACTTGTTGCTCATAACGGTATTGGGTTTGATGCACTACAGATCCTTAAGATCTACGGCCTTGACCTATACCCAAACAAGTTCTTTGATACATGGATTGCATCTCAAGTTCTAAACTATCGCCGACCACATAAGCATGGTCTTGCTGGTTGGGGTGAGCATCTTGGATATCCAAAGTTTACCTATGACGATTGGTCAGGTTTTACAGATGAAATGATGACTTACTGTGTTCGTGATGTACAACTGAACACCGTTATCTTTAAGAAACTTATGGAAGAGCTTACTGAGTTAGCTGCAAGACAACCTTTAATTCGTCCTGGCCTTAGCGCTGAAATGGAAGCTGCTAAGTTTGATGCTTACTGTCGTCTTTATGGTTGGCAGTTTGATGAGACTAAAGCAAAAGAAACATTGAAACAATTACTTGGTCGCATGAAATCTATTGAATTAGCTGTTGAACCACATCTCCCACCTATTACAAGGTACATTGATAAGGTTCCTAAGACACCAAAGTTCACTAAGAAAGGCGAGTACACTGCAACAACTGCTCGTATGCTTAGCGAGTATGTAGGACGTGAAGTAAAACCAACTGACACCCATGTTCTTGCAGCAGGTCGTGAGTTCCAGCGTAAGACAATTGTTAAAGCAACTCTTGGTAATATGGATCAAGTCAAAGAGTATCTTTACTCTATTGGCTGGGAACCAGATGACTGGAAGATGGAACGTGGTACTCATGGCTGGGAAAAGAAATCACCTAAGCTAACCTCTACTTCACTTGCTAAATGCGGTGAACATGGAAAGATGATTGATGAATGGACAACACTCAGATCAAGGAAGGGCGTCCTCGAAGGATGGCTTGACCAACTTAAAGACGGAAGATTGCATGGCAGATTATGGGTTGTCGGAACTCCAACCTTCCGATGCCGACACGAAGTTATTGCCAACCTCCCAGCAGTCACTGCACCATGGGGAAAAGAATTACGAGAGCTACTCGTGGCAGAACCTGGTCGTAATATTGTTGGCGCTGACTCTAGTGGCAATCAATTTCGTAGCCTTGCTCACTACGTAAATTCTCCAGACCTAACTAATCAAATCTTATCTGGAGATATCCATCAATACAATGCCGACATTATTGGTACTGATAGACGTACAGCTAAGACTTGGATCTATGCTTTCTTGTTTGGTGCTGGACCTACTAAGCTAGGCCAAGTACTAACAGGCAAGAAGATTGTTAAAGCAGGTAATGAATCTATCGAAAAGTATGGTGATGCTATTCCAGGTTTGAAGATCTTAAAGGATCGCATTGAAGATATCTGGAAACAAACATCATATACCGGACCTGAAGGTTATATCCCAGGTCTGGATGGTCGTAAAGTCTATACACCACAGCCTTACCAAACTCTGAACTACTTACTTCAATCTTGCGAAGCAATCACTACTAAGTCTGCTGTTGCATATCAAATTGAAAAGATCAGAGAAGAAGGGTTAGATGCTCAACCTCGTTTGTATTATCATGATGAAGTTGCATGGTCTGTTGCTGAAAAAGATTCTGCTCGTGTACTCGAGATCTTAACAGAGTCTTTTGCTGAAGGACCAAAGCGTGTTGGTGTACAAATCATGGATGGTGAAGGATCAATTGGTAAAAACTACGCAGACGTTCACTAAGTATCATTTGTATTCTCCAATTTCTAAACAAGAACTTCAGCAAGAGTACGACACTTTTGCTGAGGCTTGTGAGGTTGCTCGTAATCAACCAGGGATTTGGGAAGTACATAGTATTAACCTACCAAGAAAGAAAGCTAATGCTACAGAATAATTTTATAGATGGTTACAACCATACGCTACATCCTAAACCAGATAACTATAGTTTATCTGAGTGGAAGCATATGGTATCTTGTTATCATACAGGCAAAGGTCATATGATAAGGAGTATCAAAAACTATTACAATGAATACACAGATAAAAACCCAATGTATCCGACAATCCTCGGAACAGAAGTAGGAATGGAGGTCCAATGGATTCCAGTAAAAACATAAACATGTTAGTCGATGCTGACTCAATCTTTTTCAAGATAGCTTATAAAGCAACTAGCGAATCAGATTTACGACAGAATTATGATTCCTTTTGTAGAAGCATGGAACAAACTGTTAAACAAAAACTTGCTAATCCATTTGATGAAGAAGAAAGTTTTAATATTTACTACGCTGTTAAAGGCTCGGGTAATTTCCGAAAAGATCTTTACCCTGAATATAAAGCTAATCGTCCTACGCTAGACCAAGAGATTAAAGACAAGCTAAATTTCTTACACAAGTATTCACTAGATCAAGGTGCAATCCCTGCTAATGGTATGGAAGCTGATGATCTTGTTGCTATCTGGGCTTATGAAGCACGGGAAAACGACGATCAATATGTAATTTGTGGTATCGATAAAGACTTAAAACAAATCCCAGGCAACCATTATAACTATGGGAAAGACGTATGGGAATTTATTGATGATGACAAAGCGCATTATAACCTTATGATTCAATGTCTTACTGGGGATTCTACTGATGGTATACCAGGCCTTAAAGGTATTGGACCAAAGAAAGCTGAGAAGATATTAGCCGGTGTTCCTGAACCACGTCGTTGGAATAGGATTCGTGCTGCTTGGCGTGGCCATGGCGGTAGTCTTAAACAATTAGAGGTGTCTTATAAACTACTAAGGATGCTAACCTCATGGAAGGAATATGACGACATTAGAACACACCTTCAGGGTCAAGCCCCTGTCAGCAAACAACATGACATACCGGAACAAGTCGATAAAGCAGAGGCAATACATTGATTATCAGAACGAATTACGTGATGAGATTCTTGATATGGAATGGCCATTTGGCGATGACCAAGTGACATTCTTTATTGTAGCTGGCTTCTCAAATAGAGGAGCTGACTTAGATAATGTACTTAAACCACTCTTCGATACGTACCAAGGTATCTTCAAAGAGTTTAATGATAATAAGGTATATCATGCAGAACTACACAAAACAATTGTCCCCAAAGGAAGAGAATTTCTATACGTCAGAATTAGAAGAGTACACGATGAACAAATCAAAGAAGGCGCTTCGCATGCAGAAGAAGCAGCAAAGCTCTTCGAGACGTAGACAAATCCGTAAAGCGAAAGAAGAGGAACTCTGGAAGTGACACGCTATAAACAAACAGAATGCCCGAACTGCGATTCATCAGATGCCTTTACAATATATGATGATGGTGGCTACTGTTTTTCCTGTAACTATTCAACAAAGAAAGTAACTACTGAAATGACTGACTTCGAACCAATCACTTCAAACAATACAAGAATCCAGGTCTCTGAGATTGCAGACCTAAATAGTTTTGCTATGACTAGTCGTGGGATTAGTAAGCAAATTGTAGATCACTTTGGAGTGAAGATGTCTGTTAACCCCGACGGTTCGGGTGGCAGCCACTTCTATCCATTGACTAAGAACGGAGCAATCGTTGGATACAAAGAACGACAACTACCCAAAAGTTTCTTCATTCATGGAGACACTAAAGGTCATGAATTATTTGGCCAAGCCAACTCTTCAGGTGGCAAGATGCTTGTCGTCACCGAAGGAGAGATTGATGCGCTATCAATTGCGCAGGCATACTATGACCGCTATCAAAGGTTCTATCCAGTCGTATCAATTCCCTCAGCGTCTGGCACAAAGGCACTACTGGAACAACTCGAATGGCTCCGGCAGTTTGAAACTATCGTGCTACTATTCGATACCGATGAGCCAGGACAGAGAGCAGTTGAACACGCCGCAAAGATTATTGGCGCGGGGCGTTGTAAAGTTGGACGCCTATTAGAGAAAGATCCAAATGAACAGCTACTAAAACATGGTAGTCAATCTTTGATTGATGCTATCTGGAATGCTCAAACCTGGTCACCCGCCGGTATTGTTATGGGCGAACCTATTTGGGATCAGTTTAAAGCACGTCAAGCTGTTGAAAGTATCCCATATCCTGAATGCTTAGACGGCCTTAATGAAAAGCTAAAGGGTATTCGGCAAGGTGAAATTACTTTGTTTACTTCAGGTACTGGTAGCGGTAAATCTACAGTCATCAAAGAGATTGCACTTGATCTACTTGATAAGACCCAAGATCGAATTGGTTTGATCTCACTTGAAGAAAGTGTTGGTGATACTGCTGAAAAGTTTATTGCTATGTCACTAATGAAATCAAATGATGATCTACGAGTATTGCCTGACAACCAATTACGTAAAGGCTTTGAGCAAGTCTTTAAAGATGAGCGCCTCGTATTGCTCGATCACCAAGGCTCTTGTGCAGATACCTCATTGCTAGACAAGATCGAATACATGGCACTGATGGGATGTAAGTATCTTATCCTTGACCACATTACTATTGCAGTTTCTGAAGGATCAGAAGGACTCGGTGGTAATGAAGCTGTAGATAAACTAATGAGTGATCTTCTAAAGATCGTAAAGAAACACAACGTCTGGCTCGGCTTAATCTCGCACTTAAGAAAAGCACCAGGTGGTGGTAAATCATTTGAGGAGGGAAACCTTGCGTCAATCGATGACATCAAAGGCAGTGGCTCGATCAAGCAGATCTCGTTCGACATCATTGCCTTCGCGCGAAACCTTGTCTCGGACGATCCGTTCGAGCGAAACACAATTGAGTTCAGAGTCCTTAAGTCACGCTTCACTGGCCTCACTGGTCGAGCTGGCTCTGCAAAATACAACCCAGAAACCGGAAGACTAAGAGCCGGTTCCGAAACTTTTACGAGTATATAAATGCCAAGTCAAGAAAAACTAGATCAACTATTCATGGGTATTGCTTACCAAGTATCAGGCATGTCCCATGATTATGAGAGACAGGTTGGGGCCATCATAGTTAAGGACGGAAACGTTCTTAGCTTAGGCTACAACGGGATGCCAGCTGGGATGGATAATGAATGTAAGTCCGAGTCAGGCGCAACAAAACGTGAAGTAATTCACGCTGAGGCAAATGCAATATGT